>Ga0214921_10005530_pt1 | contig 17820 bp, 12 predicted proteins | sample LL1505_MetaG_FD_177992 | JGI IMG/M metagenome (GOLD analysis project Ga0214921, IMG submission 177992) | Freshwater microbial communities from Lake Lanier, Atlanta, Georgia, United States - LL-1505 | ecosystem: Environmental > Aquatic > Freshwater > Lake | place: USA: Georgia | collected...
TAAAGACATAGATTTGGTTTTTCTTGTTTTAGTCATTGGGAAATTTAGGAAAAATCTGCGAGAAAATTTGGGGCGTTTTTAGTAAAGAATTTCAAGACTTCAAGTTATGATTTGGAAATATTTAAGGTGATTATCCCTTAAGACACAATAGATGTCACCCTGAGCTTGTCGAAGAGTGACATCGAGTTTTTTTGTGAATCAAGGTATAATTACCATATTTAAAATGTGTTTCGGAATATTTATAAATTATCCTTTAATTACATTTTGGTAAGTAATCAAAGTTGTTCTCACAATTTCATCTTCAAGATTTATCGCAATTGAAGAGCTTTCTTTATTCACTAAAAGCTCGATAAAATTATAAACATTTTTGGCAAAAAGTTTACTGGCATCCGCCGCAATTCTGCTTGGAAAATTTTCATGTCCAATAATTTTTACACCATCAATTTCGATAATTTTTCCAACTTGAGTTAAAGCGCAATTTCCACCATTTACCGCCGCCAAATCAACAATGATTGATCCTGATTTCATTGATCGAACCATGGCTTCGGTAATCAGAATTGGCGCTTTTTTACCTGGGATTAATGCGGTTGCGATTACAACATCTTGGGTTTTTATAGTATCTTCCAAAAGTTGCTCTTGGAGTTTTTTATATTCTTCGCTCATTTCTTTGGCGTAAACTCCATCAGTTTTTTCTTCTGATTTTACTTCGATGAATTTAGCACCAAGACTTTGAACTTGTTCTTTTGCTGATGTACGTACATCGAATGCACAAACAATTCCGCCTAATCTTTTGGCAGTTGCAATTGCTTGAAGACCGGCCACACCCGCTCCTAAAATCATAAATTTGGCTGCAGAAATTGTTCCAGCAGCAGTCATCATCATTGGCACGGCTTTTGGCATTTCATAAGCAGCTTCGATTACGGAAACATAACCCGCTAAATTGCTTTGCGAAGAAAGAGTATCCATGGTTTGAGCTCGAGTGATTCGCGGAAGTAATTCAAGTGCAAAAGCGGAAATGCCTTTTTTCGCGAAGTCGGAAATTTTATCTTTGTTGAAATATGGGTTTAGAAGTGCGATGAAATTTACATTTGGTTTGGTTTTAGCGAAATCGATGTCGGTGCGTTGAACCGAGATTATTACGTCGATTTCAGGGAGAATTTGGTTGATGTCAGCGATGATTTTGGCTCCGGCTTTTTCGTAGGCGGAATCAGATATTGATGATTTAAGACCAGCGCTGGATTCGATGTAAGTTTCGATATTTAGGGATTTGTATTTGGTGATTAGATCAGGAGTTAAAGCAACGCGGTTTTCAGAAGGGTGAGATTCTTTTAGGACTAAGAGTTTCATGGGGTTTATGAATAGGATTTTTGAGATTTTTTTTGATCGAGTTTATTGGTGAAAGTCTTCGCTCTAGCAATCTCCACTAGAACAGTCCAAGAAAAGCTTGGTCTGCCAAGCGTAGCTCGCCAGAGCGAAGCTTGGTGCGGTCGAGAAGATTTGAACTTCCACGGGTTTTACCCCACAACGACCTCAACGTTGCGCGTATACCAATTCCGCCACGACCGCATATAACACTAGCGCGATTAGCTAACTAGTGGTTTTAACCTGTTTAATGCAACGATGAACATTGCCAAATCTGGATTTGGCTGGGCTTTTAAATCTGAGATGAAGCTGTCGAAACGCTCAACTAAAAAATCAGCAGATTTAATCCAACTATCCAAAGAATTATCTTCGCAAATTTTGTTATCGTCACAGCTAAAATCAACAATACGTTTCGCAATACGCATTTGGTAAGAATATAAATCTTCCAAAATGGTTTTGCTCGAAAGTTTTTGCCAATAATTTTCCGGAGTTTGTTTGTTCAATCTGCTGCGTAACCATTTTAATGAAAATCTAGTTCCAACTGCGAAATAGATTTTAGCAATTGTTTTTAGATCAAAATTTGAAGCTGCAGAAATTTCGGCAATATCAAAGGCTGAAGCCACCGGATCCATAGCGGCAACTTTGCCAGCTAGTTTGCGGTTCACGTTATTTAAATGATATTTCTCGATTTTTCTTTCAAATGATTCGCGTGATGCTTGCGCCAAAACTTGTGACAAAACTGCTGATAATTCATCAGCAATTTTTCTAAAGCGCGTAACAATTGCAGAAAGGTTGCCTTTAGATTGATTGCGCAACAACCACATTACAGATCTTTCAAGCAACTTATTTGGGCTTAAGAACATTTGCATTTGAATATGCGAAGCTATTTTGCCATCAAGATTTTCAATTTCTTCCCAAATTTCACGAAGCCTGAAAGAACCACAAGCGATGATGAAACTTTTTACCACATCAACAATTCCAAAGCCGCTATCTTGGCACATTTGATTGATGAAAGTAATACCGATTCTATTAACAATAAAATTGGTAATTTGAGTGGCGATAATTTCATTTCTTAATTGGTGATGAGCGATTTCATCAGCAAATTTTTCCTGCATTAATTTCGGGAAATAAGAAAATAGTTCGCTCTCGAAATATTTATCCTTAACTAAATCTGACGCTAAAATGTGATTGTAAATATCCATTTTAGAATAGGCCAACATCACGCAAAGTTCTGGGCGAGTAAGACCAATTTTATCATTTTGTCTTTTATCAATTTCTTTTTTCGAAGGTAAAAATTCAATTTTACGATTTAAGAAACCTGTTTTTTCAAGCTTATCTAAAAACTGCGCCTGATCGTCAATTGCGGCAATTCCTTGTGAATAAGCGATTGAAATAGCTTGAGTTTGCAGGCGATTGTCACTTAGCACCAAATGCGAAACTTCATCAGTCATTGATTCAAGAATTTTATTTCTTTCTTCAAGAGTAACTTTTTTGCTACGAAGAGCCGAAGTTAAAGCAATTTTAATATTTACTTCATGATCTGAACAATCAACGCCCGCCGAGTTGTCCATTGCGTCAGTGTTAATTCTTCCTCCAATTAAGGCATATTCAATACGACCTCTTTGGGTAAAACCAAGATTTCCGCCCTCACCTATAACTTTACAACGAAGTTCATTGCCATTAATGCGAAGTGAATCATTTGCACGATCGCCAACTTCTTGGTTAACTTCATCACTCGCTTTAACGTAAGTTCCAATTCCACCGTTCCAAAGAAGATCAACCGGCGCTTTTAAAATCGCCTGAATTAAATCATTTGGAGATAATTCATCTTCTTCAATTGCCAAAATAGCCTTGATTTCAGGTGTGATTTGAATGGTTTTTGCACTTCTTTCAAAAATGCCGCCACCTTTGGAAATTAAGGATTTATCATAATCGGTCCAGCTTGAACGCGGAAGATTGAACATGCGCGTGCGCTCTTTAAATGAAATTGCAACATCAGGATTTGGATCAAAGAAAATATGCAAATGGTTAAATGCGGCAACGAGCTTGATATGTTGGGAAAGCAACATGCCATTTCCAAAAACGTCGCCTGCCAAATCGCCAATTCCAACGCAAGTAAAATCTTGAGTTTGAGTGTCGATGCCCATTTCGCGGAAATGACGCATAACTGAAATCCAGCCGCCTTTAGCGGTGATTCCCATTTTCTTATGATCGTAACCAACTGAACCGCCAGATGCGAAAGCGTCTCCAAGCCAAAAATTATATTCTGCAGAAATGCCATTGGCGATGTCGGAGAAAGTTGCGGTTCCTTTATCTGCTGCAACTACGAGATATGGATCTTGCGCATCATGCATTATAACATTTTGCGGATGTTCAATTTTATTATTTACGACATTGTCGGTTATGTCTAACAAACCGCGAAGGAAGTTTTGATAGCATTCAACTCCTTCTTTTTGAAGTTCGTCACGCGTGAAAGCATTAGTATCACGCTTCAAGACAAAACCACCTTTTGATCCAACCGGAACAATTACGGCATTTTTAGTCATTTGCGCTTTCATCAATCCCAAAACTTCAGTTCTAAAATCTTCTTGACGATCAGACCAGCGAAGCCCGCCGCGCGCAACTTTACCGCCTCTTAAGTGAATTGCTTCAAACCTAGTTGAATAAACAAAAATTTCAGCGTGTGGAAGTGGAAGTGGAAGTTCAGGAACTTTTTTGCAATCAAATTTGAAGGAAACATAACCTTTAAATCCACCATGTTTCAATGATTGATAATAGTTGGTGCGCAGTGTTGCTTCAATTACACCGAGCAATCTTCTGATAACTGAATCATCAGTTACATCTTTTACTTTATTTAAACCTTCACGGATTTGAGCAGCAATTTTTTCAGTTTTTTTACTTCTTTCAGCCAAGGTGATTTTTAAGAACGGATCAAATTTTGCTTCAAATAATTCGACCAATAATTTGGTGATTGCAGAATATCTAACTAAAACATCCGCAACATAAGTTTGGCTAAAACGAAATCCAGTTTGATGAAGATATTTACTATATGCGTTAAGCATGTAAACCTGCTTCCAATGCAAGTCAGCGGTGACGACAAGGCGATTTAAAAAGCCAACTTGCATCATATCTTGCCAAATTAATGAAACGGTTTTTTCAAAATTTAATTTAGTTTTTTCTGAAAATAAGTGACCTTGTTTGCTTAAGTTTAAATGGAAATAGTGAATCCAGACTTTGCGTTTGCTTCTGATTTTTTCATCTTCTTCCGCAGTTATAACGTAAGTATGTTCTTGAATTACGTTAAAGCCGAAACTTTCTAAAATCGGCATGATTGAAGAAAGAATTAATTCTTTTTCTGGGCTAAAAATTTTAAGTTCGGTTACATCTTCAGGAAGCAAATCGGAAGATTTGTAAAGATTAAATAAAACTAAATTTTTTTGCAGACATTCTTCAATGCGTGAAATATCAATCGCGGCGCGCTTAGAATCGAAACGGTTGATGTAACTTACTGAGAAAGCATTTTTGTATTTAGCATAAAGTGAAACACGAACTTCATCATCAAATTTGGCTTTGATTGATTCTAGCAAGTCATCGCTCCAAACTTTAGTCATTTTGGTAATTTGGCGCTCGATATCATTTTCATCAACAGTTGGAATTCCTTTATTGGTGCGAACAATTACGTGAAAACGAATTAGGTTTGAATCAGTGATTTGCACAAAAGAATCTGCAACTTCGCCATTATAAACTTGGGCAAGGTAATCTTTGATTTTATCGCGCAATTCAGAATTGCTGCGATCACGCGGAGTGAAAATCAAGCAGCTAACGAAACGATTAAATTTATCTTTGCGACCAAAGAAACGAACTTGTGAACGACCGCAAATTGCTACAATTCCAGTAGCATTTTTAAGCAAATCTTCGGAGCTAATTTGGAATAATTCGTCGCGCGGATAAAATTCTAAAGTCGAAACTAAATCTTTGTAATTATGGCTGGCTTTAATGTAGCCAGAATCTGCAATAACTTTATTAATTTTACCGCGAATAAGTGGAATTGAAGCTGTGCTGGCGTGATAAGATGATGTAGCAAATAAACCGATAAAACGGAATTCACCAATTACCTTTCCTTCAGCAGAAATTTTTTGAACACGAACTCTTTCTGCATTTGCAACTCTGTGAATTCTAGAGCGATAACGCGATTTTAAAACTTCGATTACATAAGGATTTGCAACTGAATCACTAACTTCTTCAAAAGAAGTATTAATAACTTCTGGTACAAATTCTTCATTTTCAGATCTAAAAATTCCAAAGCCGGAATTTTTAGCTTCTTCCAAAGCATATTCATTTTTTTTAACTTCGCGAACATCAAATTCTTTAGCACCAAGAAGGATAAAATTTCCGCTGGCGATCCAGTTTAAAAATTCTTTAATTTCATCAGTTTCTTTATTGATTTTTTTCGCATTATCAATTTGATCCGCAGCTTTATTGACAAGCTCAATCATTGGCTGCCAATCTTTTACAACCAAGGCAACATTTATCAAAATTTTGCTGATATTTTCTTGCAACATTTTGATATCTGATTCTGCGGTAAGCTTATCTAAATGCAGCTGAATTATGGATTCTTGATGAGCAGTTTTAGAAGTAGAAATTTCTTCTAACTTTCCACTTTTACCACGGATTGAAGAATAAATCGGATGAATAATATTTTTAACGCGAACGCCGTATTTATCTAAATAGGCAACAGTTGAATCAACCAAAAAAGGCATATCATCATTAACGATATCCAAAAAAGTATAAGCTGATTCAAAGCCATTTTTCTCAATCGTCGGATTGCAAATTCTAACTTTAAATTCACCCGGTTTTTTATTTACATAAAAATCAAAACTCAAAAGAGCCGCGTTGTATAGCTCTTCGATTGAGTAATTTAGAAAATCACGTGAAGTGCTTGCTGAAAAAAAGTTTTTTACAAAAGTTGTAAAATCTTTTCCGTCAAAACCGACAAATTGTTTTTTCTTTTGAGAAAAGTCGATTACTTGCGCGATTAAATCCTGCATTTTTTGCATAACTATTTGAAAATTATTTATTACTTTTTGATAAGTGTTACGACCATCTGCATCCCTTCCAGTCTAGGATTGATCTCGGGTTTAGCAAACTCTTCAGTATCTTTTAAAATATCGACCATCATTTTTTCAGCCAAATCACGGTGAGTAATTTCACGGCCTTTCATTCTAATGCTGATTTTTACTTTATTTCCCTTCTCAACAAACTCGATAGTATGTCTGATTTTCGTGTCGAAATCGGCCTTTCCGATATTAATCGTCATTTTTACTTCCTTCACCTCAACTACTTTTTGTCTTTTTTTAGCATCTGCAGCTTTCTTCTGAATTTCATATTTCATCTTGCCGAAATTGGCAATTTTACAAACTGGTGGCGCCGCATTTGGCGAGACTTCAATTAGGTCTAAATCCGCTTCCTGAGCCATTCTAATCCCTTCGGCCACTGTTGTGACTCCGATCATATTTCCATCTTGATCGATGAGCCTGATTTCTTTGGCTCTGATTTGATCATTAATTTTAAAAGGATTGTTTGAGCTATTTTGCTGCTGCGGTTTTACTGGAATCACGAGGTTTTTTTTGATTATTAAAAAAAGAGAAATTGAAAAGAATTTTCATAAACTAAAAGCGCTCCACTAAATTTCAACTTATGAAATTGGAATAATGCTTGGGGAATAAAAATTTGTTAATTTCAATGAAATCAAAGCGGATATCATAATTTTGAAAATGGGGATTTTGTGAGATAAAAAACTGCGCCGATTTTTTGATGCGATCAATCTGCTTGGGACGCAAAACCTCTTCGCTAATAATTTTTGAATTGCGCGCTTTCACCTCGATTAAAATGATACGGCGCGATTTTTTAGCGATAATATCAATTTCACCAAAATGCGATCTGTAGCGCCATTTCAAGATTTTGTAACCTTTTAAGCGCAAAAATAATATCGAAATTCTTTCGGCGAGAATTCCGAATTGATGGGTTTGTTTTTTGGTCATTAATTTTTTAAGAAAAATTAGCTAAGATTTTTTGCTACTTACTTCGGTAACTATACCTTACTTCGGTAACTATAACTTGATTCACAAAAAAAACTCGATGTCACCCTGAGTTTGTCGAAGGGTGATTTAGGCTTCGATCTTAGAATCGCACTTCGACAAGCTCAGAGTGACATCCGTTGTGTTTTAAGGGATAATTCACCTTACTTCAAGCGCCAATTTATAAATCTCCTTTTTACTAATTGAATAAATTTCAGCCAGATTTTGTGACAAATCTTTTAAGCTGTGTCCTAAAAAAATCGCATTGGAAATTTCTTTTTTTAATTCTTCTTCGCTAAAAATTTTTTCATTTTTATCAGCTTTTTCAACCACAACCACAAACTCGCCGCGCAATTTTCCAGAATTTTCATCAAAAAATTTAATCACGTTTTCCAACTCATTTGTTACAATTTCTTCATGCATTTTTGAAATCTCGCGAGCGGCGCAAACATTGCGATTTCCTAAAGTTTTAAAAACTAAATCGAGCGTTTCTTTAACGCGATTTGCCGATTCAAAAAACACAAATGTAAAATTTCTCGGCAATGATTTTAAAAGTTTTTCTTTTTGAATTTTAGAAGTTGGCAAAAATCCAATAAATAAAAAATTATCGCAAGCAAGTCCTGAAGCACAAAGCGCCGCAGTCACACTTGATGCGCCGGGAAGTGGAATAATTTTTTGATTAAATTGGCGTAAAAAATTTATTAATTTATAACCCGGATCAGAAATTAGCGGCGTTCCAGCATCTGAAAGCAAAGCCAAGGATTTTCCCGAAAGCATTAGATCGAGAATTTTTTTGCGAGTTTTTTCATCGCAATGATCGTTGTAAGTAAGAAATTTTGCTTCTTTTAATTTATAAGCGGCAAATAATTTTACCGAAACGCGCGTATCTTCGCAAATCACAAAATCAACATTATCCAAAACCTGCAAAGCGCGCAGCGTAATATCCGCCAAATTACCAATTGGCGTGGCTACAACATAAAGTGCATTTTCAAGTTTTATTTCTTGAGTTTTTAGAGAAAAATCCTGCATATTGCCCAAATATTTAAATTCACGAATTAATAATTTTCTTTTCAAATTATGAAAAAACTTTCCCTGCTTTTAGTGTTTTTTCTTTTTAGCTGTCAATCAATTAGCCAAAATATTGAATTGCCACAAATTTTAAAACCAACTGAAGACCCAGCCACCGTTAAAACGCATCAACAATTTGAATCTCGTGATTTAGGTGTCGAACAATCACAACTAAAAAAAGTTCAAGTAGCATTATTTTTACCATTTTCAGGAAAGAATAAAGAGTTGGGATGGAGTTTGTTTAATGCCGCAACTTTGTCGTTATTTGACAATGATCCAAATCACAATATTGAATTGATTTTGATTGATTCCAAAGAAACGCCGCAAGAAGCTGCTAAAGCTTTCAAAGAAGTTATTGATCGCAAAATTAAAATTGTCATCGGGCCAATTTTTAGCACTTCGGTTGAGGCAATTGAAAAAGATGCTAAAGCCAATCAAATCACCGTAATTTCACTTTCTAACAATCAGCAATTAATGGGCAAAATTAACAATGAAGGCGGAGTTTTTATCGCTGGAATGTTGCCTGAAGCTCAGATTGATAAAATTGTGAATTATAGTTTGCAAAAATCTAAATTCAGTTTTGCGATCATCGCACCAAATAATCAATATGGACAAACCATTAATGGCCTGTTCAAAAAAATAGTGAAAAACCGTGATGGTGATTTCATTACTTCCGAATTTTATGATCCAAGCGGCAAGGATTTGGATCGCGCTGTTAATCGAGTGATTAATTCATTTTCGATTTCACCGCATTTAAAAAATAAAAAAGATGCAGTTATTACCGAGTCAGATCGCAATTATCCCAAAGTTATAATCATTCCAGAATCAGGGAAAATTTTATCCAAAATTGTCGCGTCAATTAAAGAGCAAAATAAAGATGAAAGAGAATTTCAGATTGTAGGAACTAGCCAATGGGATGATGTTTCAACATTAAATGATTTTAACCTTGTTGGCGCATGGTTTCCGGCCCCGGAAAATGAAAAATTTCGTAGTTTTGAAAAAGCTTATTACCAAATTTACAATAAATTCCCGCCCAGAATTTCTTCGATTATTTATGATTCAGTTTCGGTTGTAGCAGAATTATCAGGCCACAAAAAAGGTGAAGCGCCTATGGTTGCTGATTTTACAAACTACAGCAAATCTTCAAAAAATGGTTTTGATGGAATTGATGGTTTATTTAGATATTTGCCGAATGGCTTGGTGCAAAGGAATTTGGCGGTTTTAAAAATTGGAAATGGCCGCTTTGAAACTATCGAAAAACCAGTGGAACAGTTTTTGAAATATTAAAATTAGCATCTTTTGTTAGGTTTTATAGATCCTAAAAACAAGTTCAAAGATGACGTTGTGATTAGTTTGCGCTCGAACAATAAAAAAACTCTCAAGCTAATAAAAAAACTCCAATAAAAAAACTCCGTCATCCTGAACTTGTTTCAGGATCTATTTCGATTTTCAAACCAACTCCCACCTTGCTTTCGGCTTAAATTCCAAACTATCCACCAATCCCAATCTCATTTTTTCAACACCAGCCCAAGCCACCATCACCGCATTATCTGTACAAAGCGCGATTGGCGGCGCGATTACTTCAATATCATATTTTTTCGACCAATTTTGCAACGCCGAAAAAATATAACGATTCGCCGCCACGCCTCCGGCAATAATCAATTTTTTTGCGCCTTTTTCTAAAAGCTGAACATTATCTAAACGATTCAAAACAATCTCGCAAACCACGCGCTGAAAAGATGCGCAAATATCAGCTTGATCTTTTTCATTAATTTTTTGCGGCGTGGTTAAATGCGAAAAATCCTCACCAACTAACTTTTCAATCTCGCGGCGCACCGCGGTTTTAAGACCAGAAAATGAAAAATCACAAAGATGATCTTTATGTTTGGCTCCATCAATTAATGGCTTGGAAAATTTAAATCTTTTTTCATCACCAATCAAAGCCAGTTTCTCAACCGAAGGTCCACCCGGATAAGGCAAACCAAGCATTTGCGCCACTTTGTCAAAAGCCTCGCCCAAAGCATCATCAATTGTTTCGCCCAGCTTTTCGTAATTACCAACGCCACGTGCAAATAAAATCTGGCAATGACCGCCAGAAATTAACAAAAGCAAAAAAGGAAATTGCAAATCAGAAGTAAGACGCGCCGTTAAAGCGTGCCCTTCCAAATGATTCACTGCTAAAAATGGTTTTTTATAAACCGAAGCCAAAGTTTTTGCCGCCATCATTCCAACAATAACGCCGCCAATTAAACCCGGACCAGAAGTTGCGGCAAAGCCATCAATATTTTCAAATTTTAGATTAGCATTTTTTAAAGCCTGCAAAATTAATTCATCCAAAACTTCAATATGACCTCGCGCCGCAAGCTCTGGAACCACGCCGCCAAATTTTTTATGAAGCTCAATTTGTGAATTTAAAACGTGAGAAAGAATATTTTTTTGCTCATCAACAATCGCAACAGCAGTTTCATCGCAGGAAGTTTCAATACCAAGAATTTTCATTTTAATTTTTAAATAAATCAGAGTTATATCAAAAAGATCTAATTAAATTTAAATCCTTTATCCCTTCGGGATAGGGAAACGCGACACGAGTCGCGCCCCGCTTTACGGCGATCCCCATCCCTTATGTCTATGGGACATACGGGAAATTTAATTATGAAAATTATCCAAATTTCCAAAGCGCGTAAATTCTGAATCAAAAAATAAATTCACGCTCCCAACTGGACCGTTGCGTTGTTTGGCGATTATAAGTTCAGCTTTATGTGAAACTTCCTGCATTTGGATTTTCCATTGATGAAATTTGTCGGCCTCATTTTCTTGCGGACGTTTGCGTTCCAAATAATAACTGTCGCGATAGATGAAAGCTACAACGTCGGCATCTTGTTCGATTGATCCTGATTCACGCAAATCTGAAAGTTGCGGGCGTTTATCTTCGCGTTGCTCAACGGCGCGCGATAATTGCGAAAGCGCCATTACGGGAATGTTAAATTCTTTGGCAATTGCTTTTAATCCTTGCGTGATTTCCGAAACTTCCTGAACCCGATTTTCGCTGGAGCGCGAAGTTGTGCCGCGAATTAATTGCAAATAATCAATTACCAAAAATGCTAAATTATGTTTGCGCACCATTCTGCGCGCGCGCGTGCGAATTGCCGAAATTGAAAGTGCTGGAGTGTCATCAATAAAAAGTGGCATTTTCGAAATTTCTGCCGAACGCGCCGCCACAACCTCCCATTCGCTTTCGTTTAATTGACCAGTTCTAAATTTGGTGGCGTTAATGCTGCATTCCATCGATAAAATTCTCGCCGCTAATTGGTCGGAAGACATTTCGAGTGAGAAAAATCCAACTGCTTTTTTATCTTTTGCATCAACTACATCTTTGTTTAAAAACTTGCAGGCATTAACCACAATATTAATTCCCAGCGCGGTTTTACCCATTGAGGGTCTTCCCGCCAGAATAATTAAATCGGATTGTTGCATACCGCTCAAAATTTTATCTAAATCTGAAAGTCCCGTTGAAACACCGCTGATGTGGCTGTCGCGTTGACGCGCCAAAATTGTTTTATCCAAAGTTTCTTTCATCGAATGCGAAATGCTGCGAAAATCGCTGCGGCCATTTCCATGTTCAGAAAGTTTAAATAAATGCGATTCGGCAAGCTCGATTTGTTCAGTTGCTGAAGTTTTTTCTTCGGCTTTAAAAACGCGATTCACAATATCTTCACCAACCATTGACAATTCACGCTTCAAAGCCAAATCGTGAATTAAGCGACCATAATCAGAAATATCAATAATTGCCGAAGCTGTTGCCAAAAGCGTTGATAAATAAAGCGCGCCGCCAGCTGCTTTAACAGCTACGTCAGATTCAAAAAATTGCTTCAGCGTAACTTGATTGGCAATGATATTAACTTTTTCAATATTGTGTAAAATTTGGGCAAAAATATTGCGATGCGCTGGCTCGTAAAAATGCTCTTCACGCAAAAATTCGGAAACGCGATTTAGATATTCGTTATTTAAAATAATCGTTCCTAGAACCGCTTGTTCGGCTTCAATATTAAATAATTCTTTACGGATTGTAACTTGGTTTTCGGCTGTCATTTTTTTTAAGAATTTTTTTTAAAGAATATTGGTAGTTATTTTGGAATCAACTTTTCACTCCCCTTTTTTGCAACTTTCGCGCCAAAGTTCTGCGATGCATTCCAAGAATGCGCGCTGCTTTGGAAATGTTAAAATCGGCGCCAACCAAAGCTTGGTGAATATATTCCCATTCGATATTTTTGATCGAAGTTTTTTTATCTGATATTTTTTCTTCCAAAGCCTCGCCATTAAAAGCGGCAATTATTGCATCAACATTTGCTGGTTTTGCTAAGTAATAACAAGCTCCCAACTTAATCGCCTCAATTGTTGTGGTGATGCTGGCGTAACCTGTGAGCATCACAATTTTTATTGTAGAATCAAATTCATGCAAAGCTTTGATTAAAGCCAATCCAGATTCACCGGGCATTTTTAAATCAACAACGGCAAATCTTGGATGAAAATTTTTTAAAATGGCGAGCGCATCTTTAACATTATTGGCAATTTTAGTTTCATAATTTCGGCGCATAAAAGAGCGCGACAAGCTTTCCAATAAAGCTTTATCATCTTCAACAATTAAAACAGTTTGATAATTTTTCATTATTTGAAGTCACTTTTTTTGGCTTGTTCCAGCCTTTCACTTCCTGAATCGGAAAGAATTTCAGAAAGAGTTTTTTTGCAGCGTTCAATTTGCGATTCAATCATTAAAATATCAGAATTTAAATCTTCTTTTTTTAAATCGAGATTTTTCCAATCATTCAAAATAACCGAGATTGTCGCCAGCGGCGTTCCCAAATCATGAGCGGCGGCGGTTGCAAGCATTGCGCTTCTAAGTAATTGCTTTTCTTCCAAAGTTTTTTGATCGCGCTCTTTTAAATTTTTGGAAATTTTGGTAACAAAAATTAATAGCAAAACTGTCGCTAAAACATGACTAATCAACATTCCATTCAGATGTAAATTGAAAGCATTGTGATTATGAAATTCATGCATTTCATTAAAATTAAACCCGAGCCAAATGTAGCAAAATGTTGTAATTGCAGTAATTGTCCAAGCGTAACTTGTGCGCAGCAAAATAGCGGCAATAATTACTTGTAGTAAAAATAATGAAATAAAAGGATTGGAAGCTCCGCCGCTTAAATAAAGCTGCGCCGTTAAAGCAGCAACATCAAAAAGCAACTCTATGAATAAGAATTTATCGCTGATATTTCGACGGGTTTTATAGCAATAAAAACTTATGCAATTAACTGAAAATAAAAGCATAACCACGCCAAACATTGGTTTTATTGGCAAGGAAATTTCAAAAAATCTGCTGACAAAAATAATAGTCACAACCTGCCCGATAATTGCGATTATACGAAGCAAAATAAGCTGGAGCAGATTTTTATGATTAGCGCTTTTAGGAAAATTATTTTTCATTTTTTAAGGTTTGTACTAATTCTAAGTTGAGTATGTCGAACTCTCGATGTCATGCTGAGCTTGTCGAAGCATGATTCAAGCCTTTCTATTAAAATCATGCTTCGACAAGCTCAGCATGACATCGAGCTTGATTAGAATGAATATATTTTAGCGCAAAAAACTGCGCTTGGACAAATTGTCTCAAGTTTAAAAATTATTTTGCGATTGAGATTTGTGATTTTTAAAAAGCTAAAGTCTTTATTAACCAAACATTTAATTATGAAATTTTCTAAAAAATATTTTTTTGCCGCACTTCTTTTATTCGTACTTTCTTCAAAAGAAGTTTTGGCTTGCGCTTGCGGTTGTGGCGTTTTCACAGTTGGAACCAGCTCAATTTTACCAAATTGCGAAGGCGGAACGGCTTTTTTGCAATATGATTATATGAATCAAAGTCGGAATTGGCATAAAACTGATAATTCCAGCGGACATAATCACGATAAACGCATCAACACTCAAACTATAACTGCCGGCATGCAATATATGTTTAACCGTGATTGGGGCGCCGCGATTCGTGTTCCTTACATGACGCGTTACGTACAAAACCTACCTCATTCTGGCGGCATGACTTATAATCGCCATAGCGCTGTTGGCGATATTCGTATTAATGGAATTTATTCCGGATTTTCTTCCGACATGTCGAGCGGATTAATTTTTGGTTTAAAACTACCGACCGGCGACACCAATTCTAATGGCTTTGAACGCAACACTCAAATTGGAACCGGCAGCACTGATTCAATTTTAGGTGCTTATAAAGTTGGCAAAATTGATATTGCCGGAAAATTTAATTATTTCTTGCAAGGAACTTGGGAACATCCGCTGACAATTCATCGCGGCTATCATCCCGGTGATGAAATTTCTGGCGCGACTGGTATTTATTACAATGCTGGATCACATTTTGGCCTAAAAAAAATCGCACCAATTATGCAATTTATGGGTTCGAAGAAAACTCAGGATACAGGTTGGGCGTCTCCTTCGCATAACGCCAACAGCGGTTATACTCAAATATTTTTTGCGCCAGCAATCGAGTTTAGTTTTACGCAATTTAAACTTTATACTGATGTGGAATTTCCAGTTTATAGAAACGTCAATGGCAATCAATTAGCGCCGCAGAATTTGTATAAATTGATTTTGAGTTATAATTTTTAAATCAGCCGATTAAAAACTACGCAGTCATACTTCGACAGACTCAGTATGACTGTGAGTTAGTTTGAAATTTTGATATAATTAAAAAAGTATAACGCTAAAAAAACTCATTTTTTTAATACGCTTTTTTATTCCACCGTTACCGATTTCGCTAAATTTCTTGGTTGATCAACATCATTTCCTTTGTACAGCGCAACATAATAAGCCAAAAGCTGCGTTGAAACCACTGGCAAAATTGCTTCTTGAATAATTCCATCAAGCTTCGGAATTTCAATTTTTCTCTTCGCCATTTTGCCAAATTGGGCGATTCCTTTTTTGTCGCTGATAAAAATTATTTTTCCGCCGCGCGCGTTGACTTCTTGAGCGTTGGATAATGTTTTTTCAAACAAGTCATTATCTTTATTATGCGACGCAATCACGATTACCGGCATTTTTTTATCAATCAGCGCGATAGTTCCGTGCTTTAATTCTCCCGCGGCAATTCCTTGCGCGTTAATGTAAGAAAGTTCACGAAATTTTAACGCCGCTTCAAAAGCTGTAATCTGCGAAATGCCGCGCCCAATATATAAAACATGCTTCGCCGCAGTTAATGATTGGGCGATTTTTTTGATGTTTTTAATGTCATTCTTGTCAAACAAATGAACCATTTTCGCGCCACTTTCGGCAAGTTCCTGCAATAATTTTTCTTTTTCTTTAGCCGAAATTTTGCCTTTTATACATCCAAAATGAATTGCCAAAAGCGATAAAACCGTAATTTGCGCCGTGTAAGCTTTGGTTGAAGCCACGCCAATTTCAGGCCCTGCAACTGTGCGAATTACTGTGTCAGAAAGTTGCGCCATTGTACTATGCGCCACATTTACAATTGAGAGAATTTTTTGACTATTTTGTTTGGCAAATTTCAGCGCCGCTAAAGTATCGGCGGTTTCGCCCGACTGTGAAACAAAAACCATCAAATTATCGTCGCGAAACGGATGAGAGCGGTAACGAAATTCAGAAGCAATATCAACCTCAACTTCCACGCCAGCAATTTCTTCAATTAAATATTTAGCGCACATGCCCGAATAATAAGAAGTTCCGCAGGCAACAATTGTGATTTTGTTAATTTTTTTAAGATCAAAAGCAAAGTTCGGCAAATGAATTGAGGAACTGCTCAAATCAACATAGGCTTGAATTGTTTCTTCTAAAACTCGCGGCTGTTCGTAAATTTCTTTGAGCATAAAATGATCGTAACCATCTTTGGAAACGCGGTTATTTTCAGCTTCCATTAATTTTGGCTCTTTGTGAATTGGCTTATTTTTAGCATCAAAAACTTCAATTTCATTTTTGGAAATAATGGCAAATTCTTCATCTTCTAAAGCAATGATTTTGCTGGTGCGATCCGACAATGCGTAATAATCAGAAGCGATATAATTTTCATTTTCACCAAGACCAATAACCAATGGCGAGCCGCGTTTGGCAACTGCGATTACATTTGGATGACCTTTAAAAATTACGGCAAGCGCGAAAGTTCCATTAATTTCTTTAGCAGTTTCCAAAATTGATTTTTTGATGTCGCCAGTTTTTTCAAAATGATATTCAATTAAATGTGGTACAACTTCGGTGTCAGTTTGGCTTAAAAATTTGGCACCACTTTTGGCTAATTTTTCTTTTAATTCCTGATAATTTTCAATAATGCCATTATGAACTACACAAACATTTGACGAAGCGTGTGGATGGGCATTTTGCTTGCTTGGACGACCATGAGTTGCCCAACGCGTGTGACCAATTCCAATGTCAGATTCCAATTTAGTTTTTTTCAAAGCCGCTTCCAACTTGGCTATTTTGCCTTCTTCTTTAACGGTTTTAAATTTATTTTTTTCCAAAACCGCAATTCCCGCCGAATCATAGCCGCGATATTCCAGTTTTTTTAAACCTTTAAGAATGATCGAAACAGCATTTTTACTACCAACAACACCAACAATTCCGCACATGATTTTTAAGAAATTTATTTTGAAGAAAATACCAAGTGCAGCAACCTAGAAAGGCTTCAAGATAAGTAAATTGTAATGTTTTGTAAAAAAACCTCAATGTCACCCTGAGCCTGTCGAAGGGTGACATTGAGGTTTTTTATGGGGATTCTTTATTTGCAGAATTTCCCATCTAACAAACTAAAATAAGTTGCGTGAAAAAATCTAAAAATTAGAAGGTGGAAATAAATATCTGCGCACTCATTTCAATTCCCCAAATTTCAAAAATGTATAATTTAAAGCACATTAAAGCCAGCTTGTTTATTGCTTTGGCAATGTGTTTTGTTGCGTCAAAAACTTGGGGCGAAATTGCGGAAGTTAAGATTAAAAAAATTGGCTTTAACGCCAAAAACCAGTTAGAAATTTTTATTTCTGATAAAAGTGAATTTAAAATTTTTACCTTAGAAAACCCTTCCCGCCTTGTGATTGACATTGCTAATGCCGATTTTGAAAAAACTAATTATCAACCAGCAATTCCCGCTTTTGCCAATTCGTTTCGTAGCCGCAAAGGCGATGGTTCGTTGCGTTTGGTTTTTGATTTGAATCAGAAAATTTCCGTAAGAAAAACTAATTTTGAAAAAGGAAAAATTATTGCCGAATTAGTTGGAATTGAAAGCGGCGCCCAAACAACAGCGATTACAAAA
>Ga0214921_10005531_pt1 | contig 17819 bp, 18 predicted proteins | sample LL1505_MetaG_FD_177992 | JGI IMG/M metagenome (GOLD analysis project Ga0214921, IMG submission 177992) | Freshwater microbial communities from Lake Lanier, Atlanta, Georgia, United States - LL-1505 | ecosystem: Environmental > Aquatic > Freshwater > Lake | place: USA: Georgia | collected...
TCTTTCACACTGGCGCCAGGGCAGTGGTTGCATTTAGAAGGCGGCAATGGGGTTGGAAAGACCAGTTTGCTTCGAATTTTGTGTGGCCTTAGCGCTCTAGAACAGGGTGCAATCACCTGGAAGAACCAATCTGTGGCCCAAAACCCAGACGACTTTCGACTAGATGTGGCTTACTTGGGCCATCAACTGGCCCTCAAAGAAGACTTAAGTCCCCTTGAAAACCTGCGTGTCAGTGCCGCCATTTCAGGCCAGCAATTGCCCTCGGCTGAGGCCTTGGCAGCACTCTCTCAATTGGGATTGCGAGGCAGAGAGCATCTGCCTGTGCGGGTTTTGTCACAAGGCCAAAAAAGACGCGCAGCTTTAGCGCGTCTGATCATCAGCAAAGCCAAATTCTGGATTTTGGATGAACCCTTTGTGGCACTCGACCTTGCCGCCCAGCAAGTGCTATCGGGCGTATTGAATACCCACCTGAACAATCAAGGCATGGTCTTGCTAACCAGCCACCAGACGGTTGCACTTCAAGGCGAAGGCCGATCCTACAGGTTGTCTGCATGAGTGCTTTTATGGCCATCGTGAAGCGTGATTTGGTCTTGGCTTTCAGGCGCAAAAACGAGGTCATCACGTCGGTCTTTTTCTTTGTGGTGGTGGCCGCCCTTTTCCCTTTGGGCATTGGCCCTGAACTGAACACGCTCCGACTGGTGGCACCCGGTATTTTGTGGGTGGGGGCTTTGTTGGCCAGTATGTTGTCATTGGGTCGAATGTTTGCCACCGACTACGCAGACGGCACTTTAGAGCAAATGGCCTTATCGCCCAACAGTTTATCTTTGCTTGTGGCCGCCAAAATATTGGCACACTGGTTACTCTCTGGCCTACCTTTGGTTTTATTGGCCCCCATTTTGGGTTTGCAATTTGACCTTTCCACCAACGCGCTTTGGGTTTTGACTTTGAGTTTGCTTCTTGGAACGCCCGTGCTTTCATTGATAGGTGCTGTAGGCGCTGCGCTCACCTTGGGTGTTCGTGGCGGCGATGTGCTGCTTTCTTTGCTGGTTTTGCCTTTGTATGTGCCTGCGCTCGTGTTTGGTGCTGGCGCCGTTCAAGCAGAAATCAGTGGTTTGGGTGCTTCGGCCCATTTGTCTGTATTGGCTGCACTCGTTTTGGTAGCAGCAGTGTTCAGCCCTTGGGCCAGCGCCGCTTCGCTTCGCATTGCGCTTGAATCCTAAGAATTTTTCAATGATTCAAAAACTATTTATTTACGCTTCGCCCCAGAACTTTTATCCCTTGGCAGGAAGGCTTTGGCCGCTGTTTGCATTGTTAGCAACAGCCCTTTCGGTTTGGGGTTTGTGGTTGGGCATGTTTGTAGCGCCCACCGATTTCCAACAGGGCGAGGGCTACCGCATCATTTTTGTCCATGTGCCAGTTTCATGGATGTCCATGGTCATTTATTTGGCCATGGCATTTTGGGCTTTACTGGGCCTCACTTTCAATACGCGCTTGTCGGGGATGATGACCCAAGCGTTGGCACCAACGGGTGCTATTTTTGCTTTCTTGTCGCTTTGGACGGGTGCACTTTGGGGCAAGCCCATGTGGGGCGCTTGGTGGGTATGGGATGCGCGGCTTACCTCTGAGCTTATTTTGTTCTTCTTGTATTTGGGTCACATTGCGCTGACCAGTGCCATTGATGATCCACGACGGGCAGACAAAGCGGGCGGTGTCTTGGCCTTGGTGGGTGCCCTCAATGTGCCGGTCATCTATTTTTCTGTGAAATGGTGGAACACTTTGCATCAAGGCGCTTCTGTGTCACTTACCAAAGGCTCAAGCATGGCGCAAGTGATGCTCGAGGCCATGCTCATCATGGGCGTTGCTTTTTGGATGTTTGCAGTGGCCATGGCCCTTTACCGGGTTCGTAGCATTATTTTGGTCCGCGAACGACATGCTCAGTGGGTGGCCGATCTGCCTGAAGTGAAGGCCCAAATGGCTCAGAAAATTGCGGGGGGTGCCAACGTATGATTTGGAACAGCTGGAACGATTTTTGGGCCATGGGTGGCTATGGTCTTTATGTTTGGGGTAGCTTCGGTGTCACAGCTTTGTGTATCGCTGTGGAAATGGTGTGGGTCAAGCGTGCGCGAGAAAATGCACTGACCCAAGTTGCCAACGAATTGGCTGCAAAAACTAACGGCAAGGAGTGGTCCTGATGAAACCTAGACATCAACGATTTTTATTGATTGCCGCGGGTGTATCTGCTTTGGCCATTGCAGGTGCTTTTGTCTTGAATGCTTTTCAAAGCAATTTGGTTTTCTTTTTTACACCCACCCAAGTTTCTAAAGGCGAGGCGCCCAAAGGCAAAGCCTTCCGTGTGGGCGGCATGGTGAAGGAGGGCAGCTTGAAAAAAGACGGCGAAAACGTTCAATTTGTGGTGACCGATTTTGCCTACGAAGTGCCTGTCACTTACAAAGGCTTGTTGCCCGATTTGTTCAAAGAAGGCAAGGGTGTTGTGGCCCAGGGCAAACTGTCTGAAGGTCAGATGTTTGCAGCTTCAGAAGTCTTGGCCAAACACGACGAAAACTACATGCCGCCAGAGGCCAAGCATGCATTGGATGAGGCTGCTGCTGCCAAAGCTGCGCAATCTGTCAAGCCATCTAATTAATTGAAAAGAGTTTGGAATGATTGTTGAAATTGGTCACTTTGCCCTCATGCTGGCAGCCTGTGTTGCGCTGGTTCAAGGCGTGCTTCCGCTGGCCGGCACATTCAACAATATTCAGCGATGGCAAGAGTTGGCCAAGCCTGCGGCCATTCTTCAGTTTGTCTTGATTGCGTTTTCGTTTGCCGTGCTGGCGCATGGTGCACTGACCGATGATTTTTCAATCAAATACATTGCGGAGCATTCCAACTCTTTGCTTCCTACCCAGTACAAGTTTGCATCGGTGTGGGGTGGCCATGAAGGCTCATTGTTGTTGTGGGTGCTCATGTTGTCAGGGTGGACTGTGGCAGTGGCCATTTTTTCACGCACATTGCCGCTGGCCATGGTGGCCCGGGTCATTGGTATTTTGGGCTTGGTTTCAACCGGCTTCTTGATGTTCATTCTGGTTACATCCAGCCCCTTTGAGCGTCTCTTGCCCGCGGCGGCCGACGGTCGCGATTTGAACCCCTTGTTGCAAGACCCTGGCTTGGTGATTCATCCGCCCATGTTGTACATGGGCTATGTAGGTTTTTCTGTGGCCTTTGCTTTTTCTGTATCGGCTTTGTTGTCGGGCCGCATGGATGCGGCTTGGGCCAGATGGTCTCGCCCATGGACCATTGTGGCGTGGATTTTCATGACAGCTGGCATTGCCTTGGGCTCATGGTGGGCTTATTACGAATTGGGCTGGGGTGGTTGGTGGTTTTGGGATCCTGTCGAAAACGCTTCTCTCATGCCTTGGTTGTTTGGTACGGCCCTCATTCACGCCCTCATGGTGACCGACAAACGGGGTGGCTTTAAAGCCTGGTCGGTGTTGTTGGCCATTGGCGCTTTCTCGCTTTCATTGTTGGGTACATTCTTGGTTCGCTCGGGCGTGCTCACATCGGTTCATGCATTTGCCTCCGACCCTAAGCGCGGCGTCTTTATTCTGATTTTCTTGGCAGTGGTCGTGGGGGTCTCTCTGACTTTATTTGCGTGGCGCGCACCCAAAGCCACACTGGGCGGCAAGATTGGTTTGGTCTCGCGTGAATCGATGCTGATTGCCAACAGTGTGTTGTTGGTGGTGGCTACAGGTGCCGTGCTGTTGGGCACCATTTACCCGCTCATTGTTGATGCGCTTAACTTGGGTAAACTTTCAGTAGGCGCTCCCTATTTCAATGCCGTTTTTGTGCCACTCATGGTGCCCGTGGTCTTTTTGATGGTGCCGGGCGGCGTTGCGCATTGGCGAGAAGCCCGATGGAAAGAGCTGGGACACGATTTGCGCGTGCCTGCACTGAGCGCAGTCTTGGCAGGTGCAGCAGTTTGGGCGCTCACTGAGCGTGGCACATGGCTGACTGCCATGGGATTGGCTTTGGCCACCTGGGTGGTGGTCGGCTTGATCATGCAAATTGCAACACGCATGAAAAAGCCTGGCCGTATACCGCCATCGTTCTGGGGCATGCACCTGGCCCATTTGGGCATTGCGGTCATTACCATTGGCATCACCATGGTGAAAAGCTATGAAGTTGAGCGCGATGTTCGAATGGGCTTGAACGATACCGTGACCATTGAAAACTACAGCTTTGAATTGACGGGCGTATCTGAAGTCAATGGTCCCAATTACAAAGCCCTGCGCGGCGAGGTCAAGGTCTCTAAGGACCAAAAGCTTCTTGAAGTTCTGCACCCTGAAAAGAGAAAATATTTTTCCTCGGCCATGCCCATGACCGAGGCTGCCATCGATACTGGTTTGTTCCGCGATTTGTATGTCTCCTTGGGTGAATCCATTGCTGGGGAGAAACCCCAGTGGAGTGTGCGTGTGTTTTACAAACCCTTTGTGTCTTGGATTTGGTATGGCGCCATTTTGATGGTGCTGGGTGGTTTGTTGGCGGTCAGTGATAGACGTTATCGCAAGTCTGCAAACACCTTGGGTTAAGGCCATGAAACGCAAGCCCCTGCAGCCAATCAGATTGAGAGAGTTGTCGTGAAAAAGTTTTTAATTCCGCTAGGATTTTTTTTGGGACTCGTCATTTTTTTGGCGATAGGTTTAAACCGAGACCCCAAAGAAATTCCATCGCCCTTGGTTGGCAAGCCTGCGCCTCTATTTTCTCTAGACACCCTTGATGCCAACGCTCCCAAATTTAGCCCTCAAGATATGAAGGGCAAGGTTTGGATGCTGAATGTGTGGGCCACTTGGTGTGTGGCGTGCAGAGAAGAGCACCCAGTGTTGGTGGCATTTTCCAAAGCCAACCAATTGCCCATTGTGGGTTTGAGCTACAAGGAAGTTCAGCCGCAAGATGAACCTGCAGGCAAAAAGCTTGAACCGCAAGAGAAGCTGCAACTGGCTCGCGATCGAAGCGCAGTTTGGCTGAAGCGGCATGGCAACCCCTATGTGCTGTCAGCTTTCGATTTAGATGGCAGAGTGGGCATTGATTACGGTGTGTATGGGGTGCCAGAAACCTATGTCATTGATAAAGAAGGTGTGATTCGTTACAAGCGTGTGGGTGTTGTAACGCCTGAATTGCTGCAGTCAACCATTTTGCCCTTGGTGCAGAAATTGAATGCCTCCTAAGGCTTGAAAGACAGCATGAATTTGCAATCTGTATTTTTAAAGCATGTGTGTGTCACAAGCTGGCTTGTGATGTCAGTTGTTGCACCCCTGCAAGCCAAAGAGGCCGCCCTTTTGGCCGAAGACCCAGTGGTTGAGAAGCGCTTGGTACACATTTCTGAAGAGTTGCGTTGTTTGGTGTGTCAAAACGAATCTCTGGCTTCTTCGCGCGCGGAGTTGGCCAACGACTTGCGTGAAGAAGTGCGCAAGCTCATTCGCGAAGACCGAAGCGATTCACAAATCAAAGAGTATTTGGTCACGCGGTATGGTGATTTTGTGTTGTACCGACCTGAAGTGAAACCCCTCACTTGGGTGCTTTGGTTTGGTCCCTTTTTGTTGATGGTGTTGGGTCTCATTGGCATGGTTTATTACTTGCGACAGCGTCAAACCGAGCAAGCCAACAAGACTGTGCTGAGCGATGAGGACAGACGCAAAGTGCAAGAAATTTTGAAATCTGGAGATGCACCATGAACGCCAGCATGTTGTTTGTTGTGATAGCGCTTGGCATTGTGCTGTGTGTTGCCGTCGTGTTGCTTTGGGTTTTGTTGCGTGAAAGAAAACCTGTCACCCAAGCCAGCCAAGCCAGTGCCAACGCCAAGGTTTACCGAGATCAAATTTTAGATTTAGACCGAGAGCATGACAGTGGTCACATCAGTGATCAAGAATGGCAGCAGTCACGCGACGAACTCAGCCTGCGTTTGCTAGAGGACACTTCTGCTGTAGATGACCCTGCGGCCAAAGCAGAAAAGCCAGCCACCCTGACAGCCTTGGTGCTGGCGGTGGCACTGCCACTCAGTGCCATGGGCCTTTACATGGGGGTTGGACAGCCAGAGGCCTTGAACCCTTTGGCCTTGAAATCGCCTGATCAAGTTGACCCCAAAGATCTGGCTAAATTGGCACAAACTTTGGCAGAAAAACTGAAAGAGAAACCCGACAATTTGCAAGGCTGGGTGATGTTGGGTCGGACCTACCGCACCTTGGAAAATTTTGCGGGCGCACTCAATGCCTACGACACAGCGCTTAAGCTGTCTGATGACGATGACTTGAAGTTGGAACGCATTGAGGTCATTGCCATGCAACGCCAAGGGCAATTTGACGGTGAGCCTTGGCGCGTCATTCGCGAAATTTTGCAAAAAGACCCCGAGCATTTTGGTGCATTGCTGACTGCAGGCAGCGCCTCTTACGCTGAGGGCAAGTTTGCAGATGCCTTGAAATATTGGGAAAAGGCTCGAAAGCCCTTAGATGCCAACAACCCTGACTTGCCAGGTTTGGACAATGCCATTGCCACGGTGCGTGACAAGTTGGGCATGCCTGCTGCGACAGTCTCTTCTGCCAGTGCCTCATCCTCTGGCACGGGTGTGGCAGGCCTTAGCGTTTCGGGGCAAGTGAGTTTGTCGGCAGCGGTCAAAGCCAAGGCCAGCCCCAATGATGTGGTGTTTATTTATGCAACGCCCGCCAACGGCGACAGAATGCCACTGGCCATTTTCAAGACCACGGTAGCGCAGTTGCCTTTCAATTTCACGCTCGACGATTCAACCGCCATGGCACCAGATCGAAAGCTGTCAGCGGCAGGCGAGGTGATGGTCAAGGTGCGTGTGTCTAAGTCCGGCAATGCCATGCCGCAACCGGGAGATTTATCGGCCAGTTTGGGTCCTGTGAAGGTTGGGGCCAAAGGTTTGAAATTGGAAATCAAGGATCAGATTCCTTGATGGAAGGCCTGCAGAATAAGTGAGATCCCTGGTGCCTACTTGACGGCATCCATTGTTTTCCAATGCTAGCCACCAGCCTTCATGGATCAAGAAAAGGAACTCAAGCCTTTTTGAATCAATTGAAATAGCATTAAAAACCACAAGTCTGTTTGAGAATGGCTTCAGCGTGAATTGCATTGCTACCGCGCCAAGCCACAATTTGATCAGGTCTGATCAATACCAAATGGGCTTCGTAAAGTTGTGCCAATTCGCTTGAAGAATGCCTGACCACTTTCAGATCTAAACCGTGCTTTGCTGCGGCTTGAACAAATTTCTCTGTGTTTTCAGTTGCTTGACCCAAAACCAGCAGGGTCCATTCAAAATTGAAGCTGTCAAACAGAGAACTGCCATCGGGCATCCATGCGTGAGGGGGGCGTCCTCCTGGGCATGCACTGGGTGTGTAGGTGTTGGCAGCGTCCTCTGGCGCATGTGTGCCATCGGTCACAATGAGGGGGGACTGATCGTATCTGCCTCCGAAGGTAACGCCTGGAATGTTGAACTCTCGGCGCACATGGCCATTCAAATAATCAGAGGCAATGCTTCGAGCTTGTTCGCCCTCTGAGGTGGCCGCCTCTAGTTGGGGGTCTGCGTCAAACAGGCCAATAGAGTCGGCAAACTGGCGCGCATACGATGTGTTGCGAACGGCCAAAGGCTTTCGCTCCAACTCGTAACTTTCTAGAAGCTGTGGCTGTGCTGTTCCTTTGATGACAGCAGCCAACTTCCAGCCCAAATTGACAGCGTCCTCCACTGCCGTGTTGTAGCCCAAGCCGCCAGTGGGTGTGAACAAATGAACGGCATCACCGCCCAAAAACACATGCCCCTTTTGAAACGATTCGGCCACCAAGGCGTGGCCTGCCAGCCATGTGGCCATTGAAAGAATTTCAATGTCGATGGCCTGCCCATAAGCCAGCGCAAAAAGTCGTTTGGCATCGTCAGAGGTGAGGGCTTCTGTGGCTGCATCGTCAGACATTTGGACATGAAAAGCAAACTCACTTTCGCCATCCACCGACATGATGAAAGCGCGAAGCTCGGGGTTCACGGCCACATACATCCAAGCTCTGTCGTTGACATTGCGTTCGTAGAACTGAGGTGCTTTAAGGTAAACGGCCAACATTTTACCGCCCATGAAATTGCGCTTGAACCCTGTGGCTCCCCCCCATGGAATCTCAAGTTGATGACGTATGAAGCTGCGTGCGCCATCAGCGCCAATGAGGTATTGCGCATGAACTTCGATTTTTTCAGAGGCCGCAGACTGGTTTGAATTTGATTCTGAGCCTCGTTCAATCAGGGCCTGTATAGGTTTGGACGAAGCGTTTTGATTGGAATGGCTGATGCCAGTTTGGTCTGTAAATGATGCGAGCTTCCATCCATAGCGGATGTCGTTGCTTGCAAATTGCTCTGCGTGCTTGCGTAGACAGACCTCCACAAATTTTTGCGAAACCCGATGTGGCAATTCGGCAGCACTCCATGACCCCGACATGGCTTTGATGGCTTGAGGCGCGGCAGCAGCAGTAGGCAACCGAAGCCGGGCAAGCTCTATTCCGCTGAAGCGGGTGAGGTAGGCAATGTCTGTTGGATGGTGCGGTGGCAAGCCTTGCGCCCGAATTTCATTGGCAAAGCCCAGGCGCCTAAAGTGCTCCATGGTGCGTGCTTGCGTGGCATTGGCCTGCGGATTGAAAGCTGTACTGGGCTTGGGATCGACCAGCAGACAGCGGATGTTTCTTCTGCCCAACTCGTTGGCCAGCATGAGACCAAAGGGCCCACCTCCTGCAATGAGAACGTCGGTTTCTATGGCGCTCGACATGCTTATTCGACAGAAATTTTGGCATCACGGATGACACGCGACCATTTGTCTGAATCGCGTTGGGTCCATGCCAGAACTTCCTCGGGTGAGCCGGCTTGCAGCTCGGTGCCAGCCGCTTCAATTTTGGTCACCATGGCCGGATTTTTCAAGGCTTTGCCTAGCGCTGTATTGATGATGTCTACAGTGGCCTTGGGCGTGGCCAACGGTGCATACATGGCATACCACGTGGTGTATTCAAAGCCGGGCAGGGCCGAGCCAATCAAAGGCAATGATTTGGTGGCCGCTGACTTGCTGGGTGCTGTGGCCGCCAACACTTTGACCAAGCCTTTGTCGGCCAAACCTTGGAGCGATGGCAAGCTGCTGAACATAGCGCTGACTTCGCCAGAAATTAAATCGTTCACAGCACCTGCACTGCCTTTGTAGGGCACGTGAATTACTTCTGTTTTTGAAAGTGCTTTGAACATTTCCATGCCCAAGTGCGCGGTGCCGCCAGTTCCAGCAGATGCAAAACTCACTTTGCCTGGATTGGCACGCGCATAGTCAATGAGCTCAGAAATATTTTTGACCGGCAGTTTGGCAGAAACGACCAACACGTGAGGGCCTGTTGAAATGGTGGACACGGGCTTGAGTTTGGCCACCAAATCTGCTCCCCCCTTTTTGCTGAGCATGGGTTGAAGCACCATGTTGCCAAAGGCCGCTAAGAGCAGGGTATGGCCATCGGGCTCTGCTCGGGCCACAACACCCAAAGCAGGAACACCCATGCCGCCGCCTTGGTTTTCTACTGTCACGGGTTGTTTGATATCAGCACTCAGAACCAAGGCCAATTCACGCGCGACCACGTCGGCAGGACCGCCTGCTGCATAGGGCACGATGAGTTTGATGGGTTTGGTGGGCCAATTTGTTGAAGGCTGGGCCATGCAAGGGGAACTGGCAGAAGCAATGAGTGCGCTCAGAAGGCAATTTCTGAATAAAGAGAAGAACATGTCAAATCCTTTTAGAAGCACCAAACATAAAAAAAGCCGTTGGAAAATCAACGGCTTTAGGGCATTTGGCGGAAGCGGTGAGATTCGAACTCACGGACCCTTTCGAGTCGCCGGTTTTCAAGACCGGTGCAATCGACCACTCTGCCACACTTCCTGCGGGGAAGATTGTAACCTTGTTCTCAGTCCAAAAAGGCGGCGCGTGGCTGAAGCGGCCGAAATTAATGTTGATCTGACCCCAATTTAATTGACGAGCATGCCATGGGTTTCGATGTAGGCGATGACTTCGGCCAGGCCGGTTTGGGTTTTGAGGTTGGTCATGACGAAGGGTTTGAGGCCCTTGGCATTGGTGCGCATGCGGGTGGTGTCGGCGTGCATCACTTCGAGGTCGGCGCCTACGTAAGGGGCCAGGTCGGTTTTGTTGATGACGAAGAGGTCACTTTTGGTGATGCCGGGGCCGCCTTTGCGGGGTATTTTTTCACCAGCTGCCACGTCAATCACGTAGATGGTGAGGTCGGACAGTTCGGGGCTGAAGGTGGCAGCCAAGTTGTCGCCGCCGCTTTCGACAAACACCACATCGGCGTTGGGAAACTTTTCCAACATGCGGTCGATGGCTTCTAGGTTGATGGAGGCATCTTCGCGAATGGCGGTGTGGGGGCAACCACCCGTTTCGACGCCCATGATGCGATCGGCATCCAGCGCGCCACTGACGGTGAGCAAGCGCTGGTCTTCTTTGGTGTAGATGTCGTTGGTGATGGCCACCAAGTCCCATTTTGAGCGCATGCTTTTGCACAGCATTTCAAGCAGAGTGGTTTTGCCAGAGCCCACGGGGCCGCCAATGCCCACGCGAAGAGGTGGCAGTTTTTTGGTGCGGTTGGGAATGTGGTGCAGTGCGGTCATGATCTAAAGAGTCGAGAGTATTGGGTTTCGTGTCTGGCGGACATGACGGCCAGCATGGGGCAAAAAGCTTGGCGATCTTCATCGCTTAGGCCTATGGCGTGTTGCACAGCTTGGGGAATTTCGTGGGCTAAACGAGCCAGTATTTTTTGACCAGACACCTGGCCCAGGGGCACAGCTTTGAGGGCAGCTTGCGTCATGTTTTCGGCCCAGCCGAAGGCATAGGCTTGAAGTGCGCTTTGAAGCGGCGCATTGGCTAAAGACAAAGCCAAGGACATGGCAACAGGGTAGGTGGGACGGAGTTCGCTACAAAGTGCAAGGGCTTGAGGACTGGCTTTGTTTTGAATTCGCAACCAATCTAAAAGTGAGCGCCCCATTTGCTCTGTTTGCAAGCGCATTTCGTGTGTTTCGCGGGTGGTATGAACCCACTGGCTTAAATATTTCAAGCGCGCTGTGTGCATGGCTTGCCAAGCGGGAATGGCTTGCGCCATGAGCGCCATGTCGCCCCGAGCTTGAGACAAATGAAGTTGATCTGCTAACCAATCTGCGCATGAAGCTTCATCATGAACGAGTTCATGGTCAATGGCTGCTTCAAGGGCTTCGGAATACGAAAAACCGCCCACTGGCAAAGCAGGCGAGGCTAACCAAATGAGTTGAAGCAGTTCAGTGGCCATGGCTGTGCCCCGAGCCCCCATGGTGTGAACCGTAAGCGCCACTTTCAGGTTCAAACGATTCATCTACGGTGTTCACAATAAGGTGCATTGATCTGAGCATGTCGGCCAGTACTGAATCGGGCTCAATCTTCAAATGATCTGGCTTGAGTTCAATGGGCACATGCCGATTACCCAAGTGATAAGCTGCCCGTGTCAGGTCAAAAGGCGAGCCATGGGCAGTACAAGCGGTAATTCGCAAAAGGGTTTGCTTCGCTGCTTCCACCCTGACCAAGCTGCCATCGTCCGCCACCAACACATCGCCACCGCGCACGACATGGCCGCGCTGCAAAAACACAGACAACACGCGATCCGTTGAATCTGTGACTTGAAAACGGCTTTTTTGTCGCACGTCCCAATCCAAAGAAATAAAGGGAGCGCGTTTGATCAAGGCTTGCGCCAGACCTTGGCCACCAGAAATTAATTTAGTGCAAGTGAGCATTCAGCCATTCAAACATTCAAAAAACATTTCATTGTGTGTTGCTTAGAACAAAAAGTAACGTTGGGTCATGGGCAAACTCACCGCAGGTTCGCAAGTTAACAACAAGCCGTCGGCCCGCACTGCATAGGTTTGCGCATCCACTTCCATTTTAGGGGTGTAGTCATTGAGAATCATGTGGCGCTTGCCCACACCGCGAATGCCTTTGACAGCCGACAATGTTTTTTGCAAGCCATACTTTTGACCAATCCCTGCCGCAAGTCCTGCTTGCGAGACAAAGGTGAGCGAGCCTCGTGCCAATGCGCCGCCATAGCTTCCGAACATGGGGCGGTAGTGCACCGGTTGGGGCGTTGGAATAGATGCGTTGGGGTCGCCCATGGCAGCCATCGCAATAAAGCCACCTTTCAAAATGACGGCGGGCTTGACGCCAAAGAAGGCGGGTTTCCAAATGACCAAGTCGGCCCATTTGCCCACTTCAATGCTACCCACTTCGTGGCTGATACCGTGCGCAATGGCTGGGTTGATACACAGTTTGGCAATGTAGCGTTTGACACGGGCGTTGTCGTTGCGATTGGTGTCGCCTGGCAACTTGCCGCGCTGTACTTTCATTTTGTGTGCGGTTTGCCAGCATCGCAATATCACTTCACCCACGCGGCCCATGGCTTGGCTGTCTGAGCTGAACATGCTGATGGCACCGAGGTCATGCAAGATGTCTTCGGCTGCAATGGTTTCTTTGCGAATGCGGCTTTCCGCAAAGGCCAGGTCCTCGGGAATGGAGGGGTCAAGGTGATGGCACACCATCAGCATGTCAACGTGTTCGTCTAGCGTGTTGATGGTGTAGGGCCGGGTGGGGTTGGTCGATGACGGCAGCACATTGGCTTCGCCCACGACCTTCAAAATGTCTGGGGCATGTCCGCCGCCTGCGCCTTCTGTGTGGAAGGTGTGAATGGTGCGGCCTTTGAAGGCTGCCACCGTATCTTCCACAAAACCAGACTCGTTCAGGGTGTCTGTGTGAATGGCAACTTGTGTGTCTGTTTCTTCCGCTACGTTCAAACAATTGTCGATGGCGGCTGGGGTGGTGCCCCAGTCTTCGTGAAGCTTCAGGCCAATGGCGCCAGCATTGATTTGCTCGTGCAAAGCGCCTGGCAACGCGGCGTTGCCCTTGCCCAAGAAACCCAAGTTCATGGGGAAGGCATCGGCCGCCTGCATCATGCGCTCAATGTTCCAAGCACCTGGCGTGCAGGTGGTGGCAAAGGTACCCGTTGCAGGCCCAGTGCCGCCGCCAATCATGGTGGTGATACCGCTGGCCAAAGCCTCTTCAATTTGTTGGGGGGCAATGAAGTGGATGTGGGTGTCAATACCACCGGCAGTCACGATGTTGCCTTCACAACTGATCACCTCAGTGCCGGGGCCAATGACGATGTCAATGCCAGGTTGTGTATCGGGGTTGCCCGCTTTGCCAATGGCCACAATGCGACCATCTTTCAAACCAATGTCGGCCTTCACCACGCCCCAGTGATCGATGATCAAAGCGTTGGTCATCACGGTGTCCACTGCGCCTCCGCCTTGAGGGCCAGAGCCCGAGCCATCGCGTGTTCGCTGCGATTGCGACATGCCGTCGCGAATTGTTTTGCCACCGCCAAACTTGGCTTCTTCACCATAACCACCCGCTAACAACGTGAAGTCTTTCTCAACTTCTACAATCAAATCGGTGTCGGCCAATCGAACACGATCACCCACGGTAGGGCCAAACATCTCTGCATAAGCGCGTTTGCCAATGGTTGCCATGATCAGTTTCCTTTCGCTTGTGCGATGGGTGTTGGCAGTGCGCCGTTGACGAGCGCTCTGAACCCATAGACTTCGCGCTTGCCGCTGTAATCCACCAACTCAACCGTCCGTTGCTGGCCAGGCTCGAATCGAACAGCGGTCCCTGCTGCAATGTTCAAGCGCATGCCATTGGCGGCTTCTCGGTCAAACAAGAGGGCGCTGTTGGTCTCTGCAAAGTGATAGTGCGAGCCCACTTGAATGGGTCGATCGCCGCCGTTTTGAACCACCAAGCTTAGGGTTCTTCGGCCTGGGTTGAGCGTGTGCACGCCCTCGTCTGTGATGAGTTCGCCGGGAATCATGAGCGTCCTTAAACAATGGGTTGATGCACGGTGACCAGTTTGGTGCCGTCTGGAAAAGTGGCCTCGACTTGAATGTCGGGAATCATTTCTGCGATGCCGTCCATCACATCTGCACGCGTGAGCAGGGAGCGCCCTTCACTCATCAATTGCGCCACCGTTTTGCCATCGCGAGCGCCCTCCATGACTGCGGCACTGATGTAGGCCACAGCCTCGGGGTAGTTCAGCTTAAGGCCTCGGGCTTTTCGCCGTTCAGCCAACAGGCCAGCGGTGAATATCAGTAGTTTGTCTTTTTCGCGGGGTGTGAGTTCCATGGTGCACTCTTTAGAAAATCAGATTCAAGCTTAACTCAAGCAACTAGCATGCCCCAAGAAATTCTGAAAGCTAAGTCTCGCACCGCAATTGTGCGGGTCGTTTTTGGTGCAAATCTCATGGGTGTGCACAAAATTGGGTCACTCAGGGCGATGTCCCGTGCATGTCACTTGATGTGCTCTAGGTATTAAGTTTAAAAATTTAGAAGCCAATTATTTTTGTTCTCTCTGAAACCAAGGGAAAGACAAAGAGTTGGCACAGCCCTTGCAGAAGGTGATGCAGCGTTGCAGTTCTTCGCTTGTTTTCAAACCTTCTTTAATTTGATTGGAGTGCTCTTATGTTGAATCGTCGTGGCAATCTCAAAGCCTTGGCCCTTGCATCTGCCCTGGTTGCAGGTGGCTTGTCCTTTTCTGTACAAGCTCAAACTTCTAACACCATCAAAGTGGGCATCTTGCACAGTTTGTCTGGCACCATGGCTATTTCTGAAACCGTGTTGAAAGACACCGTGTTGATGGCCATCGATGAGATCAACGCCAAAGGCGGTGTGTTGGGCAAGAAGCTCGAACCCGTGGTGGTTGACCCCGCTTCCAACTGGCCTTTGTTTGCTGAAAAAACCAAGCAACTCTTGGGTCAAGACAAAGTGTCCGTGATTTTCGGTTGCTGGACTTCTGTGTCACGCAAGTCTGTATTGCCAGTGGTCGAAGAGATGAATGGTTTGTTGTTCTACCCCGTGCAATACGAAGGTGAAGAACTCTCCAAAAACGTGTTCTACACAGGTGCTGCACCTAACCAACAAGCCATTCCCGCTGTTGACTATTTGATGAGCAAAGATGGTGGCTCTGCCAAGCGTTGGGTCTTGCTCGGTACCGACTATGTCTACCCCCGCACCACCAACAAAATTTTGCGTGCTTACCTGAAAAGCAAAGGCGTGAAAGATTCCGATATTGACGAAAAATACACACCCTTCGGTCACGCTGACTATCAAACCATTGTGGCTGACATCAAGAAATTCTCAGCAGGTGGTAAAACCGCTGTGGTGTCGACCATCAATGGTGACTCCAACGTGCCTTTCTACAAAGAATTGGGCAACGCTGGCTTGAAGGCCAAAGACGTGCCAGTGGTGGCTTTCTCTGTGGGTGAAGAAGAACTTCGCGGCGTGGACACCAAGCCATTGGTCGGTCACTTGGCTGCATGGAACTACTTCATGAGCATCAAGAACCCTGCCAACGATGAGTTCACCAAGAAGTGGGCTGCTTATGCCAAGGCCAAGAACATTGCCGGTCACAAAGACAAGCCTTTGACCAACGACCCGATGGAAGCCACCTACATTGGTATCAACATGTGGAAACAAGCAGTTGAGAAGGCAAAGTCTACCGATACGGACAAAGTGATTGCAGCCATGGCCGGCCAAACCTTCACCGCGCCAAGCGGCATCACATCCAAAATGGATGAGAAAAACCACCACTTGCACAAGTCTGTGTTCATTGGCGAAATCAAAGCCGACGGCCAGTTCAATGTGGTTTGGAAAACACCAGGTCCTGTCAAAGCCAAGCCATGGAGCCCTTACATTCCAGGCAATGACACGAAGCCTGACGAACCCGCTAAGAAGTAATTTTTGAAGCTCGTCCTAGAGGAAGGACGACTTCGTCCTTCCTCTTTTTTTGGTTGTCTCACAGACGAAAAAATGAATCGATTAAGAACTTGGCCAGTGATTTTTCTACTGGTGTCCTGCTTGGCAATGGCTTTTCTAGCCAGCCCTGCAAGGGCCATGAGCCTGGCAGAAATGAAGGGATTGGTTGAAGGAGAAACCGATCAAAGAATTGAGACCCTGAACAAAGTTGTTGCACAGGGGGATGAAAATACTTTGGTTTTTCTGCAAGCTTTGGCCGACGATGCCGTCAAACTTGCAGGTGACAAAATTTGGATTGTTCGAGACAGTTTGGGTGCAGGCAAAGCCCTTGACCCACTGACGGGCCAGAAACATGATTTGCCTGCAGATGCACAAGACGTCGTCAGCAACAACCGTTTTCGAAGTGAAATTGAAACAGCCTTGGCTGCTTTGAAACTGTTCAGCAGTGACTTGAAGTTGCGACAGCAGGCCGTTAAAGCATTGCTGAAAGAGCCAGACGCAAGCAAGCTCCCCATCCTGATCAAGGCCATTGCACAAGAGAAGGATGACAAGACACTCAAACTTCTCCAGCTGGCCAAGGCAGCCGCCCAACTGAGCGATGCAGATGTGGCCGTTCGATTAGAGGCTGCGCAGCGTTTGGCTGAAAGCCAAACCCCTGACACGCAATTGCTTTTGAACCAGCGCTTGGCCGAAGAGACGGATGCACAAGTGAAGGCGCAGCTCAAAAAATCGGTCACGGCCATTGAAAGCGCCTTGAAAACTGGCGAACGTTTAGGCGCTTTGTTCACGGGCGCCAGCTTAGGTTCTATTTTGTTGTTGGTGGCCCTGGGTTTGGCCATCACCTATGGCCTCATGGGTGTGATCAACATGGCCCATGGCGAGCTCATGATGATTGGCGCTTATGCCACTTACGTGGTTCAAATTGTGTTTCGGCAATACTTCCCAGCTTATTTTGATGCTTATTTGTTGTTGGCCGTACCGCTCTCATTCTTGACATCGGCCCTAGTGGGTGCATTTTTAGAACGAACTGTTTTGCGCTTTTTGTACGGCCGTCCTCTTGAGTCTTTGCTGGCCACATGGGGCATCAGCTTGATTTTGATGCAAACCGTGCGTTCCCTCTTTGGTGCTCAAAACGTGGGTGTTGAAAACCCTTCTTGGATGAGTGGCGGTATTCAAGTGATGTCTAATTTAAGTTTGCCTTACAACCGCTTGGTCATCATTGCATTTGCGGCTGCTGTGCTGTTGGCCATGGCCTTGGTCATTGGCAGGACCCGCTTGGGTTTGTTTGTTCGTGGTGTGACGCAAAACCGATCAATGGCCTCTTGCATGGGCGTCAATACTGCACGCATTGACACCTATGCATTTGCCTTGGGTTCTGGCATTGCAGGCTTGGCGGGCTGTGCCCTCAGCCAAGTCGGCAATGTGGGCCCTGATTTGGGTCAAAACTACATTGTTGACGCTTTCATGGTGGTTGTTTTAGGCGGCGTGGGTCAGTTGGCCGGTACGGTGTATGCAGCCCTTGGGCTTGGCTTGGTGAATAAATTACTGGAGGGCATCACAGGCGCCGTGCTTGCCAAAATTTGTGTCCTCGTGTTCATCATCATCTTCATCCAAAAAAGACCGCAAGGTATTTTTGCCATGAAGGGTCGGAGCGCGGAGGCTTGAGATGACGACTTTGAATCATTCCAAAATTGAATTGCCCCAACCTGAGCCCTTGTTCACTCCCAAGGGGTGGACGGCCTTCTTGGTGGCGCTGGTGTTGGTGAGCCTTTGCGTACCACTGATGAATTTGGTGGTGCCGCAAGGCCATTGGTTGCACTTTAGCGACTACGCCGTGAGCTTGATTGGCAAAATCATGTGCTACGCCATTTGTGCGCTGGCCATGGATTTAATCTGGGGCTACACCGGCATTTTGTCC
>Ga0214921_10005532_pt1 | contig 17818 bp, 20 predicted proteins | sample LL1505_MetaG_FD_177992 | JGI IMG/M metagenome (GOLD analysis project Ga0214921, IMG submission 177992) | Freshwater microbial communities from Lake Lanier, Atlanta, Georgia, United States - LL-1505 | ecosystem: Environmental > Aquatic > Freshwater > Lake | place: USA: Georgia | collected...
CTTGCAGCATCGCATCCGCCTGTGGCGCGTAGCCCAACATTTCCGCCAGTTCGTCAGAAACCACATTCACCTCCGTGCGGCAGACCCAACCCTTTGGGCAATTCTGCTCAAACGAATCCTGCAAATGTCGGGCCAGGTGCGGCATGGGAAACGCTACCAACCTTTACGTTTGAACGCATCTGTATCTCGATCAATTGCTTTCATTTTTTTGAGAAAAACTGGAGCCCGGTTCCAAATGAGATTAACGGGCGAAACGTTCTTTTTATATTGCCTACTAATTCGAAGAATATAAGTTGGGGCGCTGAGGACATGTTTTGCGCTTATGCTTCTCAAGGTTTCGTGGAGCAACCCCACATTCGCAATAGGGACACCTTATGAGGTTTTCTATAACATTTGGAGAAGGTGTATTCGCGGAATTTAAATGAATCGAAGAATCAACCAATGCATTTTTGCCATCAGAATTGGATGCCTTTACCAAAGCTTGCAAACGGAGCATGTGTTTTTCGTGATATTTGATAAAAATCTCATCCCCACAGATTTTTACACGAAGGGCAGGTTCAGGATTTCCACCGTCGGCAACGGGTTTCCATCGCAAAATCTGCTCGAATAAATCAGTTGGTTCAACTTCGCGCGTCCCGAATTCCAATTTCGCCCAAAATTCAGGACACACACATAACGCATTTCCGGGTTCATCCAGCCATTCAGCATCTTTAGTGCTAATTAAATACCAAACTTCAAAATATGGTTTACCATCACGCTTTGGAAATGTAGTGTTAGAAATTTGACATTTGCCACCATAGGTTTGAAGTAAGAATTCCCGCACCTGAGGGTTCGCATCCTCCCAAACGCGTCGGAGTTTTAAGCACTGGCGTTGATCCCGTGGTCTTTCGGATTCTCTGCGCTGCCTGAGTTGCTCCCCCAGTTCACGGCGATATCGCTCAGGGTTCTTGAGAACTCCATCGTCTTTAGGCGTATCATCTAAAGCGGTTTTACCTGGAGCCAAGAATGCACTGGCAAGTTTTTCGCTTGGCGATAGCGAAAGTGATTTGCTGACATTTCTTGTTTCATTATAAATCTCACTCTCAGTTTTTTGTGTAGATTTACAGTCCCGTAGAAATTGCTGCGCTTTCTCAGGATCACTTTCTGCCGCAGCAAGGAGATCCTGAATAAAACGTGGGCTCATGTTCTTCTCACTTGCCAATGCTGTTATAAAACTCTGTTTCATCCCAAGTTGAGAAACCAGCTCATGATTCCGTGCGAAGTCTTCAGGCAAATCATCCAAAGAAAGATCATTCGGTTTGCACCAACCGCCTCCTGTTTTCGGGAGCCATGCTAATAAAAGCAGGAGTTCTCCAAAAATAGAAACTCTTTGCTCACGCCTCGCACCTGAATAATCTTGCCGAGTAGAGGTTTCAACCTGCCCTTTAATGAGGGATGAAAACCTATCAAGCACTTGATTCCATATAATACGTGCTTTTGGTAATGAGGGTGTTAGCAAAGCGTGTTTCAGTCCGTCAACTTTTGCCTCAGGATCAAAACCTTTCAAACCACGTTTGTGGTATCCATGTTCAGAGACCAAAGTAACATGACCAGTTGGTGACGGTTTCCTAAACTCTACACCGAGGACATCAGATATCTTAAAATAGTCTTTTATACTTTGATTCCAAGGAGTGTAACATTCATGTAAGAACCATGCATCTTTGTTTCCGTGGAAGTAGCATTCTAAATCTTCTGATCTTATATAAACATTCGCTTTCAGCAGGAACTTGCACTTTTCACAAGACGCAGCATTCCTTGCATAGAAAAATGCCGTTTGATCTACAGCCTTCAAGACATGCGTAAAACTGGTTCCGGATGTTTCGTTTAAAAATCCAACAACAAGCTCAACATCCTTGAGATGATCTTCAAGTGGCACCACAGTAGATGCGAGCGGTTTATATTTGGGCAGTATAACTTCTGTAATCCTCGCACCTAGATCCGGCACAGCGATTCCTATTTTCTTTACGAATGACAATGCAGCTTCCGTTTGAATTACTGATGCTCTTACTGTTGGATAATCGTTTGCATCAGCCGTAGGCAAAAATGCCTGAGGTTTCAAATCATCCCGAAACGGAGATACATGAACGCCGCTATTCAACCGAATAATTGGGCACCGAAAGAGATCACCTCGAAGTGGTTTAAATTTACTCGTATCCTGATTGTTTAAGTATAAATAAAGCTCTGCAATCCAAGTATCCGAACGCTCCTCCAAAAAAGATTTAGTGAATTTTCCCACCGCAGTGGACCACTCTATTTCAACTTGATGAGAGCTAAATTTCCACCAATCATTAGGTCTGCGGTGAGAAAGTTCATTCTTGATTCCCCGGTCAAGGAAATCAAAAAGTGCGTTACAGTCACTTCGACCAAAATCCTTGTGCAACCATCGTAATGCCCTACCCTCTCCGGCAATGTTAGTTAGGTAATTATCTGGCACAAGATTCATAAGGCGCAAATCTTTGGTAAACCTTGCTTGTTTCCATCTACAAAACGAGTCATCTCCACAAGGCAAAACCTCATCCTCGTAAAAACATTCGAAGACCTTGTCGAATAAGGGTGCTAACATTGAATGTGGTGGAAATGCGGCGCGATCGAATGGTAGGATTCCCAGAAATCTGACAGTCAACTTGTTCCGATCTCGAATCTCGCCAACTGCCTCAATAAGTAGTTTTGCACACTCCTTAACCAGTTCCTCATTTTCAGGCACGCCTTGTTTAATGTTTGCGCGATTGTCAGTTAACAAAAAAGGCGCATGAAGCCGGAATTTTAAACCTAACCGCTCTTGAGTAGGAAAAAATACATGTATAGGAGGCTGGGGATCCTCGGCGATAATTTGCCTGTCTTTATCAAGCAGAAAAGCTAGTTTTACAGTTTGTTGCCGCTCTGCTCTAGGCACAGACACAGAACGTTCAAACACAAGGTATCTATTAAGAGATTTTCTTTGCTGGTCCTTAGCATAATTTGATGTGGTCTCAATACGACGGATTCCATCTCTATCGAACCGCTCGCATACACCTGATGCCGCCTCCGTTTTCCATTCAACTTTTTTAAGATGACTCAAAAACAAGAGCACATCTGCTGAAAATGACTCGAATCTTTCCCGGATTAAGGTGGCAAATCGCTTCGAATTCGTTTTCTTAAATCGTAGCACAAAGCGTGTGGAGCAATCATGTTCTTTAGGAATCGAATAACAAGAGTCTTCCTGAAAAGCCTCAGGAACAAAAAGGTCTCGGATTCGAAATGATCGCAGTTTCTCATCCGATCCGCAACGAATATACACCTCTGGACTCTCGGTAATAACGAAAACTGATTTAAATCCGATTCCAAATCGACCTATCTTATTCGCCTGATTTATCTTGTCGCTCTGACCCCAACCTGTAATTCGCTCAACATCACCTTGTGAAAAAGCCTTGCCGTTGTGCTCAAAAGTTATCAAATCATCCTTGAGAGAAAATCGCGCTAGACTCGCTTCCTGATCTTCTGCGTTCTGGATTAATTCATAAACAAAGTGAACTGGATCGGCATACTTCTCCACGGCACTTTGCCTTACACCATCATCGAAGTTGTTGCTGCGAACAGCATCAACAAATTGTTGCCGTTTAGCCTGCAATTCTGTGAGCCAATCACTCATGCGATTTTTATTACACCTCTGGCTATTTGTTGGCTAAGGATGTCGGCTTGTTTTGCAGCCTTATCAAGCTGCTCTATGCGACGGTTGAAATCGGCTTCTGCATTCTGAAGTTCTACGTTTCTCATAAGGCGAATTTTTTCGTTGCTGGTATTTGCAATGATCTCTGCCAAATTTGCCACTCGAGCACGATGGCTTGTTTCCAGACTTGCTTTTTGAAAAGCGACAAGTTCGCGCTCCCGCTCTTGATGCCGTAATCTCGCTTTAGAGAACATCTCATAATGGTTGGCTTCGAGTTCATCGAAATTTGAGTCTGCCGGAATAACCACATCAGATTCACACTGTATGGCTTTTGATATAATCTCCTGAAAGATATCCACTAGCCTTGATTCACGGCTTACCGGCTGAAGAACAACATCTTCACGCAGTCCTTTCCGCGTCCATTGATAAATTGCAAACGGATAGACTCCAAGTGGAAGCTCAGTCGAATTCACTTTTAGCCTGGTAATGAATGCGTCAATGGATGCCATCTCTTGAGCCGCTTGCTGAGCCAGCGGATGAACCGGCGTTATCAAGACAGCTTTGGGATTTTCCTTCGATGTGGCTTGATCAAAGGTAATAGAAAGGTGCTGGTTGCTTCCCTTGAGCCACTCGTTCCACTCGCGAGCAGTTACAGAACTCTTACTTTTTAGATTCAGAAAATCATTATGAAGAATTTTTCGACCTTGCTCATTAATCCTCAGTGTTTTGAGCGATTTTTCACCAAGCAAATATTCCCCAGGGCCACATCTTTTCTCTAGATACCTCAAAACCAGATTGTTTAGCCCCTCGGAATTAACCCAAAAGTTGGATGAAGCCTGATCAGTTTTCTCTTGCTCCGCAGAGGGAGGTCTAATTCCAAACAATTCCCGCTGCTTTTCCTCAACAGTTTCCTCTTCCTGTAGAAGGCGGATTTGATTGTCAGCAAGTTGCTGCAAGCGCTCCCTTCGCTGTTCATCAGAAAGCAAAAGATTTTCCGCAACGCTGCGAATCTCTTTTGTTATGGCGCCCAAGATTTCCTCGCTGCCGCCCAGAGCTCGACGAAAAACACCAATTCGCAGGAGACACCGCTCGTAAATATCGGCGTCGACAGTTCCAGGTGAAATCAAACTGTAAATGGCAACGGTCTCACTTTTCTGACCATATCGATCAATACGGCCAATGCGCTGCTCTATTCGCATCGGATTCCATTGAATATCGTAGTTCACCAAACAATCGCAGAACTGATAATCAAGACCTTCACAACCGATTTCCGAACTTAGGAGAATGTCTATTGCATCCTCATCCTCCCTCGGTAAGCTGAATCGCCGGCGTAATTCTACCCGGTCCTCGTCCGGTGTAGCACCAAACATTATTCCACAACGAATGCGATGCTTAAGGAGATGCTGGTGTAGATAGTTTAATGTGTGCCGAAATGTAGCAAACAAAAGAACCTTGTTGTTAGGAAGCCCCTCTTTTTCGCGAACAATCTTAAGAAGAGCATCCAGTTTGCCGTCTTCGGGCGGCAGCCTTTCTGCCTTAGCAAGGACCGAGTCAACCATCTGCCTCAGCTCAAGTGAATTGCTTGAGTAGAATTCCTCTCCTTCGTATTCATCAGCCTCACCTTCCACCAACTCCAGTCTGCCCAGTAGTAGATCATGCAAAAACGGTGCCAAGGCATGGATACAACTTGCCGCTTGGCGCCGGATCGTCGTCATCATGAAGTTCAAGTTGGCATCACCGTGAATCCTTTTTAGCAGCGCGCGCTGTGCTTCCATAAGTGCATCGTGGAGTTCACGCTGCTCGTTTGTAAACTCTACCGCAACGGTCTCCGATTTGCGGGAGGTAAACTCACCGATATCACGCCGTCTAGTGCGGTTGATAAATCGCGCAAATGTGTGAAGCGACTCCATGCGATTGATCATTGAAACGCGTTGGGCTAGATCAAGTTTTTGCCCATCCAACTCAGCCAGAACATCATTAAATTCAGGGTTTGGAGCGAGTGCCAACCTCCCCCAAGAAGTATTCGAGGCTTGGCGCAGGGCAGCTACCGCTTCAATCTGCCAATTATCTGCAGCACTCCTTGCCACGCATACCGCTCCATTGATAAAAGGATTCGGTTCCGCCATTTGCTGGAAGGTTGCTCGATCGATAACGGCGTCCGGGCGAAGCAGATTAAGCAGAACAAAGAGATCATCGCTACCGAGCTGAATCGGCGTAGCCGAAAGAAAAACTGCCGCCTCCGCATTTGCAGTGAAATACCTAACAGCCTTGTGAACATAGGTATCGGAATTCCGGAGATGGTGTGCCTCATCCACAATAACAAGGTCAAATCTAGGTGGAGGATCAAGCTGCAGTAGACCTAGTTTTTTGGCATTCCCAAAGAGAGTCTCGTCGTTGAATGCGGAGAAGGAAAGAATCGTTTTAGCATGAATCTCAGGCCATTCGCCATCGAGATGCGTCTCGTTAATGCAGTAACGCAGAGTTTTGGAGTCCAATTGCGTAAACCGCTCATCAAAACGCCGCAGGTCACGCTCCCACTTGCGATCGGTAACCAATGCTTTAGGACACAAAACTAAGACAGACTTCATGTCCTTTCGAGCTTGAAGCTCGCGCAAAATCAACCCCGCTTCGATGGTTTTACCAACACCAACTTCATCTGCAATGAGCAACCTAGGACGATCCGATCGAATAAATTTGATTACAGGCCGAAATTGATATGGAACATAATCAACACGCGCAGCGTGCAGGGAATAAAGGGTCGCAATGCCAGGATGCTGAATAACCTGCGCGGTCAATCTTGCCCGAAACTCACCCAGAGAAACAAATGCTACTTCCTGCGTCTGCTCAATTCCCTCAAGTTGGTCCGCATAAAATATCTGCACCCTTCCATCGATAAAAACCTCAAATCGGTTCTGTGGAGATCCCGCGATAACTCGAATAACAGGTCCAGTCTTTTCAATGGAGGATTTTAAACGAACGATTTCTGATTGCCGGAATTCCGTTGCGGAAATTTCCTTTGATAGTTGGGACGCAGCGGTCAAAGGTTTTGCAATGTTTTGCAAAACCTGATTTTTCTGAACCTGAATTTCGGAGATAATCGTCGAATCACCCCCTATGGCACCTAAAAAGCGCTCGATAGTGTCAAGATCCCTGAAGAGATCATCGGCGCGCGCCTCTCCACCGGCTTGGTGGGCCCAACGGTTCCTGACTTGTTGGAGTTCTTTTAGCCAAATTCTTGTTTCACGCGGAAGTTCAACCGAGTTTTGAATATCGAAAAAATTCGCATCGAAAACGCGCAGAAGTGCAGCTAAATCTAAACCATCCAAAGACGTTACTTTCTTCTGACGAACATTCCGCTGTTGCTGCTCCGTAAGGTTGGAAACAACTCGGTAGTTCCACCAGTCTGGTGAAATTCTTGAGAACTCTTTTTCAAGGACGATGCGTAAGAACGGCGCTACTTGATTTAGCAACTGGAGCATGGCGTGAAGAATAATGAAACTGAAAGGGGGCGGGTATTGTTCTATTTCGTAAGCAGGCTAATTTTAGATTTGAATTTCGGATTATGTGATGTATGAAAAATGTTGAATGCGCGTAGTGAGGAGCTTGAGTTAATTACGCGCATGACCGACTTTTTAGCTTATTTTGCTGCATTGCGCAATGTGGGTGATGAGAATTTTGGATGTTGGAAGGCCGGCGATGCGGCTGTGGCGGGTGGAGTGTGTTTTCCTGCGCGGTATAATTGCAGTAGAATCTCTGTCTGCCTATGTCGCAGTAACTGCCAAGCTATCACTTTGTGGCCGACAGGAAGATGCTGTTTCAAGGTAAAAGTCATTTTTTCTCCGCCTCGAAATTCCCAAGAACCGGCTCGCTGGGGCGAGTAATGGTGGATTTTGAATTATGGATTTTGGACTCATTCAGCATTTTTCTGCGCTTCGAAATTTCCGAGAACCTCTCCGAGGACAACGGTGTAGTTAAGGTTTCCGTGGTCGAGGTCTACATCGGGTAGAAAATCCTCGTCCAGCGAACCGAGAATCGCAGGCACATCGGATTCTTTCCATCCCGCGTCTTTCAGCAGAATCACGGTTCCTGCAACGGTCCCGCTGGCGAGGTAGTGGAGATCAACAGCGGCAACATCCTTGCCCTCGCGCTGTGCAAGGAAGCGCTCGGATGAGGCCGTGCGGAGAGTGCGTTTCCAAGAGATCATAGGGTGTTTTAATTTTGGATTTTGGATGATGGATTTTAGGTTTATTCAAAACTCAGAATTCAAAGTTTATTACTCTCTTCTGCCGTTAGGGATTTTCGAAGGTGGTTTTGACAATGGACGTGAGGATTTTTTGAATGCTTGAGGCTTGTGCCAGGAGGTTTTCCGCATTCTTGGAGCCAAAAATCCCAGTGTCGCGAGCCAAGCGGAGCCAGTAGATGGTTTCGCGTGCCTCTTTCGCCGCGATTCCCATCTTGGACTTGAAATCAGCCCGGCTTTGAGCGGCTTGGGCTTCTTCGACATTCGCGCCGATGCTTGTCCCAGAGCGCCAAAATTGGGAGGCAAGGTCGTATTCCTTACGCTCACGCATGATCCTTGCTGCCGCCGTGACATCGAGGGCGAAACGATAGCTCATTTCCAAAATCGGGTTCGCTTCTTTCATTCAAAATTCAGAATTTAAAATTTAAAATTTCCTCATGGAGTCATGGATTTTCAAGGGTGAGACAGGATTTACAGAATTAACAGGATTAGCAGGACTCGGGCAGGAAGAGATTCAGGCAGTGCATTCCCGCAGGAGAACATGGGCTGGGATTCCCAGGCCGTTGTGAAGCGATCGGATCATGCCGAGGCTGAGTGGGCGTTTGTGATTGAGAACTTCTGAGACGCGGTTTTTCCCGGGGAAGTATTTTGCGAGGTCTTTTTGTCGCAGACCCTCTTGCTCCATGCGGAAGCGGATGGCCTCGATGGGGTCTGGAAAGTCGATGGGGTGGTGCTCCTGCTCGTAGCGCTCGACCAGCAACGACCAGAGCTCAAGTTCCTCTTCTTGTTTGGAACCGGGATTGGCATCCATAAGCGACTCCACCTTGGCCAAAGCGGTGCTGTATTCGGCTTCGGTTTTAAGAATTTTTGGTTTCATAACTTCAGATGGTTTTGGCATCGATTTTGTCATACTGCGCGTGGGTTCCGACAAAACGGATGAAGACGATGCTCCTGTTGTAGTGGATTTTAACAATGAGACGGAAGGTGTTGCCTTTAATGTCGAAGACAATGCGATTTCCGGGTAGTATGTCGGCGCTTTGGTAGTGTTTTTTGATGTCTTGCGGCCCGCGCCAATTTGCTGCTTCAGCTTCATGGAACCAAGCTTCAAGCGGGCCTTTGGCGGCGGCGTGCTTTTCATAAAAATCTCGAAGTGTTTTGCGTGCGATGACTCTCATTTCAAGATCGAGGCGTTCGATGTAAATGGCAAGAAAAAAGTTCCCAAAACGGGAACTTGCTCGGCTAGGAGTGGAGCTATCTCGGAGTAGGAGAGGATGCCCCGTGTTGTTTCAATAAAGCGGGTGGCTCGATCCGGGCGTGTATCGCGTGAAGAAGGCTCATCTCCACCGGCTCTCTCTCGAAGGCCATGCTCTGGGCCACATCGCGAGGAATCGCCTTCCAACGGCGAAGAAGTTTCTCTTCGGCTGGAAGCTGTCTCCACCTCTCGATGTTTTCGATCCAAGTCATCGCTCATAGATTAGGACGCATTCGTGATGGGTTCAAGCAAGGACAAGCCAGCGACCGATGGCGATAGTGGCGGGTATGCTGGCGAGTAGGACAAGGCAGCCCGCGCCGGACTTGCGATAGCCAACTCCCGTCCCAGGTATGCTGAAGCTGGTATATTTTTTCCCACGAGGCGTGGTTCCAACGCGAAAGCCACGACCACCGACAGAATAGCCCACGCCGGACTTGCTCAGATTCACTCGGAACGGCCCGAGATTAACAGATTTTCGGTAGTAGAAGCCCATGGAAAGGAGTTTTAAGTTTTCAGCATTAAGTTTTAAGGAGTGCCGGTCTGAAACCTCTTAAAGTCTGACAATAGAGGGATGAGGCGCAGAGGTCGAGCGTGCGTTTGTAGATTCCTGAAATTAACGCCCATCAATCATAAATAATGTGCGGATTCATGCGACTCGGGATGTCTTCATTGATTTTCATGTAAATTTTTCGCTGCGCTGTCGGGCTGGATCGAGCTTGATCAAGGCATCCACGAGTTCGTGAACGAGTGTGGAAGGGTTGCGCCTCGCCTGGTGGAGTCGCTCGTTTTCAAAGGCCAAGCGCCGCGCATTTCTGAGCGCCATCTCCACTCGGGGTTCGAGGATTTTCTGAAATCCCGCATCGGCCTTGTCATACTTTTTCCCGGTTTCCACCGAGATCAACCGGCTCAGTTCCTGGCGTGGTATCGGAGTATCGCGATAGTGGAAGTGGAGCAGATACCAGATTTCGAAGCACTCGTTGGACCAGCAGGCAGTAACCTCGTTCCATGAACGAGCCAGATCAAAAGCCCGGTTGAAGTTTTGCATCGGCCAATCGTCTTTATCAAAGACCACCCACACGCGCTCATAGGGTCGCCCTTGGCTCCGGGCGCTTTGCGCGCGCTCGATGGCGCTTTCCATGAGGCTGTCCGTATTTCTGCCTGTGCCGATGCATTCGATCTCGACCAGTTCCCTGTCGTGGGGAAATGCAGCGAGGTAGTCCCTCGAGCTTTTGGTGTCCTCGCACAGGATCAGAATGCGGCGCAGAGGCCGGGTTTGCGCGGCCTTGCGACCTCGGGTGTGGGCCTTACTCGGTGGCATGCACTGCGGCCTCCTGGAAGTGGGCGAGTTGAGGCACGGCGCCGAAGAGCCCGAGCATGTATTGACGCGAAAATTTCGATGTGGGGCGGACAAGATTCGAATCGATATCCGCGAGGCTGAAGAGATCCGTGGCTCCGCTTTCATCCCTCTCGCAGAACCACACCTGATCCCTCCGGAACCGCTCGGGATCGAGAAGATTCACATCATGCGTGGCGCACACAAGCTGCGCATTTTTCCGATTCGCCGGGCTGTGGAAGAGATCGAGGATCGCCTGGGTCAGCCTCGGATGCAGCCGGGCATCGAGCTCATCCACCACGAGGATGGACCCCTCCTCCAGGGTGTGAAGAATAGGGCCGCTGAGGGCGATGAATTTCTGGGTGCCGCTGCTCTCATTCTTCATCAAGTCGAACTCCACTTCACCCACCACATTGTTGCCCGCATCGCGCTTCTGGTGCGTGGTTTTGATATCCACACTGCGATACAGCTTGCCCAGTCCACGGCTTTTCATGTCCGCAAGCACCTCGGGACTTGCATTCTTCTCACCCAGTTCCTCCAACTCGCTTCGAATCGACTGGATGTTGAAATCCGCTTTCTGTGCCAATTCCAAAATTCTCTGCCTGTTCTCCGTCTCCTGAAGTTGCTTCGCGGTGAATTGGAAAAACTGCCTCTCGTTCAACCCGGAGATCGTGCGAAGCCGCTGCACCCAAGCGAGCACACGCCCGGCTTGCTGGCCATTGAACTGAGCACACACCGAGAGAAACAACGCGTTCGGCCGCGTTCTCTCCTGGAGCCCGCTCCCCTCCTTGAAGTTCGTATTGGAAATTCGAAAATTCTGGCCCTCGCGTGTGAAGAGGCGCGCCTCTTTGGCTGTGGGGGATTTCCTGTAGAGCCACTCCGAGAGGACCGCTTGGGCCGTAACTTCAAATCCATACCGGTAGTCGAAGCCATCCCAACGGAACTCGACTTCGAAATGACTCGCCGCCTCTTCCGTCTCCGAAGAAAGCAGAAAAGGCTGCACCGGGATGTCTTCGCCCGCCTGCCCTTCCTTGGAGGATGTCAGCACAAATTTTCGAAACCAGACGAGCGCTTCGATCACATTGGATTTCCCGGAAGCGTTGGCCCCATAAAGCACCGCCGACTTCACCACCCGCAACTTGCCATCGGTGACCACATGGCTCCACGCCAAATGCTCATCCGAACGCGCCTCCAGACTCAATGTTTGAAGATCGCGGATCGATTTGAAATTCTGGACTGAAAAAGCGAGAAGCATGATTTAAAAAAGAGTTTCTATATGCTATTCGCAGAAAAATTGCGAAATGAAATAGGAAATGCATTTTTTAAGGCCTGCGTCATCATTTTCGAGGCGGATTTTTTCCTTCGATTATGTATCGAACAGCAGAGCACCAAAAGGGCCCCAGCGGAGACCCCTGCCGCCATCTTCCCATGGGAAAAGTATTATTTGTAGGTAAGTTCAATTTCTAAGTGGTTGCAAGACGGTTGGTTTTTGCAGCGATCTCGAATGTGCGAACATGCAATGGGACCAGCTTTTCTTCCATCGGTTCCTGATAGCCACCGGCGAGCACGAAGAAGAAGGGAATCGCGAGTTCCAAAGCGAGTGTCTCCATGACAAGGGCATCACGCCGCGCGAGAAAATCGGCGGACATCTTCGAACGGGATAACGGGTCGTCGCAGTGCGGGTCCATCCCGGCTTGGTAGATCACAAGCCCAGGCCGCTTTTCCGAGATGAGACTCAAGGCTTCGTCGAGATAGCAGCGCGCTTGAGGCTCATCACCAGCAGGCACTTTGCGGACGATAGAGCGGGGCCCCTCGAATGCGCCCATCGTGGAGCCACAGATCGAGAAGTTGAAGAGGTTCGGGAGGGTTTTGGTGAACTGGGCGGTGCCGTCGCCTCCATGTTCGTCGCAATCGAGGACGAAGACATCCAGATCTGGATGCAGTGCCGCAACCAAAGCGAGGCCATTGAAAGTGCAGAAGCCCCCACCATTCCGTGGAGCCGCGTGGTGGAACCCCTGAGCCACATTTGCGGCGATGCCGTCCTCAAGTGCCATGCGCGCGGCGAGCAGGTTGCCGCCATTGATAGCCAGCACGCCATCACGATAGGCCTCGCTCCAGAAGCCGAACGCGCATTCGCTCAAAGGTCCGTTGCCTGAGAGGATGCTCTCGACATAGGAGTGGCGGTGGATGCGCTCCAGATCGGCTCTGGAAGCAGGCTGAGGCTCGACAAGAGTGGCAAATCCGGCATCGGCCGCTTGCTGCGCCACAAGTGGAAGCTTCCGCATCGAGGGTTGTGGAGTCTTCGCGTAGTAGGACGCGCTGAAAGCGGTGCGGATGGGATGTGGAGTGGTGGTTTGTTTCATCCAGCTCATTCCTCCCCCGTTCCGGTATCGCGGCCGAAAAAGAAGAGCCAGTCGTTGATATCGAGATCGAGTGGAAGGCCTGAGTTTGCGGTGAGGATTTGCCTCCAACCATCATAAGTGTCCTTGCGTCCGGTATGGTAGGCTAGTTTCTCGTAGGCTTCGGTGAGGCTCTTACGAAGATCGTTCCGGATCATGATGTCACCACCTTGTTGGTAGTCCCTCATTTTCGGCGAGGCGTATTGGAGGACGGACTTTTCGTTGACCTCGATTCCATCGGCCTTGATTTGGGTGACAATATCTTCACGCCTACCGTTCCAGAACGCATGGCGCTCGTCGTGGTATTGGATTTTTTGTTGAACCGCTTCGGCAAGTTGCTCGGCGGTGTATCGGAATTTCCATTGGTCTCTTAGCATAGTATGTGTGGTTTTTGGTTGGGTTGGACTGCGGGTGAGAAATGGGATGTCTGCCTCTCAGCGAATATCGATGCGGATGTTTTTATTCAGTTCGTTCAGCCGGTGCTGGAGGCAGGCGATCGTCGCGAGGTCTGGGGCCCGCACGTAGGTGAGGTTCGAGCCTAGCAGGTGAAATCGCATAGTTTCATATGGAAGAAAAACGTGAATCCCCAGATGACACCGAACAACGCACTGACGTGTCATAGGAGGCAACAGATGTGTCATAGGACACGGATGAAAAATCGCATCGCGGCAACTTGCCCTGCCCAATTGGTGCAAGCGTGAGTCGTGATTTTTCCTGAATGAATAGAAACTCACTCTGCCATGCGGAAGAGCCTCTGGATTGAATCTGCGGGTGAATGCGATTCATGACTGTCTCGATGGCGATGAGGATTTTGGCGATCATTTCGCCAGCAACGCTAACAGCCCCGGTCAGACATCCGCTGGGGGAGGAGCATTTTTCTTAAAAACTTTCGCGTGCATCTATGTCCCCGACTACTCCCCAAAATGTCTGGCGAGTTCCGATGACTGGAGTTCAAATTTCTTAGGATTTGTCCGCCTCAGTTTTTCGAGGTTGAGGATTTTCCATTTCAAGGCGGGCAATTCGCGAAGGTGCGGAAATGGCATGAGGCTCCAATCCGGCTCGAGTCGCACGAGGCCGAGTAGAAACTGTTTGTGCCTGTCCTGAAGATTGGTGAGGAGTGCCGAACGGAGGTTCGAACGAGCCTCTTGCAGTTCGGCAAGCGAGACCGGGTGGGTGGTCATGCCCACAAATTGCTCCTCGTAGAGGCTGGTGATTTTTTTATCCTTCGAGAAGAGCACTCCATGGACGGTGTTGTTGTGGCCGGCGAGGTAGCAGACAAAGCAATCCACAACTCCGGCATCGAAATGGTTCCCGAGAAACATTTCGCGCACATCGAAGAAATCCCTCGGGTGTTGGCGGTCGAGGGCCGCGACGAGCTTGCCTCCGTAGAGTTCCTCCCTGGCCAGCGATGGAATGGCAAAATCGACAGCGAAGGACCGTCTGGCCGATTCCGAAATCCGGGCTTCTCTGGGTCGCAACAAGGTTCCACGGAAGTTGTAGTTCACTTCGACCTTCACGCTCACTGTGTCGCGAGAAACGAGGATCTTCACATCCTCGGAGTCGCCTGTGCTGACGAGTGTGGCTTTCAATCCCAAGACTTCGAGGCGCTCGCCCAGGGATTGCAACTCCTGCCGGATGGATTTCAGGGCTTCGTCGCGCGATATGGTGTGGTTGGTGAACGCTACATCGATGTCCACCGACATGCGGGGCATATCGTGCAAAAAGATGTTCAATGCGGTGCCACCCTTCATGGCATAATCCGGGGCCCGGAAAACATGGGGAGCGATGTGGAGCATGAGCCGCACAATTTCGATGTAGGAGGTGTCCATCAGGCCGGGAGGTTCAGGGTTGATCCATCCTGCAGCTTGCCGCTCCACCGGCCCTGTCCTAGCCTGCCGTGAGCAGCTTCTCGGGCGGCATCGGTCCATGGTAGAGCGAGGTCGGCAGCCCATTTAACGCAAAGGCGGGTCACTTTAACGCTCGTGCAGTGTTGCAGAAGAGTGGAAAGCTCAACTGCACGCAAACTGAACAGCATTTCAAAAATATTCCGCGACTCCTCGACCTCCTCGGCTTGCCCGATTTCGCCCAGTAGTTCCAGCAAGGCGCGCTCGGGAGTGGACACCAAAGGACCATTTGGGCGCTCCGGAATGGGGTGCAATCCGAAATCCGCAGGCAGGCTGGAATCGAAAATCTTTTTGCTGACATACCGTGAGAGGAATTGCTTGGTGAACCAATCCGGCAGTCTCCCTCGTTTACTTCCCCAAAGCACGATGCGTTCTCGTGCAGGAATGTTGTGACGAAAACCATGCCAAGCCAGCGCCGTCTTTCCACCGACATGAATTTTGCTCAGGTCTTTTGACAGAATTTTAATAGAAAGGTATTTGTCGAGGGTGACATTGGGAAAAGCAAACATACCTCTTCCCAGTCGGATGATCCAGCCGCTCCTCACGTAGTAATTCGCCAAAGCTGAAGAGATGCCCAGGCCATTAAGGGTGCGGGTATCGAACGGGGATTTCCTCGGAATGGAATTCTGCAACCGCTGGAGTAGGTTTTGTTTTTTAGATAAAGCCACGCTTTATCTATATTTGTTTTTATATGATTCGCAACTCGATTTTGGGTGGACAGATGGAAAGAGGCAAACTTGGCCAAAAACGGATTTTTTTCAAAAAAACACGTCTCACTGAGTATTTTTGCAAAAGAAGATAAAACTTCGCTTAAACTGTCTTAGAATTTCTATGGCAGACGAGGGGTGTAGGTTTTCTACACACACACGAAGGCTTACCCAAAAACAAGCCTGTATCTCGACTACTCAAATTCAATAAACGGCGCTATTTTTTTAAGAGTAACCGGCCCGATTTTTGGGACGAGAGCAAGGTCTGCGAGATTCGAGTAGGGACGGTGAGTTTTGATATTTTCGGCGATAACCTCCCCAATACCGGGCAAGCTTTGAAGCTCTTCAGTCGATGCTTTGTTCACATTGATTTTGCCGGATTGCTGCTGCTCTTTTACTTCGGGCGACTGGGTGGACTCTGACAATTTCTTCACAGGCTCAGGAGAAAACAATTGCGGTGTTCGGTTGATTTCTTTTTGGAGATTTTCAAAGCTCTCATCAATCAACTCGCTGTTCGATTTGGAAATCACATCTACAGGTTCGACCTCTTGAGACGCCGGAGCAGGCAAGGTGTTCGAGGCTTTAGGAGTTTCAACTGATACATTCTTCCTTGAATAAAAACCCAAGCCCTGTCTCCGAGCGCGGGCTTCCAGCATGTCATAATGTTGCCTGTCCAAACTCAGATCATTTTTTGCAACTGTCCCGAAAGAGCGCGCCATACCGGTCTCAATGAGCAACGAGGCTAAATCCTTCCGAGTAGTAGCGGGGATAACGAACGCGTAGAATCTCGTCATTTTACTGCGTCCAGGAGCCGCCTGAAATCTTGTGATGACCGTAAAGGCAGTATCAAGAAAACGCGCTGTCTCCTTCTTGGCTGCAATGCCAGCTTGAACAGACTGTGTCGGGGATATTCCAAAATGTTCCGCCTGCTCCGCGACCCTTTCTGGAAGGGAATCCTCTGACTCAGGTGTGTCCGCAAAATAGAGACGGAAAATGTATTCCTGACCTTGGTGACGGACATGAAACGAATCGCCATCATTCCATTCATTCGGAACGAATGTGCAACCGCGCAAGGTCTGCCACTCATCGGCAAGAACGAGAAAGGGACAAGCTGCAAGCAGGGCGCAGAGGATGAATTTCTTCAAAGTTTGAGACCTCATAAAAAAAAAAACGTGCTGAATACGGCACGATGCTTCACGCCAAAGCCCCTACGGTCAAGTGCTGGATTCAGCACGATGAAAGATCAACCGCGCAATATTGTTGGCCCGCAAGTGCGACGCATGCGATGCGAGGCAGGACTCTCTCAGCCGGCCTTAGCGGCCCAGTGCCAGCGCATCGGTTGGGATGTCGGGCGCGATGCCATCGCCAAAATTGAAGGCCGAACAAGATGGGTCGCCGACAGCGAACTCATCCATTTGGCAAAAGCCCTGTCCTGCCCCCTCAGCGATTTATTTCCGAGCGCAACCCAGCGCGCGGTGAAGGGAAAATAAAACAACCAAGACATCGCGGGGAGTAGGTGAACATTTCCACTCTTGGTTTCGTGCGAAAATGCCAGCCCTCGCTAAAGTCCCCTTCCTCGTCGCCGAGGTGCGGCGCGGTTCGCGGGGCCAGCAGCCACGCGGGGCTGCGGTTTCGGCGGCGATGGATGCTTCCTGTGCTGGTGATGTCCTGCGCGCCGCCGTAGTAGCGCGAGAGCCAGTATCCATGCGGTTCCGGCGTAGGGGTGGTCGCCGGGCGCTGGCAAAAATGCCACCGCTCACTCGCCCCACGAAAATCAGCGGAGCGATGCCACGCGCAAAAAAAAACTTTCGCCGTATCGCTTCAAACGAACTGCGAGAGGCAGGCTAAAAGACATCCTTGGAAGTTGGGAGAAATCGCAAGACATTTTCCCACTTTCTTTCCCACTTGGATCAATTTTGGCATAAGGAACCGCATAAACGCTTGATGTATAGGGGAGGTGGCTGGACCCGGAATCGAACCGGGGACACGAGGATTTTCAGTCCTCTGCTCTACCAACTGAGCTATCCAGCCGTGGGAGGGATTGCGAACTTATGATGGCGATTTTCAGGAAGCAAGAATTTATCGCCAGTAAATTTGGTGCATTTGTCGAAGGCGTCTCGGGATTGGCAAAAAAACTCCTCTTGGCTGCTCTGGGGGCTGTGCTAACTTAGTTCTGTGGAAAAAGCGACACCGCGTGTTTTCAAGCCCAAGACTTCAGTTTCGACGTGGATCAAAGCGTTTGCTGGCGGTTTATTGGTTTTGGCGTTCATTCTTTTTGCGGTCTGGCAAATGGGCTCG
>Ga0214921_10005533_pt1 | contig 17816 bp, 13 predicted proteins | sample LL1505_MetaG_FD_177992 | JGI IMG/M metagenome (GOLD analysis project Ga0214921, IMG submission 177992) | Freshwater microbial communities from Lake Lanier, Atlanta, Georgia, United States - LL-1505 | ecosystem: Environmental > Aquatic > Freshwater > Lake | place: USA: Georgia | collected...
AATTAATACTACATTAGATGCAACACAAAAGGCATCCAAATTATTAATTGACCGTTTCCCTGAAATCGAAAAAATTGTGACAAAAATTGGTGCCGGAGAAATCCCAACAGATCCAATGACAATGGACGCGTCTGATTTGATGATTATTTTAAAGGATAAAAAAGAGTGGGTGTCTGCAGCTACATTTGATGAATTAGCAGATACGATGGGCAAAGTGATGTCACAAGTGCCAGGTCTTAGTTCTGGTTTTCAATATCCTGTTCAAATGCGATTCAATGAACTAATGACAGGATCAAGACAGGATGTTTCATGTAAAATTTTTGGTGAGAATTTAGATAGTTTATCAAAGTATGCAGCGTTGATGGGTAATATGATCAATCAAGTAGAAGGTGCAAAAGATTTATATACCGAAACGGTTACGGGCATTTCACAAGTTGTTGTACATTTTAATAGAACAGCCATTGCAAGGTATGGTGCAAATATCAAAGAAGTCAATCAAGTGATTCAATCTGCTTATGCAGGAGGCGTCGCGGGTAAAGTGTTTGAAGGAGATAGACGATTTGATTTGGTTGTTAGGCTAAATAATATTCAAAAGAAGGATTGGCAACAAATCAAAAATTTAATGGTAACAGTTGGGAATGGCAAACAGGTTCCATTGTACGAGCTTGCGGAAGTCAAGATGGAAGAGGGACCGTATCAAATACAAAGAGAGGACGCAGCAAGAAGAATTGTTGTAGGATTCAATGTAAGAGGAAAAGATGTGAAGACAGTAGTAACTGAGGTGCAAGAAAAAGTCAAAAAATCTATTCAGTTTCCTCCAGGATATTATGTTGTTTATGGTGGACAATTTGAAAATTTAGAACATGCAATAAGTCGTTTAAAAATTGCTGTGCCAGGTGCTTTATTGTTGATTTTAGTAATGTTGTTTTTTGCATTTAATAATATCAAGCATTGTTTATTGATTTTTTCAGCTATTCCTTTCTCTGCCATAGGAGGTATACTTGCATTATGGTTAAGAGGGATGCCATTTAGTATCTCAGCTGGGGTTGGATTTATTGCATTATTTGGTGTAGCTGTGTTGAATGGGATTGTATTATTAACAGAAATGAACAAATTATCGATGGAACCCAATAGAACAATTTCAGATATTATTGTCACAGCCACTAAGACAAGATTAAGACCTATTTTAATTACAGCAGCTGTAGCTTCTTTGGGCTTTATCCCTATGGCATTAAGTAATGGTGCTGGAGCCGAAGTGCAAAAGCCATTAGCCACAGTGGTGATTGGCGGATTATTATCAGCAACGCTTTTAACCTTATTCGTCTTACCTATTTTTTATCAATTATTTGAGAAAAAACGTTTAGGTCAAACTGCAATTGCTATTCTTTTTTGCATTATTGGTTTGAATGCAACTACTTTACAAGCACAGCAAGTAACCGTTAAAAAACCATTAGCAAAAGTGATTGAGCAGGCATTATTGGTTTCCCCAACTTTAAAAACAACCGAAGCACAAATCACTTATTATCAGACTTTATCAAAATCTAGTTTTGATCCAGCAAAATTAGCCTTTAGAGGTGAAATCGGAAATGTCAATAGTAGTTTAAATGATTCTAAATATGCAGTTGAGCAGGTATTTGATTTACCAAAAGTATATCAAGCACAAAAAAACTTAAATCTTTCAATCAGTCAAAATTATAAATATCAAGCAGTTTTAGATGAAAATATAATCAAACATGCTATTGAACAATTATACATACAATTACAATTTCAAGTTGCTAAGGGATTCTTATTAGGCCAGCTCGATTCAATCTACGCTAAACAATTGGCTACAGTGGATGCAAGATTTAAAGCGGGACAAGACAATGGATTGGAACAATTGAATATGCAGAACTGGGTAAGTCTGCACAAACAGTTAATGATACAAAATCAAAACGAGCAACTTGGATTACAAAAGCAGTTTGCCATTTTATTACAAGATCCATCCTTACTCATGCCAGCAGAAGGTTTGCAATTTGAACCTAAGTTATTAGATACTGTAGTTGATGCTGGCCATCCAATGAATTTGTTCTGGAAGCAAAAATTACAATCAGCAATCGCAGAGACAAACGTTGCTAAATCAAAAATATTACCTCAGGTTGCTGTTGGTTATACCAACCAAAGTTTTAGAATGAATCCAAATGATCAAAACAGGTACAATTCAGTGAACCTTGGTCTAAATGTCCCATTATTTAGAGCAGGATTAAAACAAAAGGTGAAAGCAAGTCAAGCGAATGAGACAGTCATGGTGCATGAAAAAGATAAAGCGATGCTTGATTTAAATATGCAAATTCAAAAAGCATGGTCCAATTATCAACAAACAATGGAATTATACCAGCATATTCAAAAAGGACTTATTCCTAATGCCACCAAGATGGCCAATATGGCAAATCTATCTTTTAAAGAAGGGCAAATTAGTTATATTGAATGGTCTAATGCAATGAGTCAAGTGCAACAAATACAAATGCAAGCTTTAGAGTCACTAGAATTATTTAATTTAAATCAATCCACATTGTATTATTTGTTGTCAAAATAATATATCAAATAGACTATCATGAAAACAATTTATTTCATCTTATTGACCACAATTATTTTAAGTAGTTGTGGCACCAATCCAAACTCAACCACGACTAAGCAAGACTCAGCCGCTGATATTGCATCTAATATGGTTCAATTAACCAAAGAACAAGCAAGTCTTGCTCAATTAGTAATCGCACCTATTCAGCAAGGAAAAATGAAAGGGATGACGCATCTAAATGGTGTCATAGATGTGCCGCCAACAGGGATCGCATCTGTTAGCATCCCAATGGGTGGTTATATTCAAGACATTAATTTAATACCTGGCACATTTGTAAAAAAAGGACAGGTATTGGCTACGGTGAAAGATCCAGCTTATGTTCAGTTACAAGAAAATTTTTTATCGACTAAGGCGAAGCTAAATTACTTGCAACAAGATTTGGATCGTCAAAAAGCATTGTTATCGCAAGAGGCAGTGAGTAAAAAATCTTTCCAACAAATACAAGCAGATTATAATACCAATACAATTCAATTAAAAGCCCTTTCTGAACAATTAAAGCTCATTAATATACAACCAGAAAACTTAACGACCGAAAAAATGTCAAGTTTGGTTCAATTAGTGGCACCTATTGCTGGATATATTAGTAAAGTCAATATCAATAGAGGTAAGTATGTTACTCCTTCGGATATCTTATTAGAAATCATCAATCCAAATGATATCCATGCTGCTATCACTATTTATGAAAAAGATATTGCAATTTTTAAGGTAGGCATGAAAGGAACAGTGACTTTAACACAGGATCCTTCCAAAAAATACCCTGTTACTGTTCTTACGGTTGCGCATAATATTAATGAAGATAAAACAGCGCTATTGCACTGTCATTTTGATAAAATACCAGCAAATGTATTACCAGGCATGTTTTTAACAGCAGATATGGTTGTTGAAACCAATGATGCTGTATTAATACCAATTGAATCGGTGCAAAGATTTCAAGGTAAAGATTATATTTTTATACAAAATGCAACAAATGTGTTTGAGGCTATCGAGATACAAGTAAATCAATCGAATGCAGCATTTGTGACTGTAAGTAATGCAGATGTGAATGCATGGATAGGGAAACAAATTGTGGTCAAAAATGCCTACAGCTTATTGGGTAAATTGATGAATAAGTCTGAATAATCATTTATACTTCAAAATAGCTAATACTGCCACCTATCCAGGTAGCAGAATTATTATAGCTCACCCCAATCATAGGGCCTTTACTAATTCTTGTTAAGTTATTGGTAGCCACATAACGACCTAATTGTTTATTCCAGAAATAAAACAATCTTATTTCTGCTTTTGAAGGACCAGATGGGGTTTCAATCACAGCGGCATAATTTACTTTCTTTTGTAGGATCCAATTTGCTGGATCATTGATTGCATTAATAGAATCAATAGTTGGATTTAGCATTACACCTTGACCTCCAAAAGAGAATAAAGGTTTACATATATATTCATCTAAATTCAATGAAGTCACTAGTTGATTATTTTTCCAATCTACTAATAGATGGGCTTCTGGAATAAATGGATGATTTAGTAGAGGTAATATAAATTTACTTATCCTAAAAAAATGATTAGGATGATTGACCCAATCTATATGCTCTACTTGTTCTAGTAATTTGAATTGTTGAATAAGAATTGGTGCTTGTTGCATCAATTCATCATACACCACACGATTATAGATACGTTCAATTTTAATTTCAACACCATCTTTTTGATAGAAAAGACTTTTATCTTTTAAGTAAATTTCTGAAAGACAAACAATTGGCACATTCAACCATGTTTCTGTCAGCAACAGGTCATGTCTTGTTTTTTGTTCAAAAGGTTTGATCTCTAATAAAATGGTATGCTTTGCCTGATCTCCAAGTACCATTGACCTAAAAAAGTCTAGGTAACTTGATTGGTTATAACCGTTTAAAAATGGAGAAAAGTTTTCAGGTAAATGATACACTTTTTCTAATGCTTGTGCTTGTAATAATTCAAAAGCGAATAAAGAAGGGAACCCCTGCAATTCAATTAATTGAGGCATTGTTTTTCCGTCTTGTCCTTCAGCAATCGCAAAGTCAATCACCATACATTCAGGTAAACTTGCTTCATTTGGGATATGCAACGCTTTAGGTAGTGCATTTGTTGTCTTAGATGGGAAGGAAGGTTTTGTAATGAATTCACAGATGTAATCTCCAGCATCCATTAATTGCGCTTTGAAAAATCGATCTATAAAAACAGGGGTTTCTGCAATTCTAAATGGAATAGGATCTTTAAATGGTTCATTCAAAATAGCAAGGTATGCTTGATACTTTGCTTCTGTAAATTGCTCGTTGAATGCTGCTCTAATTGCTGAAATCATACATGCAACATTTGGTTCAAAAAGTTAGGAATAAACCTACTACAAGTATGTTTGATTTTTGAATCTTCTTCTAAGGATTGGATAATTTGATTCCATTTTTCTTGACTGAAGTCTTCAACGACTGCAGTCTTAATGGCTTCTGTATTAAAGTAAGTAGAAAGTCTTTCTTTGGTTGCTTCTGGATGAAATTGAACACCAATCATTTTATCACTAAACGCAACTGCCATGAGCGCCCTTTCATAGGGAAGTTGTGGCCTAATTTTTTCTAAGGCAATGATGGTAGCCCCCATGGATTCAATTTTTTTGTCATTCGGTTCAGTAATCTGGTACATACGACTCTCCAAGGCAAAAAATGGATCAGGTAATGCTTCAAAAATAGCGTGATCGGCAGTTGGATGGATAGGAAGAATACCAAGCTGTTTTGATTTTCTTAAACCCACTTTTCCAATATCAAAATGTCTACAAGCTATTTGAAAACTATGGCATATTAAAAGGACAGGTTTTTTTTTCGCAAACATTTGGTCTAACCAATTGCAATAAGCCAAATCCCATGATTGAGTATGCGTATCAATAGGAGAGCCAGGACCACCGGATGACAGGTACAAATCATAAGTATCGTCTGGTAATGCATGCTTAACTCGAACATCAAATACGGTTGTGATGATTGTGATAGATTGCTTTTTACTCCAATCATCTAGTATATCCATAATACAATCCATCCCTACATTAGCACTGCCATCATAAAGATCTAGTATAGCAATATGAATAGGATTGGATTGAGACATTATAAATAGTTCAAATTGGTTTTTGGACTCAACTTCAATAAGGTTTCATACATTAATTGAACAGTATCTACGATATCTTTTTTATGAATCATTTCTACCGTCGTGTGCATATACCTTAGTGGAATTGAAATTAAAACAGAAGGGCATCCGTCATTGGCATAAGCAAAGCTGTCTGTATCAGTTCCTGTACTTCTGCTAAGTGTTCTAAATTGTACCGGAATTTTTTTATTTTTCGCTGTCTCTTCTACGATCGCTAATAATTTGTTGTGGATTGCTGGTGCGTAAGCTAATGAAGGACCTTTACCACATTGGATATCACCCTCGATAGCTTTGTTGATCATAGGGGTATGGGTATCATGTGTCACGTCTGTTACAATGGCTATATTGGGCTTGATTCTTCTAGCAATCATTTCGGCACCTCTTAATCCAATTTCTTCTTGAACAGCATTGACAATATATAAACCAAATGGTAACTTCTTTTTATTTTCTTTCAGCATTCTTGCAACTTCTGCAATCATGAATCCTCCAATTCTATTATCAAATGCTCTACCTATAATAAAGTCATGTGCTAATTCATCGAAGCCTTCTTCATAAGTTACTACTGCGCCAATATGAATACCTAATGCTTCCACTTCTTTTTTGGATCTTGCTCCGCAATCTAATGTTAGATTATCTACTTTAGGTTGTGGTTCTTTTTGTTCTGGATTGCTCAATCTAGTATGGATTGCAGGCCACCCAAACACTGCTTTTACAGGACCTTTTTTTCCATGAATCCACACCCGCATAGATGGGGCAATTTGATGGTCCACACCACCATTACGTTTAAGGTAGATCAATCCTTGATCGCTGATATAATTGACAAACCAACTGATCTCATCCGCATGCGCTTCAATCACCACTTTAAATGGCGCATCTGGATTGATGACACCCACTGCGGTACCATAAGGATCAGAAAAAGTGGTATCCACATATTGTGCCAAATAGTTTAACCATATTTTTTGACCACTACTTTCAAAACCAACTGGTGAAGGATTGTTGATATATTCCTTTAAAAATTGGTATGCTTTTGGATCTAGTAAATCTTTTTTCTTAGCATTACTTACTTTATTCGTACTTGCTTTTTTTGTTGTTGCTTTTGCCATAGTTCGTTTAATTATAACCCTTGCAAGATACTACATTCTGTATTTATTAATACATTTGTAGCAAACCTAGGTACTATGCAAGGAGAAAGCTGGAATATGAAGGATTTAAAAGGATTGGAGTCCTCCAACTTCTTGTCCAAGGCCTTGTCACTCATGCAATACCAAGCAACAAATAATACGGTCTATAGGGAGTGGATTCAGTCTATGAAAGTAGGCTTAGACAGGGTAAAAAGTTTTGAACAAATACCATTCTTACCGATTGATTTTTTTAAGACACATGCTATTTATACTGGAACAGAAATTCCTAGTTTTTATTTTGAAAGTAGTGGCACGACGCAGGATACTGTAAGTAAACATTTTGTAAAAGACCTTAAAGTGTATGAACAAAGTTTTAACCAATGCTTTCAACAATTTTATGGGGCACCAAAAGACTATTGCATACTTGGTTTATTGCCCAATTATTTAGAGCGACAACATTCCTCTTTGGTCTATATGACCCAATATTTAATTCATGAAAGTAAAGATGCAAGAAGTGGATTTTACTTGTACGATTTTGAAAAGCTGAATCATACTTTGACTACATTGGAAAATGAACAGCAGAAAACAATATTAATAGGAGTAAGTTTTGCCTTAATGGATTTTGTGGAGGCCTATCCACAAAAATTACAACAGACCATAGTGATGGAGACGGGAGGGATGAAAGGCAGAAAGCAAGAATTAACTAAAGCTGCACTGCATGCTTATTTGGCAAGTGGATTCGGTGTTCAAACTATCCATTCAGAATATGGAATGACAGAATTATTAAGTCAAGCTTATTCCAAAAGAGAAGGCATTTATGCTTGTCCACCTTGGATGAAAGTATTAGTAGCAGATGAATCAGATCCAATAGCTTTGAGTACAACAGGAAGGGGCGTTTTACATATAATCGACCTAGCAAATCATCATAGCTGTGCTTTTATTGCCACAGAAGATATTGGGGTAGTACATCCAGACGGAAGTTTCGAAGTAATTGGAAGGCTAGACCAAAGTGCAAGAAGGGGTTGTAGCTTACTAGTTGTTTAAAATCAATGCCTTCATAGAATCTATAAAAATAGAATTGATATTATAATTGTATATTCTTTTATCTGTCGCTTCTCTTTGTTTAACGATTAATAACTCACTTGCTCTTGTAGCCAATTTAAATTTCTGATTGATTCTTAAGAAATAGTCACTACGACTTTTATTTTGCGTGATGGTATCTTTTTGTTGGACCCCTATAATTTTATTGATTGCCTTGATGCTAATTTGTTCTTGCTTGATTTGACATTCATAGATAGCTTGAATTAATTCTTTCTCAACGGCAGTCAAAGCACTGTAAAAATTTTTATATAGGATCGATTGTATCTCGATAGGTGTTTTCTTTTTTTTGATTTTCTTATTATAAAAAGAATAAAGAAATATGACCAATAATGCAATAAAAATATTACCTAAGATAGGTCTTCCTGGTTCTATCATCTTTAATATAGTGCCAATGAAACTATTTGAATAAATAGGTTGTGCATTAGTATCAATAAAGTCTTTACTATTTAAATCAATCGATTCATATTGTAATACGCCATTATCTTCAATTCGTAATAAGTAAAACTTTTTGCCCATTACAAATTGGTACAAATGTTTTGGATAGCCTTTGTATAATTTTAGCCATTTTTCTCTGAATTCGGCTTGCTTATCTTTGGGAAGTGCACTAAATTGGTTAGTTGAAAAATTTAGCCAATATAACTCTAAGTCCGAAGTAAAAATCAAGTAGGAACCAATTGTAGATTTCAAGTCTACACTTTTTTGTAAAAGTTCTTTTAATCCTGGTGTAATTTTACCTAAATTTTGCCATTTTTTTTCTTTGAAGTCAAATACTCGGCAGGTGTCGGAAAAAGTGTTATTAAGTGAATACGGAAAATCTATTTGATCAATTGAATTAGATAAATATAATTTACTATTTAACTGGTCTAAATAATATATGATACCCTTATCAGGGCTTTGATATACGAAGACGCCTTTTTTTGTGCCAAAAAGTTCCCACTCATGAGTTTTGTTACTAAAAAAGGTAAAATAGTCTTTGATTTTCCAAAACCCTATACCACCAAGCTTAAATAGGGTGTCCTTGTAAATAAAGTTAATACTTCCAAAATTTGATCCTGTGTGAAATGTTGAATCTAATCTAATCAATTCATAAGCTCCCTTTGCTTTTTTTTGTATTTGATAGAGCCTTCCAGATCCCATTAATACCAAATAAATTTGTCCCTTTCTTTTTAAAAGACTTACTCCATTGGCAAATTTAGTGGATACTCCAAATCTCAAATTTTCTTTAAATAAATCTAGGCTAAGGTCATTGACAGAATCTGAAGTGATAAAGTCTAAAAGTGCATGCTCTGCGGGTGAAAAGGGTTTAATTGTTTGTTCTGCTTGCCCAAAACTGTTCAATTGAACAATAATGGATAAAATAAAAATGATACCAAGTTTTCGAAGCATGATTCAAAATTATATAAATAATTTATATAAAAATTATATTATGCAAATATTATTGAATTTAATAATTTATTAATATATAAATACTTATAAATAATTAAATTAAATGCAAAAAAGTATTTTCACCGCTTAGTTTATGAATAATTTGGATTTAGACTATTAACTAAGCCATATTTACATTATAGTCTAAAACAAATTAAAGAAATATAATATATTAAGATTTTATCCTTTGGGGGAAGGATAATTGGGGTGATCGGGATTCGTCTTGGTTGCCCCAACTTTTTTTACGAGTATGACCCCCAGCACTACAAATACAGTGCCCAATATCTGTTCCCAGCTAAATGCTTCGTTTAATACCCATCTTGCCTGAAACAGGGTCGAAACAGGCCCAATACTAGTAATGATGGCTAGGTCATTGCTCCCTATCCTTTTCATCCCCCCACTCATTAAAAAGGAGGGAATCACAGTCGCAATAATTGCAAGCGCAATAACATACCATACACTGCTAGAATACAGGATGGGCATCTCTACAATAGAAGAGATGCCTTGCTGATGTGTCACAAAATAATGTATAAAAATGCCAACACTCGCAGCCAACATGGACAGGCTTGTAAATTGTGGAGCCCCAATTTTTGGTATAATTTTTCCGGACCACACTAAGTAAAAAGCAAAGGTAACAGCACATAGTAGGATCATCCAAGTTCCAAAAAAGAACATTTTTGTATCTGGTGTTTGATTCAATTCGCCCCAATAAGCGAGGCCAATGCCCAGATAAGTAATGAAAATGGCAAGCCATTGTTTTTTTGAAATAGGCACTTTAAAAATGAATAAATTCAACAGTACGGCAAGGGTAGGATAGATGAATAGAATAATCCTTTCAATACTTGCAGAAACATATTGCAATCCGATAAAATCAAATAAGCTGCTCATGTAGTATCCAAGTATACCTATTATACATGCTGCAAAATAGGTAGATGCTTTTGCTTTTTTTAGTTGTTTACTTGTAAAAAAATACCACATTGCAGCAGCATAAAATGGCAAAGAAAACAACATACGTAACATCAATAAGCTGCTTGCATCAATATTGCTTGCTTTAAAACAAAGCTTGATCAAAATGGCTTTGGTAGAGAATAGTATGGTGCCTAGGACTGCCCAGAGAAACCCTTGATTGTATAGATTAGTCCTTTTCATTCGATTTTTGCAAAAATACAGGTTGATTTAGATAGTTAACCCTTTCTTTTACACATTCATTTGAATTGCTTTAAACCTTAATGTTTAATTTGCAATATGTTTTTAATGGAAGAAGATATTACTAATGCTTTAGCTGCTTTAAAGAAAGGAGCCATTATTTTATACCCTACCGATTCTGTTTGGGGGATTGGTGCTGATGCAACCAATGCTAGTGCAGTTGAAAAAATTTATGCACTCAAAAAAAGAAAAGATACAAAAGCCATGATTGTTCTTGTGCCCGAAGAAAAATGGATTTTAGATTATGTGGCAGAACCCAAACCGAAAGTGGCCGATTATATTAAAGGAATTGCTAAGCCAACCACGGTCATTTATGATCATGCAAAAAATGTAGCACCTAATTTAATTGCGTCAGATGGCTCCATTGCGATTCGAATTTGCAAAGCAAATTTTGCACAAAAATTAATGCAAGCTTTTGGTAAACCTATTGTAAGTACTTCAGCAAATATTTCTGGATTGCCCACGCCTAAATGTTTTTCTGATATCTCTTTAGATATTATTGAAGGTGTTGATTATGTGGTGCGATCAGAGCAAGAGGATACGACTTTAAAGGAACCTTCTGCCATTGTGAAATGGGAAAATGATCAAATCATCATCATTCGTTCTTAAATCCAAGCTATGGCACAAAAAATTTTAATCATTCAAACTGCATTTATTGGTGATGTCGTTCTAGCAACTGCCATGTTGGAATCCATTCACCAGCAAAATCCTACAGCATCGATTTCCATTTTAGTAAGGAAAGGAAATGAGGCATTGTTCCATGTGCATCCATTTATAGATCAAGTATTGGTATGGGATAAAAAACAAAATAAATACGGACACTGGCTACAACTACTTTTTACCATTAGAAAAATTCAATTTGATGCAGTAATTAATGTGCAACGTTATGCTGCTACTGGTTTATGGACGGCTTTGTCTGGTGCAAAAATGAAAATTGGTTTTGATAAAAATCCTTTTGCATTTTTATTTACCAATACAATAGCACATCAATCTGTTGGCAATGGATTGCATGAAACAGAACGAAACCATGCCTTGTTATCGCCATTAGGCATATTTCCAAATGCAAAGCCAGCATTGTATCCTTCCTTGCAGGATCAAAAAGTAGTAGAAGGATATCAGGCACAACCTTATTTATGTATAGCACCTGCTTCGGTTTGGTTTACCAAACAGTTCCCATTGCATCAATGGATCAAATTAATAAATTCATTGCCTTTTGATGGACCCATTTATTTACTTGGCGGACCGGGTGATAAATATTTGAATGACCAGATATTGCATGCAGTACAAAAACCCAATCTAGTCAATATGGCTGGTAGGCTTTCTTTTTTAGCTTCTGCTGCATTACAAAAAGGCGCTGTGTTGAATTATGTGAATGATTCGGCACCCATGCATTTTGCTTCTGCAGTAAATGCACCAGTTGCTGCAATTTATTGTTCTACTGTGCCAGAATTTGGCTATGGCCCATTGTCGGATACCTCATTTATTATTGAGACAAAACAAGCTTTAAGTTGCAGGCCTTGTGGATTGCATGGAAAAAAACAATGCCCACAACAGCATTTTAATTGTGCCGAAACCATCAGCTTGGAACAAATCTATCAACCGCTCCAACAAGTGCTACACAATTAGTACTTTTGCAAGGATGACCATTGAATTAACACCACAAGAAAAAGACCTATTAGCCATTGCAGGAGAAGCTGCGGCAAAATTAGGAACACCTGCCTATGCAGTGGGCGGATTTGTGCGTGATAAAATTTTAGCAAGAAATACCAAAGACATTGATATTGTTTGTATTGGAGACGGCTTGCAATTAGCTACAACATTCGCGAATCATTTTAGCCCTAAACCATATGTTTCATTGTTTAAGACTTATGGAACTGCGCAGGTGAAATTAACAGATATTGAAATTGAATTTGTAGGCGCAAGAAGAGAATCCTATATAAGAGAAAGTAGGAATCCAACAGTCGAACCAGGCACATTGATAGATGACCAGAACAGGAGAGACTTTACCATCAATGCGATGGCGATAGATTTAAGTGCATCCAACTTTGGCGCACTCTTAGACCCATTCAATGGAATGGAAGATTTAGCACAAAAAATCATTCGTACTCCAATGTCGCCAGCACAAACATTTGATGACGATCCATTAAGGATGATGCGTGCTATACGTTTTGCAACACAATTGAATTTTGTGATTGAGGAAAAAACATTCAAAGCCATCCAACAAATGGCAGATCGTATCAAGATTGTTTCTCAAGAAAGGATTACAGATGAGTTGCAAAAAATTATGCAAACAAAGCAACCTTCTAAAGGTTGGTATTTGTTAAAAGAAGCAGGTTTATTGGCACAAATATTTCCAGTATTGTTAAAATTGGAAGGCGCTGAAACTTTGGATGGTATTGGACATAAAGACAATTTCTCACATACTTTACAAGTCCTTGATAATCTTGCTGCCAATACCGAAGATATTTGGCTAAGATGGGCTGCTTTGTTACATGATATTGCAAAACCAAATACCAAAAGATTTGAACCAGGTTTTGGTTGGACTTTTCATGGCCACGAAGTAGTTGGAGCAAGGATGGTTCCTAAATTATTTACACAATTAAAGCTGCCTTTGAACGAACATATGAAGTTGGTGCAGAAATTAGTGGCTTTGCATTTGCGCCCAATTTCATTGACAAAGGAAAATGTAACAGATAGTGCTATAAGAAGGTTATTATTTGATGCAGGTGAAGATATTGAATCATTAATGTTACTCTGTGCGGCAGACATCACAAGTAAGAACCAAAATAAAGTTAAAAGGTATTTACAAGGTTTTGAATTGGTCAAAGCCAGGATTGTGGAAGTGGAGGAAAAAGACCAGATGCGCAATTGGCAACCTCCAATTACTGGAGAGATGATTATGCAAATTTTTAATATAACACCATCCAAGCAAGTAGGTATTATCAAGGACGCTATTAGAGAAGCCATTTTAGATGGTATTATCCCCAATGAGTATGATGCTGCTTATCAATTCATGATAGCCGAAGCGGCTAAAATTGGGTTGCATCCTGCCATATAAAAAAGCTTAAAATCAAGCTAATAAATGCTAATTTAGCGTTTCAAAACACCAAAATGGCCATTTTAAAATTTAGAATTTCTTGGGAGGAAGACGATGCGATTTATAGAGATGTAATGGTGAAACACACACAATATTTTACAGACCTTCATCATATTATTTTGAAGGCATTTGAATTTGATGAAAAACATGATGCCACTTTTTTTAGAAGCAACGAAAAATGGCAGAGAGGAAGAGAAATTAGTAAAGCAGTGTACGAAAAAAATTATGTCGTGCCACCTTTGATGATGGATGAAGTGTTGATAGGTTCTGAGATTTTGAATACCAATCAACAATTTGTTTATCTCTACGATTTTGCAAAGTCTTGGACTTTTTTAATACAGTTAATACAAGTGATCAAGAATGCGGACGCCAATATGGAATTAAATTATCCATTGGTATCAAGAATTGAGGGGGTTGGTCCAATGCAATATGGTACCAAAGGCTTATTAGGACCTAATTTCACAGATATAGAAGAGAAGTATGATTTAACAGAAGCCCAAGATGGATTTGGTGAAGAAGGTGAAGATGCTGATGCGTCTGATTTAGAAACTGATGATGGACTTTCAGCCGATGAAGAAGAAGAAGATGCGCATGCGTCTGATGAGGAGGACGAATCTGATGAAGATGCAGGTGGCATGTTTGATGATAGTACCGAAGCCTATTAATTCCGAAGCCTACTAATTTTAATACATTTATTTTGACGCCCACAGTACATATCGTTGTTGGCCCTACGGCAGTGGGTAAAACAAAGTATGCAATTGAATTAGCACAAAAATTGAATACAGAAATTATTTCTGCGGATGCTAGACAATGTTATAAGGAATTAAATATCGGAGTGGCTCGTCCAAGCAATGAAGAGCTAACTCAAGTTAAACACCATTTTATTGCAAGTCATTCTATTCAGGATACGGTGAATGCCGGTGTATTTGAAGCATATGCATTAACTAAAGCAACCGATCTATTAGCAAAATATGGATCTGCTGTCATGGTTGGGGGAACAGGCTTATACATTAAAGCATTTGTAGAAGGGATGGACCAAATACCAGCGATTGATCCTGCAATTCGCAATCAAATTCAACAAGATGTAACTAGTAAAGGCATGGAGTGGCTTCAAGATCAGGTTCAAAAATTAGATCCTGCCTATTGGGCCAGTGCAGACCAGGGCGAACAACAAAATACACAAAGATTATCCAGGGCTTTGGAGGTGATGACTGGGACAGGGCAGTCCATTCTTAGTTTTCAACAACAGACCAAAAAGCTGCGTCCATTTAACATACAAAAAATTGGACTTGAAATGCCAAGGGCGCAACTCTATGACCGGATTAACCATAGGGTGCTTCAGATGGCCCAAATGGGACTAGAGGAGGAAGTAAAGGCTTTGCGCCCTCAATTTCATCTAAACGCATTGCAAACGGTTGGCTATCAGGAATGGCTACCTTATTTGGAGGGCAATCAACCAAAGGAGCAAGTGCTACAAGCCATTCAGCAAAATACAAGACATTATGCAAAAAGGCAGATGACTTGGTTTAAAAAAGACCCTGAAATCAAATGGAGTCAGGCATCTCATTAAATTATGATCATAATTTTTTTTGATCACAAGCTTATATTCTTTTAACTAAAAATTTGTACAATAAGCAGTATTTTTATCTTAAATATATATTCCAAAATCAATTTTTTATGCAAAAAAAATCAGTCCTATTTTTTCTTTGTATGTTGACTTTGCTCATCAATCAGGTGACAGGTCAAACCATACAATTTGAGAAATATACCTTGCCGAATGGCTTAAAAGTAATTTTACATGAAGATCATTCAGCACCTGTTGTGGCTGTAACAACTTTATACCACGTAGGTTCTAAAAATGAAGACACTGCAAGAACAGGCTTCGCGCATTTCTTTGAACATTTATTATTTGAAGGTTCAGAAAATATTAAAAGAGGTGAGTTTGATAAGTATATCACCAATGCTGGTGGTGCATTGAATGCAAACACATCTCAGGATCGTACTTTTTATTATGAGTTATTACCTTCTAATCAAGTTGAATTAGGATTATGGTTAGAAAGTGAGCGTATGATGCACGCTAAAATTGAACAAATTGGTGTGAATACACAAAGAGAAGTAGTAAAAGAAGAAAAGCGTCAACGTGTAGACAACCGACCTTATGGTTCTTTTTTAAATGAAGTATTAAAACGTGCTTATAAAGTACATCCATATAAATGGTCGCCAATAGGAAGTATGGATCATTTAAATGCAGCTAAATTGGATGAGTTCATCAATTTTTACAAAACATTCTATGTACCGAATAATTGTGTGTTATCAATAGCAGGTGATTTTAATAAAGCCGAATTGAAAGCTAAAATTGAAGCTTATTTTGGTCCAATTAAAATGGGTACTAAACCAATCCCAAGACCAACCATCAAAGAACCAGCTTTAGGTGGTGAGGTAAGAGATGTGATTTACGATAATATCCAATTACCTGGGGTATTCCAAGCCTATCGTGCACCAAAACAAGGTGGAGATGAGTATTATGCATTCAATGTATTGTCTACGATTTTATCTGGTGGAGAGTCTTCTAGAATGAATAAAACTTTAGTGGATAAAAAACAACAAGCAGTGGCTGCACAATCTGTACCATTCTTTAATGAGGACGAAGGCTTATTCATTGCTTTGTCTATTGCGAATATGGGTGTGAAGATTGAGGAATTAGAAAAAAGTATGGATAGTGTTGTAAATGAATTAAAGACAGAATTGGTTGGTGAGCGTGAATTCCAAAAAGTAAAAAATCAAATTACAACTTCTCTAGTTACTGGTAACGCTACCATGGCGGGTATTGCTGAAAGTTTAGCCAATAATGAAGTGTATTTTGGTGATGCCAATTTAATCAATACAGAATTAGACAAATACAATAAAGTGACAAGACAAGATGTATTGAATGTGGCTAAGAAGTATTTAAACAAAGACAATCGAATTGTATTGTATTATTTACCTAAAGAAAAAAATGCCACTAAATAGTCAGTTCATTATACAAAGTTCAACTTAAAATATTTTTATGAAAAAACAATTATACTTATTTCTATTTTTAGTTCCCTTGGTTACAATGGCACAAAATATAGATCGTTCAAAAGCGCCTTCACCAGGAAAAGCTCCAATTATTCAAGTTGGCAACCCAGTTAAATTTACATTAGCAAACGGGCTACAAGTGTTTGTAGTTAAGAATACAAAACTGCCTAAAGTAAGTGCCACATTGGCTTTAGACTACGATGGTTTTGTTGAAGGTGATAAAGCAGGTGTTGCTCAAATGGCAGGTCAGCTTTTAAAAAGAGGTACTACGACAAAATCAAAAGCGCAATTAGACGAAGCCATTGAATTTTTGGGTGGAACTATGTCAACTTCAAGTCAATCTGCATCGGTTAGTTCATTGAAAGGCAACTTTCCAAGTTTATTAGGTTTATTATCAGAAGTGGTATTGCAACCAGCATTAGCACCTGAAGAATTAGAGAAAATCCGCAAACAAACTTTGTCTGGTATCGAATCCAGTAAAGACGATCCAGATGCAATTTCTGGGAATGTAGTTAAAAAATTAGTCTATGGTGCAAACCATCCTTTTGGAGAGATGATGACGACTAAGACAGTAAATCAAGTAGCTATTGCTGATGTTAAATCATTTTTGAGTACATACTGGATTCCAAATGTTGCATACTTAATTTTTGTTGGAGATATAGAACCAGCAACTGCAAAAGCTTTGGCTGAAAAAAGTTTTGGTAATTGGAAAAGAGGAACAGCAATAAAACAAAATTTTGCCAAGCCTAATAAGCCTAGTCAAACCTATGTGGCGATTGTAGACAGGCCTGCAAGTGTTCAAAGCGTTGTAGCCATTGCTAGTACTGTTGATTTGTATCCGGGGTCTACAAATGATATCGCAGGCTCAGTAATGAATAATATTTTAGGTGGTGGATTCTCAGGTCGTTTGTTTGCAAACCTGCGCGAAAAATATGCATTTACATATGGCGCATACTCTTCTTTAAGTCCGAGTCGTCAAGTTGGTATTTTCCAAGCAGAAGCTTCTGTTAGAAATGAAAAAACAGATAGTGCTGTGCAAGAA
>Ga0214921_10005534_pt1 | contig 17815 bp, 17 predicted proteins | sample LL1505_MetaG_FD_177992 | JGI IMG/M metagenome (GOLD analysis project Ga0214921, IMG submission 177992) | Freshwater microbial communities from Lake Lanier, Atlanta, Georgia, United States - LL-1505 | ecosystem: Environmental > Aquatic > Freshwater > Lake | place: USA: Georgia | collected...
CCATTTGGGTTAATAGCCATACTGCTCTAAGATTTAATTACCGACGCGGGGTGGAGCAGCTCGGTAGCTCGCTGGGCTCATAACCCAGAGGTCGTAGGTTCAAATCCTGCCCCCGCTACCAAATTTAATTAATACGTAAACTGTTTAAAACAACAAATAGCGAAGATGCTGACATTGCTGCTGCTGCATACATTGGGGACAAATTTCCACTTGCTGCAATTGGAATACCAACTAGATTATATAAAAACGCCCAGCCTAAGTTAGATTTAATAACTCTTACAGTCTTTTTAGAAATTACTAACGCATCTAATGCTGCAAGTAGAGATGGTCTAATCAGGGTGATATCGGCCGCTGCAATTGCTATGTCAGTTCCGGATCCAATTGCGATACTCAAATCTGCTTTTGCGATGGCAGCTGCATCATTTATACCATCACCAATCATTAAAACTTTTCCATTTTCTTGAAGTTTAGATACAAATTCAAGTTTGTCTGATGGAGAAGCAGATGCAAATATGTGATCTATTGGTATTCCAACTTCAGTGCCAATAGCGATAGCAGCAGATTCACTATCACCGGTTACTAACCAAGTATTGATACTTGATGAATGTAATTTATCAACGGCAGTTTTAGCCTCAGGCTTTACCTGATCACCAACCTCAAAGACACCATAGGCCAAACCATCAATTGCCAACACTGCAATTGAGTTTGCTCGTGATGTAGCTGATTCGATGGCTCTGCTTAATTCAGGAGAAAACTCAGTTGTGCTGCGCGCAATTGATAGTGGTGAGCCGATCAGAACAGCCTTAGCATCAGATGAGTTTAAGGATTGCACTCGAGCAGCAACGCCAGAACCAGGTGTATGTTCAAATTCAGTTGCAGTAAATACTCCCACTCCTTGTTTTAACAGTGAGCTAGAAATTGCAGAGGCGATTGGATGTGAATCCATACTCTCTAGGGTTAATGCATAACTCATTAGATCAGAGGTTGCAATTGCGGTACTAGGTGTAGAAAGTGGATTATTAATTAACACCATCTGCTGTAAAACCATTTGTCCACTTGTAATCGTGCCAGTTTTATCAAAAACTACATCAGTAATACCAATCGCTTTTTCAATAGATCTTGGTGATCTAATAACTATGCCTAATTTTGCGGCTTTACCAGATGCAACTAGGAGGGCAATCGGTGTTGCTAAGCCAAGTGCACATGGACAGGCGATTACTAATACTGCAACTGCAGTTGTGATTGAAAGTGCAATATCTGTGCCTGTTAAATACCAGGTAAAGAAAGTAGCAATAGCAAGCACTAATACGACCGGAACAAAAACTCTACTTATACGATCTGCCAATTGTTGTACTGGCGCTTTTTCTATTTGAGCCGCTAAAACCATTCTAGTTATTCGTGCTAATTCCGTATCAGATCCTATTCGCATCGCCCTTACAACTAAGTTTCCATTATTGTTAATTGCTCCGGCATAAACCAAACTACCAACAGAGATCTCAACTGGTATTACTTCGCCAGTCAAAAAAGCATTATTAATTGTGCTGAAGCCTGAAATAACTTGCCCATCAGTTGCAATAACTTCACCAGGTTTCACAATAAAAACATCACCAACTTGTAATTGATCAATGGGAATTACTTCATTTCGATCAGACCTTTTAACCTCCACTTGAGCGGCGGCTAATTTAAACAGGTGTGACAGAGCTGATCCGGCTTTGCGCTTTGCTCGGTATTCAAGATAACGACCCAACATTACAAAGAAAATCACTGCAGAAGAAACTTCAACATAAAGTACTGGCATCTCTTGGCTCTCTACTTGATATGTTGCTGCTGAATAAATACTCCAACCAAGTGAAATTAATGATCCAAGGGAGACGAGAGTGTCCATAGTTGGATTTTTAAAATTCTTTATTGCAGCTCTATGGATTGGCCATGCAAGAATGATTACAATAGGAACTGATAATCCGATTAAGAACCAGGTTGTAATTGGAGCTATTGGGTATCCAATTACTAGTGAAATTCCAAGATTATTAATTAAGTTATTAGCTTGATCAAGTGAATTATTAAGTTGCTTGTCTATTTGTTCATGCCAGCTATCAAACATTGAAATTAGGATCACTGGTGCGGTTAAAAGTAGGGTTAGAAAGACCCTAAATCCAAGGCGATTAGATTTTTCAAATGATTCACGCTCACCCTTAAACGCAGTGGCCTTATATCCAGCCTTACTGACTGCTGTTATTAAATCTTGCTCTGAAATGTTTACTGGCGCAATTACATGAGCTGATTCCATCGCTAGATTAACTACAGCTTTAACACCTGGTACTTTGTTTAGAGCGCTTTCAATGGTGCTAACACATGAAGAGCAAGTCATACCAGTTAGATGTAAATCTACTTGGCGGTTTTTACCCTCATTTTGTGCAATCGCTGAACTCATAGTGGTCAGGTTACTCTTTTTTCTATTTAACCGATAAAACTCTACGTAAGCTATCAAGCCTTGCCAAATTTTGGTTTGTGAAGCCTGGCCAATCATTTAATGCACAAGTTGCTTCATTGTGAGAGCAGTTTTTCGGGCAGTGTGAAATTGCCTTAGTAAATTCCGGAAAAGCTGAAATAACTCTCGATGGTTGAACATGCGCGATTCCAAATGATCTAACACCTGGGGTATCGATAATCCAACCGAAATTTTCACCATCAAACGAAGAGGAGAGTGGCAGTGCTATTGCACTAGAAGAAGTATGGCGACCCCTGCCAGTCACCTCATTAACATCACCAGTTGCACGGTGCTTAGAGTCTTCGCCAATAGCAACTGATTTATTTTTAGAACTAGCTAGCAGATTATTAACCAATGTAGATTTACCAACACCTGAGTGACCAATTAAGACTGTAATTTTGTTGATTAAAGCTTTCTGTAATTTTCCTAAATCTGATGATTTATCAACTTTAAAAATCTTAATATCAAGATCTTTATAGGTTTCTAAGAATTCATCACCATTACCAATATCCTGTTTAGTCATAATTATGATTGGCTCAATCCCTTGGTCATATGCAACTACCAATGCACGATCGACAAAACCTTCTCGTGGTTCTGGATTAGCTGTAGCAATTACGATGGCCATCTGATCGATATTTGCCACGATCACTCTCTCATCATTTGCATGATCATCAATGGTTCTTGTAAGAGAATTTTTCCTTACTAAAACTGATACCACTCGGGCAAGTGAGCCTTCTGCACCTGATATATCTCCGACCACTGAAACTAAATCGCCAACTACTACTGACTTTTTCCCAAGTTCGCGAGCCTTCATTGCGGTGATAATTGTTTTATTCTCACCAGCTTCAATCAAACATTGAACACGACCTCTATCAACTTCAATAATTGTTGCAGTTTGTGCTTTTGAGTAATCCGGACGGTCTTTAGTCCTTGGTCTTGTTTTATTGCTAGAGCCGAACTGTCGTGATTTATTGATTCGAACATCATCTTCATCCCAATTTTTCTTCTGCCTAACCATCAAGCATTCCTTGCCACATACCAGGAAAATCAGGAAGTGTTTTCTTGGTTGTTTCAATGTTTTCTACAACCACGCCTTCAACAGATAATCCAATGATTGCGCCAGCAGTTGCCATGCGATGGTCTTCATAGCTTTTAAAAATTTGTGATGACTTAAGCGTGGCTGGCTTAATCAGTAACTCACCTGGACCTTCAGTTACAGAGCCACCAAGATTATTAATTTCAGTTGCAAGTGCTGTGAGTCGATCTGTTTCATGTAGTCGAAGGTGGGCAATACCTCTAAGTGTGGAAGGTGAATCAGCTAAGCAAGCTACTGCCGCTATTGATGGTGCTAATTCGCCAACATCATGAAGATCAATATCTATACCAATTAGTTTTCCGGTTCCACTAACTTTTAAACCGGAGTTACTTAATTCAATTTTTGCTCCCATTTTTTTGAATATATCGCGTAGTTGATCACCGGGTTGTGTTGTTAACTTTGGCCAATCCGCTATTTCAACAGTTCCGCCACAGATCATTGCAGCTGCCATAAATGGTGCCGCATTTGATAAGTCGGGTTCAATCACCAAGTCTTGCCCCACTAATTCTCCGGATTTAACACTCCAACTATTTTTATTTACTTCAACCTCTCCGCCAAAAGCTTGGATCATTTGAATAGTCATTTCAATATGTGGCATTGATGGTAGTGATGCACCAGTGTGCTTAACAGTAATTCCTTGCTCTGTTGCGGGCCCAAGTAGAAGTAATGCTGAAATAAATTGACTAGATGCACTTGCATCTATTTCAACTAGTCCACCTTTTACTTTGCCAGATCCATTAATTGTTATTGGTAAGCGATACTTATTATTGTGTTCAATAGAAACTCCTAATTGCTCAAGCGCACTTATCAACGGTGCAAGTGGTCGCTCATGAGATCTGGCGTCACCATCAAAATGGATTAAGCCATTTGCAAGGCAAGCAACTGGTGGCAGAAAACGCATAACAGTTCCAGCATTACCAACGTCAATTTGGGTTGGTCCAGTAAGTTTTTTTGGTGTAATTTGATAATCAAATCCATCATTAGTTTTTATCTCATCGATCTCACAACCTAGAGCGTGTAAGCCTTTAACCATTAAATCGGCATCTCTAGAAGAAAGTGGCCTACGTAATCTTGATGGAGTTGTGGCAATGGCGGCAAGAATTAGAGCCCTATTTGTAACTGATTTCGAACCTGGAATAACAACCCGAGAATTAATCGGGTTTGCAGCAGATGAAGTTAACTTACTTCGAAATGGCGCATTCCAATTAGTCATATGTCCCAGTCTACCTTCCGCCTACTTGAGTAATTCAGGTATTTAAGCGGGGTAAACCAGTGGCTGGCGGGAATAAATTGGCTAGTTGGCAGGTTTTATATCTATGCATGCGCTGATTCCTAGTACTAGCCAAAATAAAAAATACGATCCCATGCCAAAAACTGCTTTCGAGGTAGCCTTGTCCCAAATGAGTAACGAAGAGTTATTACCGACAGTAGTTAATCGAGAGAAAGAAACCTTAGCCCAGCGCAAGGCAAGGTTTGAAAAAGATGCCCTAGTTTTTACTTCACAACTATATGGAGCTGCACTTCGCTATACAAAGAATTCTCATGATGCTCAAGATTTAGTTCAAGACACATATGCAAAAGCATTCACAAGTTTTCATCAGTTTGAACCTGGCACAAATTTAAAAGCTTGGTTATATCGAATTCTTACAACTACCTTTATTAATAACTATCGAAAAGATCAACGTAGGCCACTAATCTCCAATGGTGAGATAGAAGATTGGCAAATTGCAAAGGCTTCATCACACACAAGTGATCAAGGAAAATCTGCCGAAGATGAAGTACTTGAAAATATTGCTGATAAAGATATTAAAGAAGCATTAGCCCAAATGCCAGATGAGTTTAGAATGGCTGTGTATTTATCTGATGTTGAAGGATTTGCATATAAAGAGGTTGCAGAAATTATGGGTGTTCCAACTGGAACAGTTATGTCTAGATTACATCGTGGTCGTAAGTTATTAAGAGCCTCACTTGCTGAGTATGCAAAAGATCGTGGTTATGGAAAAGATAAAGCAGGTGATCAAGCATGAATTTTAATCAAAATAATTTAATTCCTTGTGAGCAAGTTTTGCCAAATATTGTGCTTTATATTGATCATGAAATCTTTGATACCGATCAGTTAAGTGAAGTTGAAATACATTTTGGTCAGTGCCCATCTTGTCGGACTCATATGGAGCGTGAAAATGCCACACTAACTCTCATGAAAAATCTTTTGTGTAACTCCCTAATTGAATCAGCACCAGAGGAGTTATGTAATCGGATTAATCAGCAAACTCAGGATCTTTACGATCAAATGCTGCAGGCAGGTGATTCTCAGGAAGTCACAGAAATTACCTATACCCAAACAACTTACACGGAAATTAGCGCAGAAGGCACCACACAAATCGAAATAACTAGCGAAATTCGCAGGCAGTTCCCGCTGGAGTAATTACTTAATCACTAGCCTTGTGATTATGAAAGCTGAACAAGTCATTGGCGTAATCGGAATGGCAACTATGAGCATTCGCCCTGGTGACACATCAGTTGCGCAAGGCGTAAATGATTTACCGGTTGTGGGTTCAAATCAATTGTTATCTCTGATGGAGAGCGCATGTAGCACTGCGATAATTGAGTTTTTAGATTTTGGCGAAACTACTGTAACCACTAGTTCGCAGATAGACATCACAGGAGCAGCGGGTGTAGGAATTGAAATACATGCAACAGCTAGATGTCTTGGTTTTGATGAAAACATACTTAGATTTGAGGTTGAAGTTCATCAAGTTGCAAGATTAATTGCAACTGGACTTATAACGCGCAAGTTTGTCGAACGAGTTTCATTCATGGCAAGAGTTGCAGCCGAAACCATGATGGCAGAAAAAGGGGTATCTGTTAGCGAAAAAAAAGTGGCTAGTAGCTTAAATTTCTAAGCCACTAACCACTTCTAAGTTAATTACTTTTTAGTTGCCCAGAATATCTCAGAAATTTCATCAATTTTCTTAATTAATTTATCTGCAACTGCAACATCATTGGTTCCCTTGCTACCACCAGCACCAGCAAGTTTAGTTGCTTCATTAAATAATGTATGAAGCTGTGGATACGCTTCAAAATGATTTGGCTTAAAGTAATCTGTCCATAAAACCCATAAGTGATGCTTAACTAACTCAGATCGCTCTTCCTTAATTGCGACCGCACGAGATTTAAAATCTGCATCACTGCTACTTGCATACTTTTCCATACAAGCCTTAACAGATTGTGCCTCTATCTTGGCTTGCGCTGGGTCATAAACGCCACAAGGTAGATCGCAATGGGCATAGACGCTTTCTTTTGGAGTAAGTAACTTAAGTAATGAATCGAGCATTTTCTCTCCTTGGTTTAAAATAAATAATTTATTAGTGGGAGAATACTCTTCATGTTCGGGTTTGGCACAGTAGGTGTTTCAGGTAATTCAATGTCGCCTGCCTACAACCAGGGGGATTTCTTGCTTATCCGTTCATTTAGTGGTCAACCGCACACCTTATCGATTGGTCAGGTTTACCTTATTCAGGACCCCAATCGAGAAGGAGTCAAGTTGTTAAAGCGTTTGAAAGAAACGCAAATAGAGAATGGAGTTATTAGGTACTGGGTTGAAGGTGATAATAAAGAAAGTAATGATTCAAGAAGTTGGGGATGGCTTGAGGCAGATAAGTTTGTTGGAAAGGTTTTACTTAGATACCGAAAAGGGTGACTACCGAGTAAAAGCCTCTGTCATTAACGCCTTCTCTTCTTCCTCATGCAAATGATGATTTCCAGTCGCAGGACTTGCTGTAGCACGTCTTGAAACTCTACGAATACCTCTACCAGTTAATTCCTCATGAGCAACAAATGCTTCAGCTGCTGCAAGAGCAATAAATGGCCAAGGACCTTGGTTAGCCGGTTCATCTTGCACCCAAAGTAATGTTGCTTTTGAATGCTTCTTTGCTTCAGCAATCATCTCTTCAATTGGGAGAGGATATAACTGTTCAACTCTAACAATCGCAGTTGAGTGCTCACCTAATTTCTCACGCTCAGCAATTAAGTCGTAATAAACTTTTCCAGAGGTAAAAATTAAGCGTGTGGAATTAAAAACTTTATCATCAGGAATTAATGGTCTAAACGTTCCACTTGTAAAATCTTTTAATCCACTTGCAGCAGCTTTTAGTCTTAACATTGACTTTGGTTCAAAAACTATTAGCGGCCGGCGTGCTGGATTTTTCATATGCCAGCGAAGTAGGTGGAAATAAGAAGCTGGAGTAGATGGTTGAGCAATAGTCATGTTTTGCTCAGCGCATAGTGCTAAAAATCTTTCAATACGCCCAGATGAATGATCGGGACCTTGTCCTTCATAGCCGTGAGGTAAAAGTAAAACTACTGATGATCGCTCGCCCCATTTTTGGAGTGCAGATGAAATAAATTCATCAATTATTGTTTGAGCACCATTAGCAAAGTCACCAAATTGTGCTTCCCAAATTACTAACGCATTATCACGCTCAACAGAATACCCATACTCAAAGCCCATCACTGCGTACTCAGAAAGTAATGAGTCATAAATATGGAATTGATTTGGATCTTTAACTAGTGAGCGAAGTGGGAATAATTCTTTACCGTTTTCTTTGTCTATAACTACAGCATGGCGATTACTAAATGTGCCCCTTCGAACATCTTGTCCGCTCATTCGAACCGGATGACCCTCTAGTAGTAATGAACCAAACGCAAACATCTCACCAGTTGCCCAATCAACTGTAGATTCATCTAACATTTCAACGCGTTTAAGTAATTGCGGCAATAGTTTTGGATGTACTGTGAAGTCAGATGGAATTGATGATTGTGTTAAGGCAATTTTACGAAGTTGATCTTCTGCTACTGATGTATTAACTGTTGCTGGCGCTGGTACTACTGGTGGGCGCCAACTTGGATCACTTTCGGGTTCGGTATTATGAACAGAGGTGAATACTCCCTCTAATTGTTGCTGGTAATCGCGCAATACTTCTTCAGCCTCTTCAACTGTAATATCGCCTCGACCAATTAATGCTTCGGTATATAGCTTTCGAGTTGATCGTTTTGCGTCAATTAATTTATACATAAGTGGCTGTGTAAAGCTTGGTTCATCACCTTCATTATGGCCGCGGCGGCGGTAGCAAATCATGTCTATCACTACATCTTTATTAAATGTTTGGCGGTATTCAAATGCGATTCGAGCAACCCGTACGCATGCCTCAGGGTCATCACCATTAACATGAAATACAGGTGCCTGAATCATCTTTGCGATATCTGTTGAATATGTTGAAGATCTTGCTGCACTAGGTGAGGTTGTAAAGCCAACTTGATTGTTAACAATAATATGAATAGTTCCACCAGTTCTATACCCTTTAAGGAGAGAGAGAGAAAGCGTTTCAGAAACAACTCCTTGACCAGCAAATGCAGCATCACCATGTAGAAGTATTGGCATTACTGGGAATGAGGATTGCTCATCAACAGAGGTATCACCAGCAGCTGTTCTTAATTTATCTTGTTTAGCTCTAACAATTCCCTCTAGCACTGGATTTACTGCTTCTAGATGTGAGGGGTTAGCAGCTAAATAAATCTTTGTCTTGGCGCCAGACTCTGACACAAAAGTGCCCTTTGTACCTAAGTGGTACTTAACATCTCCTGAACCATGAACTTCGTTATCATGATAATTTCCTTCAAACTCTTGGAATATCTGCCCATAAGATTTTCCTGCAATATTTGCTAATATATTTAATCGACCTCTATGTGGCATACCGACACAAACTTCGTCTAAACCAGCCTCAGCAGCAGATGAAATAATTGCGTCCAATACTGGTATTACAGACTCACCACCTTCTAGAGAAAATCTCTTTTGTCCAACGTACTTAGTTTGTAAAAATGTTTCAAATGCCTCTGCACTGTTTAACTTGCGTAGAATTCTTAACTGTTCATCACGGGGAGTTCTTGGTGCACCGACTTCCATTCTTTCCTGCATCCATTTACGTTCGGCTGGATTTGCAATGTACATGTACTCCACGCCAATTGTGCGACAGTAAGAGTCACGAAGCACACCTAAAATTCTGCGCAGCTTCATAAATGACTTTCCACCAAAACCACCAGTTGCAAACTCGCGATCTAAATCCCAAAGAGATAATCCATGGGAGACAACATCTAAATCAGGGTGTGACCTTTGAACATAAGATAATGGTTCAACATCTGCCATTAAATGCCCAGTTGTGCGGTAAGCATCAATTAATTTTTGAACTCGAGCGGTCTTACTAACGTCATCATCTTTATCAAACTGTATGTCAATGACCCAGCGAATTGGAACATAAGGAATTCGAAGTGCTTCAAAAATTTCATCATAAAAGTTTTCTTCACCAAGTAAAATCTCGTGAATTCTGCGCAGAAAATCACCAGATTGAGCGCCCTGAATAATTCTATGATCGTAAGTACTAGTAATTGTTACTACCTTGCTAATTGCAAGATCAGCAAGAGCTTGTTCATTTGCACCATGAAATTCTGCAGGATAATTAAGTGATCCAACTCCAAGGATTAAACCTTGACCTTGCACAAGTCTTGGTACCGAGTGAACAGTTCCAATAGTTCCAGGATTTGTAAGCGAGATTGTTGTGCCAGCAAAATCTTCAACAGTTAATGCACCTGCTCTTGCTTTGCGCACAATATCTTCATAGGCAGACCAAAATTGTGCAAAATCTAGAGCCTCACAACCTTTAATAGAGGGAACTAATAATTGGCGGGAGCCATCTGGTTTTGCTAAATCAATTGCAATACCTAAATTAATGTGTTCTGGATGACCAACGGCAGGTTTTCCGTCCAAATCTGTAAAGAAAGTATTCATCTCTGGCATTGCTCTCAGGGCTTTTACCATTGCATAACCAATTATGTGTGTAAATGAAACCTTTCCACCTCGACCACGTTTTAAGTGATTGTTAATGACTGTTCGATTATCAATCATTAATTTTGCAGGAACTACTCGAACACTTGTGGCAGTTGGTACAGAGAGTGAACCCTCCATTGATTGCACAACCCTTGCTGCTACACCACGCAAAGGTTCAACAGTTGCAGCCCCTGGTGTTGCTAAAGTAGGAATTGGTTTAACAACAGGATCAGCCGGCTTAATGGTTGTAGTAGAAGTAGTTGCGGGCGTTTCTTTAATTTCTGTAATCGGTTTTATAATTTCTGGTGAAATAATTTCAGGCTTTGAAGCTGGCACAGGCTTGGCTAATTGTGATTTTGGAATTGGTGGAGTACCACTTTTTACTGAATTATTTAGACTTGGTGTTCCTTTGTAATCTGCGAAAAATTCCCACCAAGATTTATCTACAGAAGATGGATCGCTTTGATACCTCTCATACATCTCCTGAACCAACCACTCATTAGGGCCAAATGAGCCACCAAAGTGATTAGCGGGGGTATTACCTCCGGCTTGACTCACTCATAACTCCCTAATTTTGATCTGATGAAGATTGTTGCAACAGGTTAATCTTAACTCCCATAACCCCTTGGCTAAACAAGTAGGGCTTATCGTAAGTGAAAGTGGCCATCAGCACAGTTAAAAGGCTGGAAAGTAAAGGCTAATAACGGCATGGTTGCACCCATGAGTCTTGGAAAGAAGTGGGCGATCGTAACCGGGGGATCTAGGGGCCTCGGATATGAAACGGCGAAAGGTTTGATCGCAGCTGGTATATCTGTATACATAATTGGCAAGGATGAAGTTCGGGCCCAACAAAGTGCAGAAAAACTAGGATGTAATTTTCGTGCAGTAGATGTGGCAGATAGTAAAAAGTTTCGTCAAGTGTTAAATGAAATAACTGAAGAGGCAACTAGTAACGGTTTTGAAACTCTAGATATTTTAGTATTAGCTCATGGCGTAATGAGCGAAAAAATGTCGAAAACACTTCGAACTACAGATGAGGAGTGGCGTAGGACTTTATCAATTAACTTAGACGCAGTTTTTACTGCAGTTAATCAATTAGCACCGGCAATGTCAGATGCACGAAAGGGAAGAGTAATTGTTTACTCTGCATGTCTTGGCAGAATGTCTGGTCCGGGTACACACGGCGGCCTTGCTCCATATCGAATTAGCAAAGCAGGTGTTAATGCATTTGTTAAGAATCTTTCCTATGAAACTGGACTAGGTGCACGCGGATTTTTAGTAGATGCAATATGCCCAAATCATTGTCGAACAGATATGGGAGGTCCTGATGCGCCAAGGAGTGCGCAAGAAGGGGCTGAGACTGCAATATGGCTTGCCACTAGAGAGTTTGATCCAGTGAAGGATAAAACTGGTTTACTTTGGGAGGATCGTCAAGTAGTTGACTGGTAATTAATCTTTGTAACCAAGTGCTGCTGAAATTAGAGTAATAGATGCAAGTATTGCTAGTGGTATTCCAACTACCAATAGTTTTCCAGTAATCATGTAATAAGAAACGCCTAGAGCAATTAGATTTGCTAATACAGCTGGCGCTCTACCAAATGATTTTTTTTGCTTAAATCCACTTGCTGATGCCCAAAGCCCTAGGCAAGCGAGTAAGCCAAAAACTATTTCAGCAGATAATGCTGCTGGGGCATTAACTTCAGAAATGAGTGGTGCCACTAAAAGATAAATTACTAAACCTAAAATTATCAGGGATTCAAGGCGTAATAAAAAAATAGCTCTTACTCGGCTATTTTCGGTTGCAAATACGCTTCTAAGTTTCACCTTTAAATACTACCCTCTTATTTATCATGGATGAAAGTATGCAATTCATATCGGATGTGTACTTTGAAAACAATGGTGAGATTGATCTTCTTACTGGAGCTATGGCGCCGGAGCGCTTTAATCAAATTTTGGCCCGAGATCTGCAGTTAGCAGATAGGAATCTAACGCAACTAAGCATAATTAATGCAAAGATGAACATTGAAATGCTTTTGGGAGATAAGTTCCCTAGTAATAAACCTCAACTGAATTATGAGGAAGTAATCTCAGATCTTGAGGCAGAGCTAGTAAGAATTGCATTTTTACTTAAGAATCTATTTAGGCAAAGTGATTGTATTTCGAGAGTTCATCAGATTGGTTTTTGGATTCTTCTTGTTGGTAGCGGTGAATTTCAATTAAATCGATTGATTTTAAGAGCTAAACAAGCTTTGCCCTCATATTTAGAACTAAATATCTCTTTTCGAGAACAAAATGAGAATCAAATAGATTGGTATGCAAGGGTAGACGCGCTTTAGAGTTAATAAGCACTTAGTAGGCATCAAGTAACAATTTGTTTGCTTTAATCCACAGTAATTAACTTCTTTTCTAATCATGTGAGTTAATTTCTAATATTAAGCATGAAAACTCAAGAATTAAAAGATAAAAGTTTTGGACCTCTGCAAGGTTTAATTGAAGATGAATCAGTTGAAGAGATTTGGATAAATACACCGAATCGAATATTTATAGCCCGCCACGGCAAAAGTGAACTTACAAATTTAGTATTAAGTAAAGAGATCGTGCATGATTTAATTGAGCGGTTACTAATCTGGGGTGGTCGCCGCCTTGATGTGAGTAATCCATTTGTGGATGCTCGCCTACCTGATGGCAGCCGGCTTCATGTGGCAATACCAGAGGTAACTGCGGCGCACTGGGCAGTTAACATTCGCAAGCATTTAAGTAAAGGAAATACTCTTACTGACTTAGAGAAATTAGGTTCTATAAATGTAGAGATTCTAGATTTTCTATCAATATGTGTTGAAGATGGTGTGAACATATTAGTTAGCGGTGGAACACAGGCAGGTAAAACAACTTTTCTAAATGCCTTAATTAGTCAGATTCCAGTTCATGAGCGAGTAATTACTATAGAAGAAGTTTTTGAACTTAAACCTGCATTACCAGACTGGATTGCTCTGCAAACACGGGGAGCGAACCTGGAGGGAGATGGTGAGATATCACTAAGAAAGTTAATCAAAGAATCACTTCGAATGAGACCAAGCAGAATTGTTGTTGGTGAAGTTAGAGAGGCCGAAGCACTTGACTTGTTAATAGCTTTAAATGCAGGACTACCTGGTATGGCAACTTTACATGCCAACTCAGTTAGAAGTGCGGTCAGTAAGTTGCAGTTACTACCCTTACTAGCTGGTGAAAATATTGCACAAAGTTTTATCACGCCAACAATTGCATCAAGTATTGATTTAGTTATTCAGTGCTCACTTGATCAAACTGGCAAGCGTAGGGTGGTAGAACTTGCTTGTGTTACTGGACGATCAGAAGCTGGAGTAATTGAAGTTGATTCGATATTTAAATGGAATGGCACAAAATATGACAGGGGATTGGCTGATTACTCCATAATTACCAATAAGCGCAAGGTAAATAACTAGTGAGATCATTAACTTTATTTGTGATTACTGCTCTGCTTTTTTTGTCAATACATTTTATATTTTCAATTAAAAAGCGGGAGAGAATAAAACTAAATAGAGAATCTGCCTGGCCAGAGGTGCTTGATTTAATCATTTCAGCTCTTCAGTCGGGTGCGTCAATTTCAGAGAGCCTTTCAAACCTTGGAAAGGTGGGGCCAAATGCTGTGAAAAAAGCATTTAAAGAATTTGAAGCAGATTTACTAGGTGGTAAGAAATTTGATGATTGTTTATCAGATCTAAAGAAAGAGTTTGCTGATCCAATCTCAGATCAGTTATTTGAATGCCTCTACTTTGCTTCAAGGTTTGGTAGCAAGAACACCGTTAAAGTCTTACGAGAGCTATCCGAGTATGTGTCAGCTGATTTAGCAGTGAGAGCTGAAATCACTACCAGGTTTGGTTGGGTTAGGAATTCAGCAAATTTAGCAGCCCTTGCTCCCTGGATTTTGTTTTTGATTCTACGTACTCAAGAAAATGCAAAAGCTGCATATCTTGAACCTACTGGTAAATTGATTATGTTATTTGGAGTTCTTGCCACAATTACTGCGTATATCTGGATGAATAAAATCGCAAAACTTCCAAAATCCAAGCGGCTATTTACTATGCAAATGATTGAAAAATGACTCTATTAAATCTGTATATTCTGATTTTAATCGCTCCCGCAATTATTTTCTCTTTAAGAATCCTATTAATTGAAATATCTAACCTGCTCTCTGTTTCAGATTATGCAAAAAAACTGGATTGGCTGAAGAACTTGCTAAGAGTTATAACTGGTAGTCAACTTAACCAAAACGAAATAAATGAAGAGTTAGTCAGTATTTTGCAGATGCTCTCAATTATGATTTCAGCGGGTGAGAGCCCGATGATGGCTATGAAGTATGTTGCTCAAAGATCAGATGGGGTTATTCCTAATCTAATAAATCAGAGTTTTAATAAATATGAGAGCGGTAGAAATCTTGCTCAGACAATGGATTTTATTGCAATTGCAACTAACTCAGCTCAAGTCAGACGCCTTACAAATTCAATTCAAATTGCCATCGAACGTGGCACCCCGATACTTGATGTCTTAAACAATCAGGTGCAGGCGTTAAATAAGCAGATCAATATCTCCTTGCTGAAAAAATCAGGTAAGAGTGAAATCACCTTACTAATCCCAGTTGTCTTTTTAATCCTGCCAGTATCGATTAGTTTTGCTATTTGGCCCTCTATCTATGGCTTAAACCAAGCGGGGTTTTAAGGCGAAAGGTTAGACTGTAGCCATGTCTAAAGTTCTATCCTCCCTGCCAGTTGGCCAGAAGGTTGGTATTGCTTTTAGTGGCGGACTTGATACCTCAGTTGCTGTTGCATGGATGAAAAGTAAAGGTGCTACACCTTGCACATACACCGCAGATCTTGGTCAATATGATGAACAAAACATCGAAACTGTGCCAAGTCGTGCAAAAGAGTATGGCGCAGAAATTGCTCGTCTAGTTGATTGCAAAAGTGCACTTGTTGAAGAAGGTTTAGCTGCCCTTGCTTGTGGAGCTTTTCATATTACAACTGCTGGAAAAACTTACTTTAATACCACACCCCTTGGTAGAGCAGTCACCGGAACTTTACTTGTTAGAGCAATGCTTGCTGATAATGTTTTAATTTGGGGAGATGGATCAACTTATAAAGGTAACGACATAGAACGTTTCTACCGTTATGGTTTATTGGCTAACCCAAAACTTAAGATATATAAACCATGGCTTGATAAAGATTTTGTAAATGAATTAGGTGGCCGTAAAGAGATGTCAAAGTGGCTTACCGATCATAATTTGCCCTACCGAGATTCAACTGAGAAGGCATACAGTACTGATGCAAATATTTTAGGTGCCACTCATGAGGCGAAATCTCTAGAGAATCTAGATTCACATATTGAAATAGTTGAACCAATTATGGGAGTCAAATTCTGGGATCAATCAGTTAAAATCGATAGCGAAGATGTAACTATTGAGTTTGCACAAGGCCGACCTGTTTCAATTAATGCTAAAGCCTTTAAAGATCCAGTTGCTTTAATCAAAGAGGTTAACGCCATAGGTGGTCGTCATGGACTTGGCATGAGTGATCAGATTGAAAATCGAATTATTGAAGCAAAGAGCCGTGGTATTTATGAATCACCAGGAATGGCGCTGTTGTATATTGCCTATGAAAGATTAGTGAGTGCAATTCATAATGAAGATACGATCACTTCTTATCATGAGCAAGGACGTAAACTAGGAAGATTGTTATATGAAGGACGCTGGTTTGATCCACAAGCGCTAATGCTTCGCCAGTCACTAACTAGCTGGGTTGCTTCAGCAATTACCGGCTCAGTCACAATTAGATTACGTCGAGGCGATGATTACTCAATTATTAATACAAAGGGCGCAAATCTTTCTTATTCTCCAGAGAAGTTATCAATGGAGAAAACTGCAGACGCGGCTTTTGGACCAGCTGATCGAATTGGCCAACTGACTATGAGAAACCTAGATATTGAAGACACTAGGTCAAAATTAGAGTTGTATGCATCACAAGGACAACTAGGCAGTGCTGATTTTGATCTAATTAAAGAGATTGGCAATGATAAAAAGTAGTTTATTGGTCAAGTAGTATTCACTTGATGTTTCCGGGGGTCGGTGCAATTCCGAACCGGCGGTAAAAGTCCGCGACCCAAATGAAATTCATTTGGTTGACTTGGTGAAACTCCGAGACCGACAGTTAAAGTCTGGATAAAGGAACATCTAGGAGATAACGCATGTCCATTTTAGAATGGTTGTTTGAAGCACAGATTCAATTCGGAAGTAAATCCATTTCCTATCGAGAAATTATTGGTGGGTTACTTGGCTTATCTAGTGCAATATTTGGTTTGAAACGAAAAGTACTTGCTTGGCCCGTGGGAATTACGGGTGATGCATTACTTTTCACTGTATTTCTTGGCGCAGTATTTTCATTCGGCGCAGATGATCAAGAAAAGAATTTTTACGGTCAAGCTAGTCGTAACCTTCTTTTGATTATTGTCAGCATTTATGGCTGGATTCGCTGGAGTCAACATCGTAAATCTGGGGCACCAGGAACACCAGCAGTAGTTCCTCGCTGGACTACAACAAAAGAAAAAATGGTATTAGTTCCAGCCATTATTATTTTCTACACACTTGCATATCAAATTTTTAAATCGCTAGGCCAGACTGGTACTTGGCTTGCTGTTGATACTTGGATATTTACTGGAACAGCACTTGCCACCTTTGGCATGAGCCGGGGATATGTTGAGTTCTGGCTAGTTTGGGTTGCAGTTGATTTAGTTGGCGTGCCTTTTGCATTCAGCAATGGGTACTACCCAACTGGAACGTTGTATGCAATCTACCTACCATTTGTGATCTGGGGCTTTATTTCATGGCTTAAGATTTCAAAGCAAGAAAAAGCAACAGTTTAATAAAAAGTTAAAAGGGCCGAGAAAATCTCGGCCCTTGTTGTTTAACGCTCTTGTAACTCATCAGGTGTTCCATGAACACCTTTTAGATCTGCGCCTAGTTTGTAACCAATACCATCTCTATTTAAGGGGCGAACAGCTTTACTCCAATCAGGGGGCACAACACCTAAAACACCTTTTTGGAAATCATCAAATGCTTTTAGCACTTCAGCTTTTGTATTCATAACAAAAGGACCCATCCAAGCTACTGGTTCTCTTATTGGTAATCCACCCAGAATTAAGACATCCATACTTGGTGCACGAGACTCTTGATTAAGATCTGCTGAAATAACAATCACGTCGCCATCGCGATAAGTAACTAGTTGGCCAGTTTTAATTGGATGTTTCTCTTCTCCAACAGTTCCAAAACCATTTAACACATATG
>Ga0214921_10005535_pt1 | contig 17814 bp, 24 predicted proteins | sample LL1505_MetaG_FD_177992 | JGI IMG/M metagenome (GOLD analysis project Ga0214921, IMG submission 177992) | Freshwater microbial communities from Lake Lanier, Atlanta, Georgia, United States - LL-1505 | ecosystem: Environmental > Aquatic > Freshwater > Lake | place: USA: Georgia | collected...
AAGAGAAAAGAAATCGCAAAGGATTCTTCTGGAATCTTAGCGGAATCTTTGACTCTTCAGGGGAACCTATAGTTCCCTTTGTCCAAAAAACGTGTTAGGAATATTTTTCTATAAAACACGTAACTATTAAAGAATTATTCGACAAATATCCAAATCATTTAGCACAAATTTCCTGGAAACAATACACTCCATATTTTAATGATGGCGATCCTTGTACGTTTAGGCGCGGGGAGTTTTGTGTCAACGGACAAGAAGCTTATGATTATGGTAATGATATCCCAGAGATTGTAGATAGTTTGTATACGGAAGAAGAGATAGCTATTCGAAATAGCCGGCAACCCGATCCAAGCAACCGATGGGATTATAAAAACTTTAACACTGGTCTATCACCAGAAAGAATTAAAGAATTTGAGACTGTTGATGATGAAGTTTGCAAATTCCTTAGTTTGTTTAGCAAAGATGATTACGAGTTTATGTTTGGTGACCACATAAAAGTTACAATCACAAAAGATGGCATTTCGGTTGATGATTACGATCATGACTGATATATCGTAGATTTAAAAAAATTGGTAGATGATTCATCTACCAATTTAAAATTTTGCGGTACAAAAACCACAACTATGACAGTAAAAGAACTTAAAGAAGCATTGGATAATTTTCCAGATGATATGTTAGTTGCAATAGAACAAGTGATTTTTACATCAGATGATTATTACTCTGGAAAACAATCCGAAACACAATTGGTCACTACAGTGGAAAAATCTAAATTGTGGACTAATAATAGTAATCCTATAATCAGGGTGCATTCCTGGCAAAAAGATTGTGTTTTGATTCGCTGAATTTTTGCATGTTCTGATCTTTCCAATGTAAAAGTTTGATTTTCTTGCCTGGCCCGAAGGGATGATTTTCCCACTGTCCCAAAGGGGCAATTTTCCCACCTTCACACAATCTGAGTATAATAGAACATGCAAACTTTTGTTCCTTATTCTGATTATATTAAGTCTCATCAATCCTTAGATAATCGTAGGCTAATTAAACAAAATCTTGAAACCACCCAGTTGCTAGATGCAATTCTTAATTTGCCCACAAAAAATGGATTACCCAGAAAAGGGTGGCTCAACCATCCTGCGCTAGTGATGTGGCAAAATAATCCAAAGGCATTATCGAATTATCTTGAATCTGGCATTGCAGTGAGCAATCAAAGAGGATTTAAAACTGATTATTGCTATGAACGATTGTGTATTTATCGTGAGCTTTTGGTAACCGACAACAGCGAAAATCCAATTTGGTGGGGCGATGAATCAGTGCATTCAAGCCACCGTAGCCGGTTGTTGCAAAAAGGCTATGAAGAGTTATTTAAAGATCAAAAGAATGCCTATAAAACTATTCAATGGTACAAGGATTTCGATTGGTCTGAGATGCAGGCTCCAGAATTATTCCACCAAGAATATAAATGGCCCACTAATATCACAAGTCGCTCTTATGATCTAGAAGAACGTGTTACCAAAAACGCATTAAAAATCAAACAATCGTTAATCACTGCCTATGGATCGAATCCATACGTTGAAAATATTTTTTCCCACCTTCACAAAATCTGAGTATAATAAATACAGTGAACAAAAAACCATTAATTTTTTTAAATGACCGATGTCTTAAGTTTTCAGAGCTTCAAGTTATTGACGAATCTGGAAAAAATCTTGGAGTGATGTCTAGCAGGAAAGCTCTTAACCTTTCCAATGAAAGTGGACTAGACTTGCTTGTTATTTCTACAAATGCAACCACACCAATAGCTAAAATTCTTGATTATGGTCAATACAAATATCTAGAAAATAAGCGCAACAAAAGCAATCATCAGCATAAACAAGAAACTAAAGAGCTTAAAATTTCTCCGCGCATCCAGAAGCATGACATTGACACAGTTATTAAAAAAGCCAGTGCCTTTCTTCAGCATGGTGACAAAGTGAAGCTTTCTTGCGTCTTTAAGGCTAGAGAAATTACTTTTCCTGAGATTGGTGAAGAAAAAATCAAGAATATGATTGATGAATTAACTGAATATGGGTCTACTGCCGATTTGATTGAATTAAAAGGCAAAGTTATGAGCGTAGTTATCAACCCTAAAAAATGATACGAATTCGTTTAGACCATATTCTGGCGCACAAATATCATTTCGCAAATCTAACCCGAAAGGGTAATTTTCCCCACTGTCCCGCAGGGATGATTTTCCCACCTTCACACAATCTGAGTATAATAAGATATGAAAACAAAAATTAAATTAGTAAAAGGATCGGTAATCGACCAAGATGTAGAAATCATTGTTAATGCCGCCAATGCCAACCTTCAGTGTGGCGGTGGAATTGATGGCGCAATTCATCGCGCCTCTGGGCCAGAGTTACAAAAATATCTAAATGAACTATTTGATGTTCCTCTTGAACCAGGCAGTATTGCTGTTACACCTGGATTTAATCTTCCACAAACAATCTTTCATGCACCGGGACCAATTTGGAAAGATGGTAATAGTGGTGAATCTGAGCATTTAAGTAATCTTTATGATTGCATTATGGATAGCGCGGAATGTATTGGTGCCAAAAGTATTGCATTTTGTTCTATTAGCACAGGCATATATGGATATCCCATCAATCAAGCATGTGATATTGCTGTTAGCACAATCATCAATTGGCTGAATGCAAATCCAGACACTAGCATTGAAACGATTGTGTTTGCTATGTTTGGCAACGAAGAATATCAAGTTTACGAAAACCGCCTTGGGGATTTAAAATGAGCAAAACTTCTTATTCGGGCAGCAGAAATTGATGTACATCTTGCACTTGCTTAAGTGCGTTCTTTCTTATCAATGTAATTATTGGTGCTGTTTCTGTTAACTATTGCCTCGAATCTTTTCTGAATAAAACTGTTGATTTTTGGATTGCATTCATTGCTGGATTATTTTTGGCGAATTTACGATTCCTTTGGCGATTGTTTGCTGGATTCTTCGTTCATGCGGAATTCAATCTACATTTATTCATCAATAGTTTATGGGCCAAAATTGGCCCGCATTTTCCCACCCTCACACAATCTGGGTATAATAAGATATGAAAAAATTTGCAGAATATCCCTCAATTGAACAATATCGCAATGTAGTAAAAGAACTTACACAGGCGCAATTTATTGGAATCGATGAAAATGGCGAAAAGATTTATGATCACACAAAGTTGAAGCCCGCAGTTACTTTTAAAGGCACAGTAAAGCTTCACGGAACCAACGCTTGTGTTGGTTATCATGATGGAGAATTGTGGGTGCAATCTCGGTCACAAATCATCACACCAGAAAACGACAACGCTGGATTTGCCTCTTTTGTTATGCAAAGAAAAGAAGCATTTTTAGAAATATTTGAAAAGATTCTAGTAAATCATCCCACTAACAAGGCTATTTATATCTTTGGAGAATTTGTTGGGCAGAGTATACAAAAAGGTGTGGCGATTGCTAATCTTCCAAAGTCTTTCTTTATTTTCGATATTTGTTTCGCAAATGTTGATGGTTTAGACCTTGATCGTGAGTGGATTGACATCACTAAATATCGTGATGCAGATAATTTAATCTACAATATCGAGGATTATCCAACTTGGGAAATAGAAATTGATTTTAATAATCCCGGTTTGGTTCAGAATGACCTTATTGATATCACTTTAAAGGTTGAAGAAGAGTGCCCTGTGGCTAAGGCTTTTGGATTCTCTGGTGTAGGCGAGGGGATCGTGTGGAAGGCTATTGTAAACAACAAGCGATATGTATTTAAGGTAAAAGGCGAGAAGCATTCTGTCTCTAAGGTTAAAACTTTGGCAAATGTGGATGTGGAAAAGCTTTCATCTATAAATGATTTCTGCGATTACGCTGTAACAGAAAATCGCTTGAATCAGGCTATCGAAAATGTATTCGGTTCTGAATCTCTTGATATCAAGAAGATGGGTGATGTTATTCGCTGGATGGTTAATGACATTCACAAAGAAGAATCTGACACACTCAAAGCCAATAATCTTACAGATAAAGATGTAAACAAACATCTTTCAGATCGAACTCGGATTTTGTTTGGCGAAAAACTCAACAAGCAAAGCGGATTATCATAATCTTGGACTAATCTTGCTCCAAGACACAACAAACTAACGATAACTATATGTGGGGGGAATCCGCTGGCTTGTTTTTTTCTAGCCCGAAGGGATGATTTTCCCACCTTCACACAATGTGGGTATAATAAGACATGATTCAAAATCAAGAACAATTTTCAATTCAGTCGGACAGTCTTTCATCTGCTAAGTTTTCTCTCAAGCAAGAAAACCTTGCCCATGTTTTCGGCATTCTGCGATCAAATCTATATTCAGATAAGATTCTTGCTGTAATTCGAGAATATTCTACTAATGCATTCGATGCGCATGTTGCAAATGACAAACCCAATCTGCCAATCGAAGTAACTCTTCCCACCGTCATCGAACCTACTTTTCAGGTTCGCGATTTTGGCAAGGGTCTTGCCGAAGAAGATGTTTTTGAAATTTATTCTTCATACGGTGCTTCTACTAAGCGTAATTCTAACAACTATGTTGGTACACTTGGAATGGGTAGCAAATCGGGTTTCGCATATTCACCGTCGTTCACTATCACTTCTTATAATGGTGGCATGAAAAAGGTTTATGAAGCTTACATTGACGAAACCAACATCGGCACAATCGCCAAAGTACACGAAGAGGCAACTAATGAACCTACTGGAATTTGCGTAAAGATTGATGTGCGGTCTGCTGATATTCGACAATTTCGCGATACGGCATATAATTTCTTTCAATACTTTGAGCCATTGCCGAAGTTTTATGGTGTGGATATTAAGACAGAAATTGAATATGAGACGAAGAAGCGAAATGTTATCCATGATTGCGACCTTGGTGTTCTATATTCTGATCGAAGCTATGGGCCTACCAACATCTTTGTTAAGATGGGCAATATTTGTTATCCCGTAACTAATTTTGATTCCAAGTACACCAACTGGATCAATGGAAATAAGCTTATTCTTAATGTAAAGATTGGTGAGGTTTCATTCACCACTTCGCGAGAAAGTTTGGAAATGACTGAACTAACTAAGAATACATTGATTAAGTATCTTACTGAATATCGTAATCTCTTGTCTAACAACTGGCAGAATGAAATTAACACCGCAAAATCTCCGTGGGAAGCAATCTGCAACTATCACAAATTGCCATCTTTGGGTCGTGCTGTTCTTGAAAATAATCTTGTTTGGAAAAACAAAAAACTAAACACTACGCTTCCAAACTATGATTATTGTCAATATTACATTAGTGACCGCAAGTGGAAGCGCATGTATAATATTTACTATAATTCCAATCTTGCTTTGATCATCAACGATGGTGGATATCCCCCTTCTCAACTTCGCGCAAGGCTTATGGATGCTAGAGAGCAATTGCTTAAGCAAAATAAAGAAGCTCAAATCTACTATGTAAAGTGTACGGTGGCTGAATCTAATGCACTTTTGGCAATGAAAGAGATTGAGGGACTCACTGTGGTCAAACTTTCAACGGTAGCCGCGTCATCCATTCGATCTAAAAAGGCATTCAAGGATACAGAAAAAGTGTTCAAGTGGACTGGAAGTAAAGCATTCCCTTACTCTACTTGCTGGACTTCAGTGGATGCAGATGGTCCAAAGGTTTATGTAGATATTGATTGTTTCAAACCTGTGCATTATAGTTGGGATAACCTGATTGCGATTGTGTCTAATCTTAAGGCACTAGGTATCGACCTAGAGATTTACGGAGTTAAACGTGGTCAGAAAATTCATTCAGATTGGGTTTCTCTTCGAGAGTATCTTGTAAAAGAAGGTAAGCAATTGATCAGCGATAAGGATTATATCCAAGCTGCATCCAACGTAAAACTAAGCGAAGTGTTGAATGGATATTGGTTTATGCGAGGTGTGAAAATGGGCCACTTTAAGGATTGTGCTTCTAATTGTAACTGTCCAAAGGTGCAAAAGTTTTTAGCAACATCTTTGAATAGCCATGACGAACAGGCATTTCATGCTAAAACCAATTTGATTCGCCTTGCTAATCATTTCGGAGATATGGTTGACGAAAATGACATTCTAAACCAAAACATTGACAAAACTGTAAATTCGTTTAGTAGCGAAATTACCCAAATTATCACCAACTATCCTTTGCTTAAAGGACAAGACACTTACTATTCTTATAGTAGTCCTGACAGAAATATGGCTAAAAACCTAATTGATTACGTCAACGCTATGTATTTTGTGGCCCATGCTGGTTAATCCAGCTGGACCACCCCGACAAAAATTTTCCCACCTTCACAGAATTGGAGTATAATAAGATATGCAAAACAACACACAAAAAATGAATGCACCCACTGGCAAGATTGTTCGATTCGGCGACAATGCCTATATTTCTGTAGTTATGAATGGTGAATCTCTCACCATTCGCGCCAATGAGTCTCCTGATTCCTTTGATCGCGCAATCCTTGCGCTTAAAAATCAGAATTGGGATGATCTTTATTCTGCAATGCGACCAGTTAAAGCGTTTGCCTCTAAGGTAAATGGTATCACTGTAGACAAAAATGGTGTTTATTGGAATGGTGAGCCTGTAGCCAATGCTGTAGCCACACGAATTATGGATTTTGCCTTGGCTGGCCTTGATCATGCTCCATTGTGTAAGTTTCTTGAGAAGCTTATGCTTAATCCTTCGATGAGAGCAGTAAAAGAACTGTATACTTTTCTTGAGCACCAGAATCTTCCAATCACCGATAATGGAAACATTCTAGCTTACAAGGGTGTTCAGAAGGATTGGTATTCGATCACTTCTGGTACCGCAAAGCTCATTAAGGGTACTGCACTAAATGGTAAGATTTTCAATGGTGTGGATCAAGAAATTGAAATGGCTCGACATGATGTTGATGATGACAAGGATCGTGGATGTTCATATGGACTTCATGCAGGAACTATGGAATATGCCACGGGATTTGGTCGTGGTGGTCGTGTGGTTATCGTAGAAATTAATCCCAAGGATGTTGTGTCGATTCCCACTGATTGCTCTTTCCAGAAGCTCCGCACTTGTGCTTATAAGGTGGTGGGAGTGTATGAAGGTGCGCTTGATCAGCCTTTGTACGAATCTCGGTGGACTGAACCGGATGTTGAAGATGATCTTAGTGATGATTTCTGCGAATGTGGACATAATCTAGCCGAGGAACTTTGTGAATGTGAGGATGGCGTGGAGAATCTGTATCTTGATGCCGATGAAGCAGACATTCTGTTTCATACTCCTGGAAGCTCTTGGGTAGATGGTGTGGCATGGTTTAGCAATGGCTATGGTTATCTTGTAATCTATAAACTTGATGGCGATGAAATGACATACAAGAATGTCCCCGAAAGTGTAGCAATTGATTTTGAGAAGTTTGTTAATGATGGTGGCTCAGCTGGAGTTTACTATAATCGCAATATTAAATCTCAATACGATCTTGTTGACTAAACAAATCGGGCCAATTTTGGCCCGATTTTCTTTTCGCAAATTTTCCCACCTTCACACAATCTGGGTATAATAAGATATGAAAATAGATGTTAATAGATTTTACCAAGGAATGAAAATTTGGTGGAGATCAAATCAAAATCAAATTATTTCTTACACTGTCATAAGTTTGCCACAACAGCGGCAAGTGGGATGGTCAAGAGCTTCAGATTTTTACATTGATGTAATTCAGGATTACAATCAAACAGATCAATTACATGGTGTAATTAATATTACGAGAACAAAAGTGTATTTTAGTGAGATTGATTGCGCGAAGGCAATTTTCAAGAGCAATAAGTCAAGGCTGGATAGAAGGTTTAAGGCTATCAAAAAGCTCCAAGATCAGGTTGATAATATTGCTGATCAACAGGGGAAATTTTCAAATAAATATGGGTTTTATTGACAAGAAGACATCGCCTTTAATAATTGCTGAAAACACAAAAGGTGAAAAAATCAATATCTATGAATGTTTTTTCACCTGGCCTAGTGATCCATTTACCCAATATTGGGTGGCAAAGCATTCAAATGGATCGGATGGTTTTGTTATTGATGGTAAAAGATTGTGTTTTAAATATGCCCATGAATCAAAATGGGAAGATTTAAACTATGGTGATTGGATTCAAATAATAAGGAACTATTCAAAAAGCCAAATTAAATAACAAGATTATTCTTTGTGAGCTTGACACAGAGTGGCTCATCGAATGCAAATGTATTTTTGCTCATTAACTCTGAGAAAAATTTTCCCACCCTCACAAAATCTGAGTATAGTATACTGTAGGAAACAAAAAATATGAACAATTCTTTTATCCGCACTCCTCTCGAAATCACCGACGCATACAAACTCAGCCACTGGGCGCAATATCCGAAGGGTACCACTGGCGTTTATTCCAACTTCACCCCACGAAAGTCTCGACGCCCAGGAATTGATAAGTTTGTGTTTTTTGGTTTGCAGGCATTTCTTGTCGATCTGAATGAAGCCTTCAACAGCAATTTTTTTAATCTTGATGAAGCTACTGCTGTCGCAAACTATGATTCTTTCCACACTGAATTCTTTGGCGCACCTAGCGAGTTTAACAATGAGCAGGTGCGAGAACTTCACAAACTTGGACATCTCCCAATTTTAATCAAGGCACTCCCTGAAGGCAGTGTGGTAAATCACAACCTTCCAGTTGCCACTTTGCGATCCACTGACGACAATCTATTTTGGTTCACCCAATGGATCGAAACTTGGATGTCTGATTCTATTTGGAAGCCATCTACTTCTGCTACCACTGGTTATTACTACCGAAAGATTTTCAACAAGTATAATGCTCTCACGTCTGATGTTGATTGGTTGCCTGATTTTCAGGGTCATGACTTTTCGATGCGCGGAATGAGCAACGTACTTGATGCTTGTGCGTCTGGTGCTGGTCACTTGCTTTCATTCAAGGGCACCGATAGCCTTCCTGCAATTGACTGGATTCACAATTACTACCCTGGTGAAAATGGTCTTGTGGGCACTTCTGTCCCTGCAACTGAACACAGTGTTGCTTGCGCATTCTTACCAGAATTTACTAACAACACCGACGAATCCGACACTGCATACATTCAGAATGTGCTAAATACTTACCCTACTGGAATTGTGTCTGCTGTATGCGATACTTATGATTTTTGGCATCTTGTCACTCAGATTCTTCCTAAGTTTAAGGATCAGATTATGTCGAGGGATGGAAAGCTTGTTATTCGGCCCGACTCTTCGCCTAAAACACCTGTTGAGGTTATCATTGGTGATTCAGAAGCACCAGAAGGTACACCTGAGCACAAGGGTCTAGTACAATGTCTATATGAAATCTTTGGTGGTACCACCAACTCTAAGGGGTTCATTGATCTTGATTCTCACATCGCCGCAATTTATGGAGATTCTATTACTCTAGAATATTGCGAAGCAATTCTTGATGGATTGATGAAGAAGGGTTTTTCTTCTAACAATATTGTGCTCGGAATTGGTTCCTACACCTATCAATATGTAACTCGGGACACCCATTCAATTGCCATCAAATGTACAGCAGTGTCTTCGGGAACTGGCGAAGATCGACATTGGAGGGCTACCTTCAAAGACCCTAAAACTGATAATTCTGGCAAGAAGTCTGCTCTTGGATTTTTGCGAATGGACTTGGTGGATGGCGAATATGTCCTCACGCAGAATGTATCCGAAGAGGAGGAAGCTGGTGGTGCTTTGGAACTTGTGTTCGAAAATGGTAAGCTTCTTCGACATCAATCATTCGCTGATGTTCGCGCAGAACTTGCAAAGTTTCAATAATTAGATAATCAACATTCCGCTGATGTCCTCTGCAATGCGAAAGCAAGAACACGAATAAAGCGGCAGTATGGCCTCATTGTGTAAGAAGGCTTAACCCACAAACACAATCTGAACTAGGGCCAATTTTGGCCCGCATTTTCCCACCTTCACAAATCGAGGGTATAATAAGATATGAAATTTGATTTTAACGATTACGAAAGCTATCTAGAACCACTATCTGAGGAATTCATTGAGCGAAATAAAGATTTGGTGGACTGGCGGTATATCAGCGCAAACCAAAAACTGAACGAAGAATTCATCGAACAAAATAAAGATTTGGTGGATTGGGAATGTATCAGCGAATACCAAAAACTATCTGAGGAATTCATTGAGCGAAATTCAGATTTGGTGGATTGGGACTGTATCAGCTTCTACCAAAAGCTATCTGAGGAATTTATCGAAGAAAACAAAGATCGTGTGGATTGGATAAATATCAGCGCATACCAAACACTATCCGAAGAATTCATCGAACAAAATAAAGATTTGGTGGATTGGGAATGTATCAGCGAATACCAAAAACTATCTGAGGAATTCCGACTAAAACACAATCTGAACTAGGGCCAATTTTCGCCCGTATTTTTTCCCACCTTCACACAATCTGAGTATAATAAGACATGGAAACAGAAAAAACAGAATTTGAAGTAAATGCCTCAATGCCATTTGGAAAGGGACAAATATATATTGTAGGTTATGACACTCTTGGCGATGGTGTCCGATTTGATCCTGATGTTTACGTTTGCTATAACAATGAAGATTTAAACTCAGAAATTTATAGAGTGATCGAAACTTATGATTTGGAACAAGAATCCTTAACATTAGAAGAGCAAATTGTAATAGCAGAACTCAAGACCACACCCAATCTGAATTATCGAGAATTCACACTAGAAAAGAAATACAAATAATACTATGAATAATCAAAAATTTTACATGTGGTCAGAAGACCATGACGATTTTATAGAAATAAATCAGACAGAATTTAATAATGAAACCTCTGAAAATGGATTTTCATTAATAAATAATTCTATAGTTGTTACAATTGATGGAGACGACATTTTATATGATGTGCATTTTGGAAATGTCCACGGTCTTGAAATTGAAAAACTTAATTTACTTTCAAAACGATTAGAGGAATAATACAAATGACAATTACAGCAAACGACCCCGATATTCTTTCACTCATTAAAATCACTGATCAAAACAACAAGGTTGTTGAATGGCAATATAATGCCTTCCCAGACGGTCAGGTACAAATCAAGATTCATAAAAATGATCTACACGATGGTGCATCGTTTAATGTAAAAGCATCTTTGCCTAATCCGATTGTGTTAGATTTGTTTTATCAATTGATGTATAATTTGAATTATCCACTCAATTCTGTCACTGTTAATTATCTTTATGGGGCACGATGCGATAAGGAAGAAAGTGGTGATTATTTTGTAAGCAATGTGGCATATCAAGTGCTAGACACAATTTATGGAATTGTTAGTTATCCTTGTCGTTTTCTTGCTCCACATAGTATTGATTATTTTGAAGAATTTAGTGATGCACAATTCAGCCCAATCTACACAATTCCAGATTGTGTGCACTTGTCTGATTACGATTGTGTTGTATTTCCTGACGAATCCGCTTATAAGCGATATGCTGATCAATTGAATGGAAAAGAATATGTAATTTGCGAAAAGCGGCGCGATCAAGAAACAGGCAATATTATCTCACACAAAATTCCTAGTCTTCCAGATGGTGTGAAGAAAGTGATCTTACTTGATGATCTTTGCGATGGCGGTAGGTCATTTTTGTCAATTTCTGACACATTACCGCAAGACACTGATATTAAATTGGACCTATTTGTTTTTCACGGAGTATTGAGCAATAATGCTTTACCTCAACTTCTTGATAAGTTCAACAAGGTTATTGTTTCTAATTCACTCAACACTCCACAAAAACAATACAATGATCTTTCAGAACAGGACAAGAATCGTGTAGTGATTTTTGATGTGTGGAATTAATGATACAAATATTCCTTATATTCTTTTCAGTTTGGTGTTTAATCGGATTAATTGGTTTACATGTAATTGATCGTAATTCCACTTTTCCAGTAACAAAAAAAGAATTATTTTTAGTGGTATTTGGGCCTTTCGTGTGGATTCAAGTGGTGGAAGAACTTGAATGGTTTGACAAACCGGCATTTAGAAAGAAAAAATGACTAATTATCAAAAATATCGCGGAAAATGTAAAGAGTGGTGTGAGGAGTTGATTCAAACACAACCTGATCTTAAATTGACTCGCGGCTATTATCATGATGCTCTTTGGGGTAAACAACCGCACTGGTGGTGTAAAGATAAGCGAGGCAACATTATCGACCCAAGCAAAAAACAATTTCCAGATCAAAATGGAGACTACGAAGAATTTGATGGATGGATGAATTGTTCTAATTGCTCAAGACAATTACACGAAAATGATGAAGGAATCATTTTTCAAAGTAATTATGTTTTTTGTGATGGAACTTGCTATGTCAACTTTGTACTTTGAGCGTAAATAAAACTATGAAAACTATAAAACTCTACGAATTATCTATAAACAGTGACCAAACGGAAGGCAGAGGGAAAGTAACGGCTTAAAAAATGAAACTTACATCTTATCAAATTGCCGAAATTATTAATTCTGTCACCTCTAGAATCCCAAGGCCAGATGGTTCTTTTCCTGATCTTTGGTGCGATTTGAGCAGTGAACAAAAGCAAAGAGCTATGGATGCTGTGGTTAAGATTTATTCTGAGCCAACCAAGACCCCTGAAGAATTGCACAATCTATGGATGAAGCCTTTGCTAGAAGACGGATGGAGTGCTGGAGATTTTTCATTACAAAATAAAAAACATCCATGCATTGTGCCTTTCCATGATCTTCCAGCCAGTGAAATATTAAAAGATGAAATTTGGTCTTCAATGACAGAATTGTTTCGACCATATTACACCCAATGCGAAGATGAAGCCTCAGAGTTATGTTAGGTTTGTCATCCTCCACCTCTAAAGACTCACCATCGTGATTTTCCCATTGTCCCGCAGGGATGATTTTCCCATTGTCCCGCAGGGATGATTTTCCCACTCTCACACAATCTGAGTATAATAATATATGAAATTTGATTTTAACGATTACAAAAACTATCAAGAACCACTATCCGAAGAATTCATTGAACGAAATAAAGATTTGGTGGATTTGGAATTGATCAGCATCTACCAAAAGCTCTCAGAGGAATTCATTGAACGAAATAAAGATTTGGTGGATTGGGGATGGATCAGCGAATGCCAAAAGCTATCTGAGGAATTCATTGAGCGAAATAAAGATTTGGTGAAATGGTATTGGATCAGCAGATACCAAAAACTATCTGAGGAATTCATTGAACAAAATAAAGATTTGGTGGGTTGGGAATATATCAGCGCATACCAAAAACTATCTGAGGAATTCATTGAACAAAATAAAGATTTGGTGAATTGGCGATATATCAGCGAATGCCAAAAGCTATCTGAGGAATTCATTGAGCGAAATAAAGATTTGGTGAATTGGGAATATATCAGCGAATGCCAAAAGCTATCTGAGGAATTCATTGAGCGAAATAAAGATTTGGTGAATTGGGAATATATCAGCGAATGCCAAAAACTATCTGAGGAATTCCGCCTAAAACACAATCTGTCGCTACCAGAAAACAATTGGTTATATACAGATAAAGAAACCAAACTAAAAGCTATTAAAGATTGCGGTTTATACGAACTAGATAACGATTGGGTAATTGCTTATAAAGGAATTAGATCAAATGGCTATTCAAAATATAATTTCCAATACAAATACGAACCTGGAAAAACCTATCAATGTCATGCAGATCACAATCTGAACCATGAAAATTCCTTTGGATTATCGGCCTGGACCGAAGAAAAAGCAAGAGAATATTGTAATGAAAAAATTGTTAAGGTACGAATTCATCTAGATCATGTAGCGGCATTAGTTCATGATTGTCACAAAATTCGCTGTGAACAATTTGAGATTATTGAGGAGCTATAGCTCCTCAATAATTGCCCGCAATTTTCCCACCTTCACACAATCTGAGTATAATAAGATATGAACGATCTAGAATTGTTTGAAAATTTAAGCACAGGGGACGAAATTCATTTTACTGATGGTAGTAGCACAGCAAAAGAAATCGTAAAATATTGTGAGAGAAAAATTAAAGAAAAAGAATTTGAAAACAACATAGACGATCAAAACAATTCAATTGAAATTGTTTTACCAGAAGAACCAAAGTTTGAAACATATAGCGAATGGAGCGATTGGTTTTTTAATCAGAATCCAGATTTATATGACCGCTATTATGATGTCACAAAATATGAAGAGAAATCATGAAAACAATGATCGATAATCAAAAATTCTCAAAAACACAATCTGAACTAGGGCCAATTTTGGCCCGCATTTTTCCCACCTTCACAAATCGAGGGTATAATAAGATATGAGATTTAACGATTGCGATTGGCATCTACTTAGAGAGCAAAAGAATTGGCTTATGAACCAAGAAATCAATGAATATCAACAAGGATTACTTTGTTTGATTGATTGGCTTCAAGATGAAGCGGCTAAAGAATTAGGCTCATATGTTGTGTTCGGGAATACTTTATGCGAACCTGATGATTTTAACCAATTTGATTTTAATAATCACAAAAGCTATCAAGAGCCACTCTCCGAAGAGTTTATCGAACAAAATTCAGATTTGGTGAATTGGGAATATATCAGCATATACCAAAAGCTATCTGAGGAATTCATTGAGCGAAATAAAGATTTGGTGAATTGGTATTATATCAGCATATACCAAAAGCTATCAGAGGAATTCATTGAACGAAATTCAGATTTGGTGAATTGGAATTGGAATTGTATCAGCATATACCAAACACTATCTGAGGAATTCATTGAACAAAATAAAGATTTGGTGGGTTGGGAATATATCAGCGCATACCAAAAACTATCTGAGGAATTCATTGAACAAAATAAAGATTTGGTGGATTGGCGATGGATCAGCAGATGCCAAAAGCTATCTGAGGAATTCCGCCTAAAACACAATCTGAACTAGGGCCAATTTTGGCCCGCATTTTTCCCACCTTCACAAATTGAGGGTATAATAAGATATGAAAAACAATTTCTTTAGCGGTGTTTCAATGAGAAAGATGCTTTGCTGGTTGGGATTTCACAAGATGATCTGGTACTCTGAGTATGACAAAGACCTATATTGGTTGCGAAATGCGGAAGGTGGTATGAGATGTGCATCTGGGCCATTACTTGAATGTGAATATTGCGATCACACACAACGATGCGAAAACACAGATGGTTCTTCTATATTGCTATTTAAAAGGAAAGATTGATGGACAATACATTATAAACTAATCTCCAATTTTCGCCCGATATTCTCCCTCACAAATCTCCTCAAAAAAGAAATATATTTAAATCTCAGAAAAGAAACCTATTATACAGGAATGGGATATACAGAAACACAATCTCATTGGAAATTCTCAGGCTTATCAGATAGATCACAATTCTCAGCCACCATTGAAAATTTCAAAGAGAATGAAAAGATTTATGTGATCTATGTAATCTATTCCACAGGTGATTCTTTTGGTATGGATCATAACAATTGCTGTGAAATCATAGCCACACATGATCAGCTATTTGCATACAAGGTGGAAGAATTCATCAAGAAAGATAATGATAACAAAGATGAAAAATATATCTTGCACAACATTGATGTAAAGGTGGAAGAATTATAAGGAATAAATGATTAGATAGACAGAGAGAATAGATTAAAATCATTCTTTTTCATCTTTCTTTTTCATCTCAAAACACCCAGGGATTCTCTGCATAAAATGCTTTGCTTTCAATAGGGAATAAAAAACTTTTTCATCACCTTTATGATATTGCACACCGCCAGAGAAACAAGGCTTCACACATATCAATCTCCATGCTTTTCTATTCATTTTATTGTTTGTATTGTTGTGGGTATTGCTTTAGTATTGCTGGGTGTAAGATTGTATAGATGGCAAATTGCTGATTTACAGGTGGTGTATTTTACTGTGTGAAATCGTATACGAATGGGGGATTTAGCCACTGTTCTATGTAGAGATTTTTATTTCAATCTCTTTCATGCATTACAGATCAGGTGGATTTTTGATTAGGTTCAAATTATTCGTATAAGGGGACACAAAGCTTATTAAGTATGTGAAAATCTCAGGATGAAACGATTAGTGTAAGAGGATTATGGCGATAATAAAAAACATGGTGCTTTTATCAAGATCACAATTCTCTAATTATTTATTATTTATTTCCTATTTTTTCCCCTTCTTTATTTCCTATCTTTTCATCTTTTTTTTCATCTTTTTTTCATTTTTTTTTGTAATATTTTTTGTAATTTTAATCCAATTTTAACAGGGGGAGATTGAGGGTAGGATGGTGTTAAATAGGGGGCAGATTGGGGGCAGATTGTGCACAATTCGGGGCAATTGTCGCTTCGATCCTACAGAGCTTTATTACTAGCTTTATTACAGATTGTGTAGTGGTCGCTTCGCTCCAGCTTCGCTCCAGCTTCGCTCCAGATTCGCTCCAGCTTCGCTCCAGCTTCGCTCCAGCTTCGCTCCCATCTATTCTTCGAATAGATTATTCATTATAGAGCTTTGATACAGATTGTGTGGTCGCTTCGCTCCAGCTTCGCTCCCATCTATTCTTCGAATAGATTATTCATTATAGAGCTTTGATACAGATTGTGTGGTCGCTTCGCTCCAGCTTCGCTCCCATCTATTCTTCGAATAGATTATTCATTATAGAGCTTTGATACAGATTGTGTAGTGTTTGCTTCGCTCCTACAGAGCTTTATTACGATCTTTATTACGATCTTTATTTCGAGCTTTATTACGATCTTTATTTCGAGCTTTATTACGATCTTTATTTCAGATTGTGTGTTTGGGTTTTATCGTTGCTCCCGTTCCCCCACCCACACACAATCGTTAACATAGTGTAACCACCTACCACACAATCTGACCACCTTCGACCACCCCCCACCACTATCCTCACACAATCTCACACAATCTGACCACCTTCGACCACCCCCACCACTATCCTCACACAATCTGACACAATCTGACCGCCCCAACCACCACTTACGAGCACAATCTGACCACCTTCGACCACCCCCCACCACCTACCACACAATCTCTACACAATCTCACACCCTAGCTAGAAAGCACAAGAGAAAATGCTTTAGCACTATCGCTAGACCTAATGTATTTGCCTTTGCCTAGAATATCGCTAAGCCCAGCGATATTTTCCACGGGCATATCAAATTCTTCTGTTCTCTCATTATTGGTTTCTATTTCAGATTGTGTAGATTGATTTTCGAGGATTGCATGGGCCATATTTGTGATAAATGATTCTGTGGCTGAATTTCCGCCGCATGGTTGAATAGGTGTCATACATTATATTTCTACACAATTGTGTGAAATTCTTTTATAATACTACTATGGATGTAAAAACATTTAACGAATTAAGAGAATCAAAAGAAAGAACTATTGTTGTGCTATCAGCTTCTTGGTGTGGTCCCTGTAAATTATTGGGCAAAACAATCGACACAATCAAGGATGAAGCACCTAATTTGTCAGATAGAATCTATAAGCTAGATGTGGATGATTGTGAAGAATTGGTTGAATTTTTAGGTGTGCAATCTGTTCCTTCGGTTTATTATCTAGGTAGTGGTGAATTTAAGAAATCCACTGGTGTGCAAAGTGCATCTGATCTACTTGCATGGTTGATTACTTCTTAATAGTTTCTTAACATTATTAAGAGATTGTTAAGAGATATGTTTCAGATTGTGTTAAGGGATTGTTAAGAAAGATAATA
>Ga0214921_10005536_pt1 | contig 17813 bp, 14 predicted proteins | sample LL1505_MetaG_FD_177992 | JGI IMG/M metagenome (GOLD analysis project Ga0214921, IMG submission 177992) | Freshwater microbial communities from Lake Lanier, Atlanta, Georgia, United States - LL-1505 | ecosystem: Environmental > Aquatic > Freshwater > Lake | place: USA: Georgia | collected...
TGCGAATACCGCACCCCGTCCCGTCATTGAGATCATTAAGGAACTGTTTGAAGGCGCAGGGTACAAGTTGACGTACAAGGTGATGGATGCCACCGAGGCGGGTGTTCCACAGCTGCGGAAGCGACTTCTGATTGTTGGACACAGGGGAAGCGAGTATCCGCACCTGGAATGGCCCGTCGCGCCGTCACCCCTTCCCACGATCCGCGCAATCCTGACGTCAACGCTGGAGGGCGCGATGGAACTGCCGGCGCTCTACAAGCCAGCGGAGCAGCCTGCGCGATTCTGGATCGGCACGAATGAATCTGCGCCGACAGGAACGCCGCATCCGAATCTTGTGCGACTTGTGGGCGGCATTCGCAACCTCAGCGGCAAGGAGAAAAAGGAGGCGGGACTTGGGGCAAAGGATCGCGTTCCTTTCACGGAACCTGGCGGCCTCATCAGTTTCGGCGTGCGGAAGGGTGGCTACCATGGACAGGTGCTGGACCCTGATGGGCCATCCAAGACGATCATTTGCGCCTACAATCAGTGCCCGCGTCTCTTTGTCGGTCTTCACAATGCGGCAACGGGCAAGTACTACGTTCGCTGTTTGACTGTGGAAGAGTGCGGCCAGATCCAAGGCTTTCCTGCAGATTACCCGTGGAAGGGCGCGACGAAAGACAAGATCGTCCAGATCGGCAATGCCGTGCCGCCGCCCCTTGCCGCGGCGATCAGCAAGGCGATCGCTGGCGCGCGATTTGAAAAAACGCCGCAGGTTTACGCTTCAGAGGGAGGCGATGACGAATCGGACGAAGAGGACGAGTGAGAAAGCGATTCAATTACACGATTGTACCGCTCTTCAACAAACGACGGCTCAAAATCACACACGTATTTATTGGCGAAACGAAGGAACGTGCTAAGGCGCCCAATCTTTTTGTTTTCTGACTTCAGCCGCGCCTTCATTTCTTGAAGTGCCTTCATATATACAGACTCGTCATCGGATGGGATGTCCTGTCCAAACCCGACGAAAGTCTCAACCTCGCGTGTGATTTTCTGGCGGAACGCGGATGTTTTACGATTCCACGTAAAGATGTAAATCACGCCAGACCGAAACCATCCATCGTTGAGATGGATGGTTTCTTCAGTAGTATGTTTGAGATCAAGGTTCCAAAATGCGGTTTTTTCGCCGCTCTCGGATATTTCAAGCACCTGGAAATCCAAGGATTGCTGTGTTCCATTCTTTTGGTAAATGTAGTACAGCCCGTGCGATTGTTTCTTGATATCCGCTTTGTTAATAAACACGAAGCCAGCTGATTCAAGAACCGCGGCAAAGGCTGCTTCTTGATCGGTGACTTGGTTTCCTGTTCCTTGAGTGCCTTTGCGCCCTTGGGAACGGAGTTTCTTTTTCACTTCAGGATGATCTTCGTAGAGAAGTTTTGGGGAGGTGTGGATCAGTTGAAGGACTTTGCGAAGCGCCGCGTTCAGGGATTCGCTTGAGTCATTGTGCGTCGCGTCGTAGACGACGGTGTTAACAGGTGTCTCTTTGGATGCGCAACCGCGTTTAGTGTGTCCAGGCTTACCGGATAGGCTACAGCAGGGCGCCTTGCGAGTTTTCAGCGGCTGAGCGGCGACTTCTGCTAGCGCTAGCGCGGGTGCTTCGTTCGTGTGCGTCTCTACTTTATCGGATGCTGGTTCCATGGGCTTTGCGATTGGCTGTGCGACCGACAGCGGTTCAATTTTTGGGCTGCCTATACTATATAGGAAAAATTGAAAGCCCTGGGATTCTTAACAGACCTTGTGCCCCTTCCCTATTTCTGACCTACTCTTCCCTAATCACAATGTCCGCCGACTTCCTTTCCCGTGTTCATGCTGAGGCGCTCCGTCGTATTGAGACGGAGCGATTTGAGAGCGCCGTGATCGCAGAGATGAAGAAGATCCGTGAAGAGGAACGGATCGCTGCGCAGATTCCTGCGTATCATAAGTTCCACGAGGAACGAAAGGTGAAGTTGTATGAGGCCCAAGCGGCAGGTTGCATGACGCCGTCCGTCGCTGAAATTGAGACAGCCGTTAGCGATTATGCGCTAGGCAACATTACGATCGACGATGTGTACGCAGTGATTGATGCGATTGATAGCGACTATCCGAATAAATATGTAAAGAGCGCCCAGGGGCGGAGGATCGGTCTTCACAGTACATCAATCACTCTGAGCGCCCCTGCGCGCGCAGGCGTGCCGATCGGATTCCAACTGTATTTGGAACTGGCGTTGGGGCACCAGTCTGCCGAGGCGCGCGAAAAGCGGGAGAAGTTCAACGCGGCATCAATGGCGGCAGTGAATTGATTGTTTGAAATACAGAAATTCTTCTACATCTTATCGCCATTTTTAGACGATGATTTTTTAATTTCCCCGCTACAAAAATTGATTTTTGAAAATGTTTAGTAAGGAACAGTAGATGGCTTCCTTTCTTTACGTTGGCGCGACCAACCACGACTTCTTCCGCAATGTAGCAAAAGGAGGTATGACGTTCGATCCCTATAAACGTAAAGCAAATTACGGTACCAGTGCGCATCGTGATGATCCGTTTCGGTTTCGGTTTATCGCGAAATTGAATGTAACAGAAGAATGTCTTCTAAAGAAAATCGAATCGCAATGGCTCTCTACATTTGAGAGAATCACGGCGAGCGATTCTGATGAAGAAGACCTGAATCGTGCTGCGACAGTTGAAGGCATACGTTTTACATCGGATGCGCAATTTCTATCCAATCTTCAGACAGTCTTGGAGCGCCGCGGTCTATCTGATCTGTTTGTGTGCGCGTATACCACCAATGAGCAAATCAATAGTCTTCTGATTGAATATCGAGCCAAGAACGTCCCAGCAGTTCCAGCCGCACCCAGTTATTCGGGTCTGGACCTTCGTTCTTACCAATTGGAAGATATTCGCAGCACCCTTCACGCATTTCGCACAGAAGGAATTCGTCGCGGGTACTGGTCCGTTGAGTGCGGCCTCGGTAAAACCGTGATGAGTTTTGAGCTCATTCGCTCGCTCGGCGAGATTCGGTGCGTGTTTGTGGTTCCCCGTCTGACCCTTCTCACGCAAACTGCTGAAAACTTTCTTCTATGGAAGTACCCTGCCGCTCAGTTGTTTGTGTGCGGAAGCGCACCCCTCAAGGAGGCGCTCTCTGGAGTACGTCGCATCACGACTCCTTCTGAACTTCCTGCGACGGGACCTTTCATCTGTATCGCCACGTACAATTCACTTCCTCTCCTGAAAGGGCTTATTGTCGATATGCTTCTTCCTGACGAAGCACATCATCTTGTTCCCTCCGAAAAGAAAACAGAGCTGACGGGCAATCTGTTTGGTCTGTCGGACGAGAACATTTCCGCACGATGGCGACTCGCCATTACCGCGTCACCAAAAAACACCCCTCTCATCGATGACGGTACAGTCACACATACAGGCATGTCGCATCAAGAAGAACTGTATGGACCGTGTCTAGCAGAGCGCAACTATGTCTTTGGGAGAGACATGGGATATCTTGCGCCATTCGAAGTGGTCGCGATGAAAACGACGGCTGAAAAAATCCGCAGCGTCATCGCATCATTGAAACGGGCTTTGAAACTCCCAGGACAAACCTTCGAAGGGTTTCTGCGTGAATTGGGCCGGTGGGAGGCAGGTCTTCCGCGCAATTTAACCAACACGCTAGCATGCGATTCATCGTCTGGAAGCGATGATGATGAAGAAGAGGAATATGAACCGCCTCTCTCCGACGACACTGTGCTTTGGTACGCAGTTGTCGCACACCTTGTGGTGGAATCCGTTCAACGGTACAATTCCACCCGCATCGTCACGTACCATACAACTAAGCGTCGTGCGAATCTATTCAAACGCATAATGACTGCGGTGTGGGTTCTATGCGGTTTGCCTGCATGCGATGCGACATGCGACACAATTCACTCAGGGCAAAGTGAGGCCGAAAATAGACGCGTCAAGGATGCGTTTAAGACAGGGGAAGGAGCCCGTGTTCGCATTCTCTGCAACATTCGCACCTTGATTGAAGGATTTGATGAGCCAACCATCAATACAACGGTTATTGTCGACAATAAGTTCAGTCCCATTGATTGTAAGCAGATCGTGGGTCGCGGAAACCGCAAGGATCCGGCCAATCCTTACAAGTGTCATCGCGTTCTCATTCCGTTTCTTGCGTACGAAATCCAAGAGGACGAGACTTTGACACGCATTCGCAGTACAGGAGATTATAGGGTCATGCGCTACACAATTAAGCACATCATTCTGTCGCACGACCCTAATCAAGCGATATCGCAATCTGTGTGGGTGCCGCGACCTCGTTTGCCGGGAGACACTGTTCCGCCAGACGGAAAAGAGTCTGAAGAAGTCGACCCGACTGAACGCATGTGGATTCCTGACGAAACAGAGAGGCTTCACGACGAGACGTTGCTATCTACCTGTCCTACCGCGGCACTGGCGAAGGATTCCTTCTATGTCGCAAGGCGTTGGATGCATGAGTTGGCTCGCTCACTTGGATGGGGTCGATTTACATCGGAATCTCAAATAATCCAAGCATGGAACCAGTACCGTTCGACGCATCTGTTGCCGGCTGGTATTCCTCACAATCCTTCTGCCGTGTACCGTGAAGTAGGGTGGATTCATTGGCGCGATTATACGGGGCTCTTTACGAAGCGCGAAGAGTGGCAGGAAATCCAACCAAGTGAACTCTTGGATTTGATCAAGGCGGGACGTATCAACGTGTTTGATCACACGAGAACAAGTTTGCGAACAGTAGTTGAGGCAATCGTGACGCGAAAAATGCCGGCAAATCCAAAAGTAAAGTGGAAGATGTCGGTTTATGACTTGAGTAACCTCGCAAAACCGGGTTCCATTAGTTGCTTAGGCGTGTTAGACAGACATCCCGACCCTATGTACGCACTTCTTAAAAAGGAATCCATCTGTGACGAAATGGATTTCGAGCGTTGTTGGGCGGAACTCCATTCCAAATATCCAAAACTACCAGGTATGCCTCGAGAAATCTGGGGAGACACATTCTGGGCTCATTATGAGTAGCCCCCCTCAAAATTGAAGGGGGGTCACAATTTTTGTTCAACCACCATACCAAGTATGCCGCGAGGAAAGAAAGCAACGACCGTAGGAACTGGTGCGGGGACTGCGCCTGCGAATGTGGTTGTAGACGTATCTTCCTCTTCCACCGGTAAGACAAAACTCGACACCCTGTTGTTCAGGTTGAGAAACACTTGCCGTACCCACGGTCTACAGAGTTGGAACAAGCAGAGTCTCTGCGACCAGATTTATCAGGAACTCCTGTTCCTATACCATCTTCCTCGCCTCGTCAAGGAAGGGTCATTGGAGCTCGACTGTGAGAGCATTTCAGACGGCAAACTGACTTCCATCAGTTACGCCACCCTGCTAACTCTGAAAGGAGACCCTCCCACGATGAGCAATGTGTTTAAACGTCTTTGGAGGGCGCTTCAGACATCGTTTGTTGCGTCGCTGTTCAGACGAGAGTTTGCGATGTTCTCAATCGAGAAAGATGAAAAGAAGACGAGCAAGTACTACAAGTTACTCGTGGCTCTGTTCGAAGATATGAATTCTGTCGAACTCACCGAGTACGATTCCAACGCCGGTTACACCTACTTTAAGAAGGAGCTCAACAAGGGAACCGCCAAAACATTCGGTCAGTTTTACACGCCAAACAGTGTTCTGAAGTCAGTGGTTCATTTAGTAAACCCTCTGGCGTCTGACTTGGTTCTCGACCCTTCTTGCGGGTCTTGCTCCTTTCTACAGGAAACGGCAAAATACATTGCGGCAACACAAAACGTCGACGCCCGCATCGCCTTTCAAAATCTCTACGGAATAGAGGTTGAGCGCGACATCTATACCGAAGGTATCATGAACATCTTCATCAATTTCGGAATTATTCCGGATATGGAGACTCACGTTCAAGAAGAGGACGCGTTTCTTGAACTGTTGAAAACCGATACTCGATTCGACAAGATTGTCGCAAACCCGCCGTTCGGAGCTACCGTCAACAGCTTTAAGGAGTTTTACTTTCAGACAGTTCATGAACTGAAGGGAACGCGTACGGTGAAGAAAGTTATCGTCAATCCTGCTGTGAAAAACACGATTCCGTTCCCAGACATTGGTGAGAGCGCAATTCTCTTCTTCCAAATGATCGTACAGGTTTTGAAAACTGGAGGTCGTGCAGGCGTTGTTATGAGCAGCACGATTCTCAATGATTCCTACTCAGGCGTGATGGAATGGTTTCTCAACTGTTGCTCTCTGGACAAAGTCGTAATCAATCCGGCCGGAACGTTCAAGGAGCAGGGCACGATGATTGAGACGCTTTCCTTTCTCTACACGAAGGGGAGTCCCACTACAACGATTTCAGTCGTTATGCTCGGAGACGAAGATACCGTAATCCGAACTATTACGCTGGACCAAGCACGAGAGGCGGGATGGAAGTTGAACGTCAAAGGGACGGAAGGCAAGAAGACTGAGGAATCTAGTCCAGCGAATCCGGCCGGGTTTCCGATGGTGAAGCTGGAGGATGTTCTAACAGACCATCCTGTGAAAAACCCTGTCGCAACCACAACTACAGATGGAGGTGCATTCTCTCTATTCTCGTCATCTTGCGATATCTTCAAACATAGCGTTGCTGAGTTTAGCAGCCGCCCATATCTGCTACAAGGATCGCGCGGCACAATCTCCAAAGCAACCCATTATTGCGAAACCCCCTTCTCGGCTTCGAATAACGTCTTTGTTCTATCGGCAACAGATACTTCGCGCGTATCTCTAAAGTTTGTCTACTACTTCCTTCGTCTTAGTAACATTGCTGATCAGATCGCAAAAACTTCGGTTATTCCTGCGCTTACAAAGACAATGTTCCGTGAAATCAAGATGCCCCTCCCACCCCGCACCATCCAAGATGAAATCGTCGCCACCCTTGACCGCATCTACGCGCCAGGCACGACCGATCTTGCCGACACGATCAAGATCACAAACCAGGCGATGGACTTGGTCTTGGCGACTCCCAGCGGCGCAACGCTAGAGCCGATTGTGGAAGCACTGCGCCTGATCCGCAAATCAGCGCAGATGGTGGCGGACGTCAAGGCGCAGATGGCGGCACTCATGAAATCTGTAGGAAGCCGTGGATTTCCGATGGTGAAGTTGGGGGATATTCTAACGGACCATCCCGTTAAGAAACCCGTCTCAACCACAACTGCAGATGGAGGTGCATTCTCTCTATTCTCGTCATCTTGCGATATCTTCAAACATAGCGTTGCTGAGTTTAGCAGCCGCCCATATCTGCTACAAGGGTCGCGCGGCACAATCTCCAAAGCAACCCATTATTGCGAAACCCCCTTCTCGGCTTCGAATAACGTCTTTGTTCTATCGGCAACAGATACATCGCGCGTATTCCTAAAGTTTGTCTACTACTTCCTTCGTCTTAATAACGTTGCCGATCAGACCGCAACAAATTCGGTTATTCCTATGCTTACAAAGACAATGTTCCGTGAAATCAAGATGCCCCTCCCACCCCTTGAATTCCAGACCGCTATTCTTGCGCGCCTCGCTGCCCTCGAATCCCAACTCGCCGCACTTGAGACCCTCCAACGTCAGTCCGAGGATAACGCTCGGTTCATCTTGGAGTCCTATCTATCTACTGCGCCACCATCCGCACCTCTCGCCGGTGCCGGCATCAACGTGATCACGCACGAGTAAACAACGATTAGCGCCGTGCCTTTTTTGATTTCATTCAACTAATTAGATAATTGTAGGAAATACAGAATTGCGCAATATACATTTAGTGTACTTCCACGATTCGCAGAGTTGGTGGACGAATTGTTGGAGGTTCAGAATTCCGTTCACGCCTAGGAAACAGGCGGGGCATTTATTACCTCTGGGCTATATCCTAAAAAACCTGGAAACAACCCGTCGCAAATTATTGCTCTGTGCCCACATTCATCCCAAAATTCACCTTCCATAAAAAGGGGCAAGAAACGCGTTCTTAGTTTTGTTAGAAATGGAAATGGAGATATATTTTTTGTGATAAAGCAGAACACGGTTGCGCCACGTGGACCTTTGGTCGCAACTACATCTTTTTCACGAAAGAGAGAAATTAATTCAGCAACAACAGATTCTAGACCGTGTACTTCAAGTTTGTAATTAATTATCTCTGTTTTGAATACATCTGGCGAAAGATTCTCAAGTTTGACCGATTGTAAGGAGTCTAGGGTATGAGAAAAGCCTTCAAAGTCGGTTGGTTTTGAAAAATCTACCGAATGTGTTGACCATCCTTCCGCTAGCGTTTCCCAAAATTCAAATTGAATATGAATTGAACCATTGTGACTCACGTGCGCAACAAAAAGATTACAAACACCATATTCAGTTCTGTAATCAATAACTAGACGACAAGAAGGAAAATCAGACAATAGAGTGATAAGTGTTCGAAATCCAGGAATAGCTTTATTTAACTCAAATTCTGCTTTAAGAGTATTATCGTCGACACGGTTAATCTTTGAAAAAGGAAGAGTTTCATATATTTCATCTTTCAAGAAGTTGGGCCAAACTCTCATAAGTAAACCTGTATTTCCAGTTAAGGATGGTGGTGCTTTTTCTTTGAAGTCGTATCCTTCTCGCAAATTAGCCTCAATAAGGGTTATGTCTTTTGCCGGACCAAAGATAGACATCTTGTGATAGTATTTTTGAAGAATAATATCTACATCAAGCCTACGATTAAGTTTCGAGTATTGATAATTGTTTCGAAGATCTGTAAGTGTTTGCGTATACCAAACATTTACTCGTTTACCATTTATAAACGAAAAGAATCGACGGTTTTTTCCATCTCTATAAACTTTCGGTGGATTTGTAAAGTGTATTAGATATTCTGGTTTCAACTTTTTAACACCAGACATCATAAATTCTTTTGATAATTGTTTCCATTCTGGGGAATCAACAAATCGCTCTTCTTCTGTATCAATCCAAGATCTTATACATTCAATTCCATCTTTATAAAACCCTACCCACAAACCTCCCACGCTAGAAAATTCACGTTTGAAATCATTACATATCCAGCACTCTTTATGTTCACGCAATAAATCAACTGAATCGTTCCATAGACTAATTTCTCCTGATCGATTGTAAATAACAACACAGTTAGGGCCTCTTCTGATTATTTTTAGTCCCCCGCAACTTCCAGTATCTCTCACAATTTCATCTATATCTTTTTGTGGGCCACGAATAAGCCATTTATTGCGAGATTCGTTCCCCATGATTGTTATATAATTTAAGATTCGCTTAGACCGTCGCTTATCTAATCGGATGCCGATCTGTATGAACTGCGACAGTCGTATGAATACAATATGTCGAGTACAAAGTCTACCGAAACTTCGTAGGCACAAGATCCGCCTTGAGGTACAGTGGGTGGCTGGGAATGCCCTTTTTGGACCGTTTGATCACATAGGGCTCGGCGACAAGGGACTTGAGCCAGTCTGGCTCTGATTGGTTGTTTCCGTATGCGTATACGACTTTTTCGCACATTTTCACCATTGCTTCAATGTGCGCGATGTTTTCAGGACCCACAGGGTCCGCCGCAGTCTTCAATGCGACCGGCTTTGTACTTCGGAACGCGTAGAGGTTTCCCACCAGAAGCCCACCGTAGCCCCAGTCGCGCGCGAAACGAATGATGCGACGGATTGTGGGGTCGTCTTGAGATGCGTCCGCGGTTGAAGGGTTGAGCATGATGAAGAGGATCTTTGGCTTGGAGGAATCCCACGTGCGCTCAAGGCGGTAACGGTAAAGCCCGTCAGAGGAAAGAACGGCGTCCATTTGTTGGAAGGCGTGCGTCTTCAATAATAACTCAGTATGTAATTGATATATTTAAGGAATCTGCTCTTTATATACGTATAATGGCGTATCTAGATGCGTTACGCCTTCATGGCGGTGTCACAAAAGAAATGGAGTGGTACATCACTGCTAACGGCAGAGTGCCTACACGTGAAAATACTCCAGGTTGGTATTTTGAACCTGGAGGACCCTATTATGTACCGAAATCAAAACAGACATCGAACTTGATTGATGTTATCAATTATTTATCCAAGCCAGCCAATCCCACTGTGAATATTCGTCTTTCAAAATTCAATATGTCGTTGATTCCCGACGATTGTACGGTGCTTTTTATTGGAAGAAAAGGAACCGGCAAGACAACGCTTATTAAAGATTTGCTATGGTACAAACAGCGTTTTCCAATAGGTACTGTAATTGCTGGAAAAGACGGTGATGAATATTGTTCCATTCTACCCAGTCTTTTTATTCACGAAGAGTTCAATTCCACTATTATTAGTAACGTGTTGGAACGGCAGGATGCTATAACCAAACTGATTCGTGAGGAAACGGCGCATGGTGCGACATCCACTCTAGACCGTCGCGCCTTTATCTGTATGGACGATTGCTTGTATGATAACAAGTGGATCAGCGACAAGTACGCGCGGTCCCTTTTCATGAACGGTCGGCATTATGGACTGCTCTATATTCTTGCTATCCAGTATGTTATGGGTATTCCGCCGGTCCTACGAGGGCAGATAGATTATATTTTTATTTTGCGTGAGGATCAGGTCAGCGCTCGCAGGCGCATTTACGAACAGTTTGCAGGCATTTTCCCCACCTTTGAAATCTTCAATCAGATCATGGATCAGTGTACTGAGAATTACGAGTGCCTAGTGATTCACAATGGGAGCAAAACAAACAAACTGGAAGACTGTGTATTTTGGTACAAAGCTAGTCCAAACCCAGATTTTAAGATTGGTTCGCGAGAGCATTGGCTTCGATCAGCTGAGTTTGAGCGGGTGGGAGAAACAAAAATAGATGTATAACAATGCCCGACGGGCTCAAACCACAACTCTTCTTCAGGTATTTACGGACGAAACTGAACTGCGTCGCCATATCTGTGGCTGGGTTCGCGTACATCTTGAAGAAAAAGTAGTGGAGATTGATCTGGTGGACCGAATCATGATGGATATTAAGTGGAGTGCTGTGCTTGACCAGATTCGCGAGATTGTGAACGATGTGCCTCTGTCTGATTCTGAAAGCGACGAGGAACCACCGGTACGTGTCCCAAGACGGCAAGTTCAATCAACGCAAAATTGAGCAAATTGTTTGAAGTACAGAGATTTTTAGTTCAAATGGGTTCGCGCAAACGCTTTAACAGGCAATTTCTTGACGAATGCATAACGAGAGACGGCGCGACTCTCATAGGAGAGTATTTGAGCGTTACGCGCAATTCCGACGTTTCTTTTGTGTGTAAATGTGGAACGCCAGTGTATGATAAAAACTTTAGACAGTTGGATTTGACTGGCGCTAAATGTGAATCATGCGTTGCTGAACAAAAGAATGAACGCCGCGAAAAAACGTGTCTAGCAAAATACAATACAACACATGCTTCTAAAACAGAGGAGACAAAGAAGAAGCAAATTCGGTCATTTAGAAAAAATCTTCTTGGGTCAAAAGATTCAATGGCGGTTACAAATCCGGAACTACTTGACCAATGGGATTACGATAAGAATTTGCTGACTCCAAGCGATTATACCGCTGGATCAAATGAGTCAGTTTGGTGGAAATGTAACAACTTATTTGAATGCGGTTGTCTTCACGAGTGGAATGCTGAAATTTATTCTCGAACTACAATTGGCGCAGGTTGCCCCTACTGTAGCAATACGCTCATTTGTGTTCACAAGTCGATCCGTTACACACACCCTCACATCGCCGCTCAATGGCATCCAGTGCTCAATGGGGATTGGACACCTGATCAAGTCAGTTATTCATCTGATAGAGAGTTTTGGTGGAGATGTTCAGAAACCTGCCCTGAAGGATGCCCGCATGACTTTCGTTCTACTGTTGGAAATCGTACAAATGGGAGTGGCTGTCCTTATTGTAGTAAACCAACAAAAAAGCATTGTGTTCACACATCACTCGTTTCTACACACCCGCATCTTATGGAGGAGTTTGATTTTACAAAGAATACGATCTCGCCTGAAACGATTGGCGCAGGGTCTCATGAACTTGTGTGGTGGCGATGTATCAAAGGTCATTCTTGGCGTGCGGCTATTTATTCGAGAGTATCTGGATCTGGTTGTCCACACTGTTCATGTGGACGCCAATATTCAAAACAAGAGATTGAATGGCTTCAGTACATTGCGATTTCAAGACCAAAACTCCGTCACGCCTTACACGAGGATGGACAGTTTAGGCTGGGCATTCGTAAATTGAAACTGGATGGGGCCGAATCCGAATTAAAAGAGGCTTATGAATTTCACGGATGCTTCTTTCATGGTTGTGAATCCTGTTATCCAGATCGTGAAGCACTGAACGAGAAGACGAATGTATCGTTTCACGATCTTTTGGTAGACACTCGTGAAAAACAGAAATACGTTGAATCACACGGGTACACGTATTGTGAAATGTGGGAATGTAAGTGGAGAGATGCTAAAAAAGCGGTTCGAAAACTTCAAAAGGCGTGGAGGGCATATTTAAAAACGGAGATGTAAAATTTGTGATTTAGTCGCAAATTTTTGGTTCAAACCTTCTCCAAATCCATATACCCTGGTGATCCAAACGCGCTCACGAGGCTATACACACGCTGACCGTTTTCAGTCCGCCCTCGCGCCCGCCAGAGCGAAGACATGTAATGAGACCCGCCGTCGTGAATAGCGGGATCGTAAACAATAACCGCCGGAACCCCAGGAACCGGTGGATTGTCTTCAATGCGTTGGAGGCGAAGCCACGCCCACCCACCACGCTCCTCACGCTCTACTTCAAAATCAAACGTGCGCTCTCCGTCATCTGACGTGAGAACAAGGCGATGGGGCATTCTGTGCGAACTTGTGTGGGTGGTGTTTAGATACCAAAAATTTTTGTTGTTTTTGTTTTTTTTGTTTTTTTTTTGGTTTTTGTGTACGACGTTGATGGTTACATGCAGCCAGGGCACTCACAGGTCCGCACGAAGTGCTTGATTTCGGAGTCCCACTTGTACTCAGGGAGTTTCTCGATCTCTGCGCGTTCACGCACACCTCCGAACGCGACGAGGATCTTGGGCATGTGAACGGCGCCCTTGTGATCGCGCTCAAAGGGGTAGGATCCCGCGTCAGGGCCGAGATCTGCCCAGAACTTGGTGGGGTCAATCAGCCGGCAAGGACCTGACGACTCTTTCTTGGACAGGAACCGAAGGTGGTTCTCGATGTCCACCTTCGGCTTTGCCGGCTCAATCGCCTTCGGCAGGGTTGGGCAGTTGCGCCGGTCGTGACCATTGTTGTGGCAGTGGCCGCACTTACGACCAGAGCTGACGGTGACGGAGGTAGTAATAGAAACGGAAGCAGACATTGTTTGAAAGGAAAGGTGTAAGGAAGGAAGGTAGAAAGGTACTGTGGGTGTTCAGTACTTAATCAGGCGGGCACTTGATAACCAGTCAAGAAAAAGACTCTTCAATTTTTGTTAGACCCTCCCATCACATCTTACCACCCAGCAGTGTATTTTTTTAACCTTGTAATGTAGAATGAAGACGCGCCGCGACTCCCGACTTTCGCGTTTAAGAAAGAAGACGAGAAAACTACGCGGAGCGTCTTGCTGAGGCAACTAGTCGTGCGCGTGAAGAAGAGGCGCATCGCGCTCGTATGGCTGCGCGCGCAGCCATGCCAAAGAAATCTCGTGCAGAGGAGTTTATGGATCGCGAGGTCGCTCTCAGGGTTGCGGAGGCACTTGAGGCCGAGAAGGCTGTCACACAAGAGACCGAGATCCAACGTCGTGTTGCGGCAAGGCTTGCTGAGATTCATGCTTCAAAATGCTAAACATCCAAAAAACTATAAAAGAAAACAAAAACCCACAAAACCAAAAAAATTTTTGATTTACTAATTAGAAACATGGACACCCCAGGTGCTGCTTCACGAAATAAGCACCCCTCCGCAGGCGCTGCATCCAGAAACAACTATACACGCCGTAATAAAATGGCCGCTGGGGAGAGCCGCAACACCATCAAGCTCCCAGCGCCACGCGCGGAGGAGCTATTAAACAAACCCGAGCCAGTAAAATTTTATCTTGGTGAAGTTGCGTCCGCAACGACAGCAGCACCTGTAAAGTTTCATCTTGGTGAAGTTGCGCCTATTGTTGAACCATTGCCGCGTACAGCAAAGGTTACACCTGGTTATGGCCATCTTGATTATTCAATACTTAGTATTCCAGGACAACGACAATTTGCCGACCAAGAAATTCTTATGATTGAAAGATCTCAGTTTACTCCTGGCAAACCTTCGCCACCAGCACGCAAGTTTAAATCATTTGATGAAACAGGACGCTATATAATAGCATATTATTACAAAGCACCAGTTTATGGAATGGGAGGATCTGGAAGACCCGAGCAACACATTTTAATTGATAATCATGGTCAAAAACATATTGGTGGAATTTCTTTTGTTTTTGATGCACGATATGAGCCGCTTCCTGATATATTGATTGATCAAATAAAACTTGTTGCGGATATAATGGACGAAAATTATTTTGCACCTTTATTGAATTGGTCTCCTAAAGATCATATAAAAAATATATTAGCGATTTAGAAGGATGAACTACGAACAACCCGGCATAATATATGGTTCTTTACCGTCGTTGTTAGTACACGCTTTGCGAGGTGAAAAAGAAGAGATGTTAAAATATATGTGAAGGAACCTGAAGGAACCTGAAGGAACCTGAAGGAACCTGAAGGAAACTGAAGGAAAGAATTGTATAACACTTTTGACCGCACGTCAAACGCATTATGCGTTTCATATAGTGCTGAAGGAATGAAGGAAACATGTATACCAGCCCATCACCCCTAGAAAACAAACAAAAACTTTTTTTGCTCAGCCATGGAAAACCAGAGGATATAGTAAATTTCAGTCTTTCCTTCACACTTACAGATTATTATAGTTCAGTATAGTAAAATAATAAACTATAAAATTTCCTTCCTTCATTCTTCCTTCAGCCATATAGTATCTTTCCTTCAGTTTTCCTTCAGTTTCCTTCAGGATACAGTTTCCATAATGTTTTTCAAAACATAATGATTTCCTGTTTCTCTGTGTTCGGGTTCACCTAGCAGTCGTTTCACCTCAATTCCAAACTGACGCAACTTGAGCGCGGTTTGACGATACTCGCGACAATAAGAACTGTAAAAAGTAAAGAGTTCCGAGGACTTGATCTCGTCGACATCAGGATTCACGGTTCTGTAGTGCTCAAGAAAGACCGACACACCAGATTCACAGCTATGTTTCCATTCCTTCAGCGCCTCTGTTGAAGGCGGATTCTTCCAATCGCGACCTGAAATGTCCCGCGTCATCAGCATATCGTAAAACGCTCGCACAACACCCGACGATTTCAAGCATTCGCCCAACGCATTGAAATACGCATTGTCGCGTACGTGCGCATTGCTTGCGCGTACAGCAAAGAATCGTCGTTCATCGCGATGAATATCAAAAGGAACAGAGTTGTTTGAACTCACGACAAAATGGTTGTAATTAACTTCGTTTGCGAACGTATCGCGCCCTTTCAATTGAATAGATGCGAATTCGTCCGTAATAAAGTTCTTGAACTGTTCCACATATTCTCCATTAAAGGACTTCGCATTTCCTTCCTCAATGTGATAAAACACGCGATTCAAGCGTGATGCATTGAACGATCCAAACATATCTATATGAGGCCGCGCTGTCTTGTAGTACGCTTCCATTCCGACAACCTTTGATCCAAACCAGTTGAACAATATGTCTTTCCCTGCTCCATGTTGACCCATAACAACAAGACAGATGCCGTTTAATTTCCGCGGGCATTGAAGTACAGCCGCGAGCCAGTCAAGTACAAACTCGTAGACTGATGAATCATTGTTTGAAATTACAGAGCGCAGATGATACAATATCGGATCAATTGATCCTGAACATGATTCAGCATACGACCCGGCAAATCCACGGAATGTATTGAAAACGGTCAAAGGACACTCCGCGCTATCCACAAAATACCCAATCCGCGAATAGGTCCGAATCTTCTCATCACGCAACCACCAGTCAATGAACCGCTCTTTCTTCTCGTCGTCCAAAAAGATTCCGCTGTTCATATCGATCAACTGCTGACGCGTGTAATGAATCCATGCGTCGTCAATACGCGTCATATAACCAGGGGGGTTCAAAACGCGGAAATTGCGCTCTTCAAACAAAGCCTTACGTTCCTCATACGCACGTTGAATCAAATCGGCTTCATCTTCTCCATTTGAAAGTAGTTTCCAAAGCATAGACGCTTTTGCCCGCGGAATCGCCTTTGTCTTATGACTGAAGCACGACATGATTGCGTGGCTCTTTTGAACAAAGATACAGGAATGCCCATTTTCACCGTGCTTGACGTTTTCAACAACAAGGCAATCCATCTGATCGTGAATCAACTTGTAGCCCTCTTCGCTTTCCTCCACAGTCCAATTGAACGCCTTGTTCTTGAGAATCTTACAAATTCCCTCTGAAAGATGACTACATGTACTCGCACCGTCGTCAACAAGTGTATTGAGTGGAACAAGATCGGTCTTTTTGCTCTTCTTTGGCTTCGCGACACGGCCTCCACACGCGATGCTTTCCCACGTGTTCCACTCATCGCGCATCTCAGGGCGAATTGTGAGAAGTGTAGGAGTTTCACGGCCAACCTGAAGACTAAAAAGCCGCAAGAAATCCTTGTCGCATTCGTCCCAATCGGCCGATTCAACACGCCCATCTGGGTAGCACATATAGCAATAGTCAACGGAATATACAGACTTATCTGGCTTCCCTGCGCCGTAAAGGAACCAATTGTTGCGTTCAATCACGGCTTCATCAAATGCATCTTCATCAGAATTCATGCGATCCGAAAACGGATCCATGATTCGTTTTTCCAGCGTGTATTTGCGCAGCGTTTTGAGGGTGGACAGCGGAAGCGACATATCGCCACAGACGATATGGACACCGTCTTTCACGACATCTTTCTCTACAGTCATTTCAGGCCGAAACATAACAAAGAACCGCAAGGGTTCGCTGTAATCAAAGAACTGATAGAAGGCTTTTGAATACGACTGTAGCCATTTCTCCACATGCGTTTCATCAAAGCAACGATCTTTTGTATCGGTTGCGTATCTGAAATCAAGATCAATTAGAATAGGACTATTTGTAGCATGCTTTTCAAGAAGACTGGACGGCCTACGTTCTTCAAATACATGTTTAAAGTACAGAGACAGGAATGTGTCGTATTCATCACTTGGAATATAGTAGACGCCTTTATCGGCCGAACTCATTCCTGTTATATTTGATTGCGAGCCTTTGGGTACGCGGTGGCTAGACATGAAAGCAGTCAAGGAGGTCATTCATGTCTAGGGGTGCGAAAGTTTTCGGGATGCGGCCGCATCTCAAAGTCCGGGAGATTTGGTCGTTGCACTGGCTTCTTTTTTGAGGCGATATTGTTCGCGTCTTTTTGCGTTGTATTCATCTTTGTGTTTGTTTTTCCATTCAGCAGAGCGTTTCTTATGCGCTTCAGGATCTTCAGCGTCTCGCGCTCGCAGGGCCGCGAATCGCTCCGCGTGCGCTTCTTTCTTTGCTTTTGCGATACGCGTAGGCAATTCCGCTTCAAGCGCTTCGAGCGCCCGAAGGCGCTCCAGTGAGATAAGAACGCATCCGCTCGCGTCAACCGTTTCCATTGCTACTTATGTGAAGAGAAAATAGTTTTAGATCTTTAAAGATCGCCAAAATTGAGGAGCGTTTCCGCGTCGGATCAAAAATATC
>Ga0214921_10005537_pt1 | contig 17812 bp, 22 predicted proteins | sample LL1505_MetaG_FD_177992 | JGI IMG/M metagenome (GOLD analysis project Ga0214921, IMG submission 177992) | Freshwater microbial communities from Lake Lanier, Atlanta, Georgia, United States - LL-1505 | ecosystem: Environmental > Aquatic > Freshwater > Lake | place: USA: Georgia | collected...
TTGATGGTGGTAAGTTAATTGTTAAGGGTAATGTTGACGCAAGCACTGATGCTCAAGAAGATAACTTCTTATTCAAAGGTATTGCCACTCGTGCATTTACTCGTGCCTTCGCTATTGATGACCACATCGAAGTCAAAAATGCAGAACTGTTCAATGGTATGCTTAAAATTGCTTTGGAGCGTTTGATTCCAGAGGAAAAGAAACCAAAGAAGATTCCAGTTAAATCTGCTGGCAAGAAACAATTACTTACAGAGGAAACATATGCAAAAGCTGCTGAAACTTTGTAAAGATGTGACCAGTGGGCTATATGAAGGTCTCATTATGATGAGAAAACATAAAGCCGACAGGTTCAAAAGATTATGACTAATTGGATCCCAATGACAGATGATGATTGGGATTGGGTAAACGGTAAATCACCGAAACCAACCAAGTAATCATAACAAGCAGGGGGACTTTCGGGTTCCCCTAAATACTTGTTATGATGAAAGCAAAACTATCACCAAACCTAATATCCTTCTTTCTGGTTCGCAGAGGGAATTGGATGCTCAAAGTATCGGTGTATAAGAATAAACAGATTCTAGTTTTTATGCAACACGTATATGACATGGATAAAATTATTATGCAATATTTCCATGATCAAAACCAAGCAGCAGATTTTATTGAATACATGATAGAGGAATAATATGATTAAAGTTTTTAAACTATTGAATGGTGAAGAGATTATTGCCAAGACTACAGATACTGGTATTGGATATACATTATCAGATCCTGCTGCAATTGTAATTCAGCAAACAGATAAAGGTGTTGGCGTTGGACTTGCTCCATACATGCCTTACGCTGAAAGCGACATTACCCTTTACGCTTCTTCTATTGCAACTGAAGGTACTCCATCAAAGAATATGGCGAATGAATATAACCGAATCTTCGGGTCGGGTATCGAGGTCGTTCCTGCCAGTGCTCTAAGCGGACTTCAAATCGTCTCGTAGGACGTGCCAAAACGACCGTAGGGACGTTTTTCGGCTTCAAACAGGGGTTTACCCACCCCTACCTTCCCAACGGCTCTACAGCCCTCTCTCGGGGTCTAAATACTAATAAAAAAGTATTAAAAATCAATGACTTAGGATAACCCTACAAACTGTAGGGTTTTTCAACATTTCGCTTTACTTTAATGTAATCTTGGAGTATAATAGTTGTATAAATGATGAAAAAAGGAAATGATTATGTATAAGTCTAAAGCCCAGTTGCGTATCGAAACCGAAAATGCTGTTAAGAAATTCTTGAAGCAAGGTGGTTCTATTGAGGTTGTAAAATCGCGCAAAGGACCAAAGCTGGTTATGCGTTCCAAAGTTACCAAACAAGCATCCACTGGTACTTCTGGTTTCGCTGTTGGTTTTCCACGTAAGTCGTTCGTTTAATTTTAGGAGATCATAAATGTCTGAATTCAAATCTTGGGAAGAGATGTCTGTGTTGGAACAAATGCAGTGCCAATACTGGGATATGTATAAAGATGCGTATGGTAGTCGCCCTCGTGGTATCGACACCACCGAGTGGACTGAGGAACAATTCATGGCAGAATTTGAAACCCTTGGTAAAGTTATTGAGCGTGAAGAGATCACCCGCAAAGAAAGCGAAGCCAAAGCCATCGTTGACTTTGAAGATCGTGTGTTGAACCTTATGCACACTGGAACCAATCGTGAGCGAGTAATCGCATGGTTGATGGATGCTGAGGGTGCTAATGGCGACTTCGAGTACTTCTGCTTTACGCAGGGTCTTCCTTATGGTTACTTCAGGAAAACCGCATGAGAGTTTTCCAAGAGACCACCAACTGGAAAGAACATAATGTTCCAAACCATATCTACTATACCAGTGATAGCAAAAGCAAAATCTATGCATTCTATAATACGGTAACAGGTGAGATTAAGAAATTCAAAAACCCAATTCGTTGGGATATGAGATATAGAACTTTTAAGGAATTGAAACACAAATGAATATTAATGCACTCTTTAATGACCTCGCTGCCAATCCATCGCGCAATTATAAGTTAGAGAAACTGCGTGAACACCAAGGGCATGAAACCTTGCGTGAAGTAATTCGTTTGGCTCTATGCCCATTTACTCAGTTCTATCAGCGCAAGATTCCTACATATAAATGTGATGGCACTAATGCCAACATTGAATCAATCTTACCTGCGTTGTATGACTTATCATCTAGACAAGTTACAGGTAATGCAGCGATTGAATATCTGCGCATGTTATTGTCTTCACTTAATGAAGATGACGCAAAGGTTCTTGAGCGTATCATTGATAAGAGTTTAGATTGTGGGGTTCAGGTGTCAACCGCCAACGATGTATGGCCAGGATTGATTACCGAATATCCATGTATGTTGTGTAGTCCATTCGAACAGAAGCTGGTTGATAAAATTAATTTCCCTGCTTATGCTCAAATGAAGATGGACGGTATGCGCTTCAATGCTATTGTCCGTGATGGTAAATGTGAATTTAGGAGTAGAAATGGAAAAGAAATCCTCTTATTGGGTAACCTCGAGCAAGAATTTATTGCTCTTGCTGGGTCTATCGATTGTGTGTTTGATGGAGAACTTCTGGTTATGCTTGACGGTGATCATCAGTTTGCTGATCGCCAGACTGGCAATGGAATCTTAAACAAAGCAAACAAAGGGACTATCTCAGCCAAAGAAGCAGCAATGGTTCATGCCACTGTTTGGGATTTGATTCCTTACGTTCAATTCGTTGACGGATATTGCGGTACTCCATACTCAAAACGATTCTCAACATTGGAACAGATTGTAAACAAACAAAAGTCTTTAGATAAAAAGATTTGGACTGTAACATCTTCCATTGTGCAAACTTTAGATGAAGCGCAAGAGATTTTCCAAAGTTATCTTGCAGAAGGTTATGAAGGTATTATCCTCAAAGATGGTAATGGTGTTTGGGAAAATAAACGTGCAAAGCATCAGATTAAATTCAAAGGTGAGTTGGAATGCGATCTTAAGATCGTTGCAATTGAAGAAGGTACTGGCAAATATGCAGGTATGCTTGGTGCAATTGTTTGCGAATCTTCTGATGGCAAGATTAAGGTAAATGTAGGTTCTGGCTTCAATGATTCACATCGCAAGAATCTAGGGAAAGAAATACTTGACAAAATTGTGGCAATCAAGTATAATAGTCGAATAAAGAATAAGTTGGGAGAGGAAAGTTTATTCCTTCCAATCTTTGTTGAAATTCGTGATGATAAAGATATTGCAGATAGTTCAAAGGATATAAAATGAAAGTAGCAATCAATCGTTGTTTTGGTGGGTTTGGTATATCGAATGAAGCATTCGAGAAGTTACTGGACCGTAAAGGTATTGCGTTCGATAAGGTGGAGCCAGAAGAAGGTCGTTCATTCATTGGAGCATCTTACTATGAGGCAGGTTACTCTGGTAGTGATGACCACTACCTAAGTGATTATGAAATGACTCAGGATCGCGGAGATGCAGATTTGATTGCAGTGATTGAAGAAATGGGCGAGAAAGCCAATTCTTGGGCAGCAGATATTGCTATCGTAGAAATTCCAGATGATGTTGAATGGCATATCCATGAATACGATGGACTTGAACACGTAGCAGAAAATCATAGGACTTGGAGTTAATGGCAGATGTGATTATATTTTCTGGTGGTCAGAAGATGCCAGAAGATTATCCAAGGATTCAACGATCTCTTGGACCATATAGAATATCATCTGCTTTACACAAGCATGGTTACAGTTCCACTGTGATTGATAGTATTCAATACCTTTCTCTTGGTGAGATTATTAATTCGTTAGAAAAAGTATTAACACCAGAAACATTATGGGTTGGCATATCGTCATCATTCTTATATGATCCAGAAGCAAAAAGATTTGGATTGGAGAGAATGTATCAGAATATCTCATACAGCACAATCAGAACCATATATGAATTTGTAAAAACAAACAGCAATGCCAAGATTGTGTTCGGTGGAGCAAGAGCACTACAAGCGCACTCAGATCCTTTAGTTGATTATTATGTTGCTGGTTATGGGGATAATTCAATAATTGAATTGACTGATTTTCTTTCTGGTAAAATACCAGAATTAAGTAATAAAACACTAATCAACATTGATGGTAGTGAACGTGTGCTCATTGACTCTGGTAAATATCCAGAACCACAAATGAACAACTTAGATACGTTTTGGAATAAAAAAGAATTTAATCTTTTACCGAATGAGGCAGTGCCAATTGAATTTGCTCGTGGTTGTATATTCAAATGTAAATTTTGTAATTATCCACTTCTAGGTAAGAAGAAGGGTACTTACATTAGAGATATGGATCAAGTTAAAGATGAGATGATTCAATTATGGGAAACAAATGGGACTGACTCGTTTTACATAACAGATGATACATTCAATGATGATAATGATAAGATGGAAGCGTTCCATAAAATGTTTACATCATTACCATTCAAACCAAAATTTGCAGCCTTCCTAAGATTAGATTTGATTGATAGATTCCCCCACCAAGCAGATTTACTTCTTGAATCGGGATTGATTGGTAACTTCTTTGGTATTGAATCCTTCAATCATAAAAGTGCACAGGCGATCGGTAAAGGATTGCATCCAAATAGAGTCAAAGACAGATTAAACTGGGTTCGTGAAAAGTGGAATGGTAAAGTTAATACAACTGTTGGTTTGATTGTAGGCTTACCATATGATAATGAAAAATACTTTCAAGAGTTGGATACTTACTTGAGTTCTTCTGAATATCCTGCTCAGAAAACAGTAATAAATCCCTTACACATATTTGACAAAAGTAAAGGGGTAAATCTTTATGGATCTGAATTCTCTATGAATGCAGAGATATATGGATATAAATTTGATTCTATGGGTAAGTGGTATCATGAAGAACAGAATTTTAATTTTGACACAGTTAGTAATGTAGCAAATTATTTCGGCAATAAACTGTATGAAAAAAATATGGTGTCAAGTTTTGAAGTATTAACATATATGAATATTGGTATTCCACTAGAAGACATATTAAAATATACTGAAGTACAATTACAAAAGATGTATAATATTCCAGAATTGAATAATAAAAAACTTACTATGTATAAACAAATGATTGGGGCAATATAATGAGACGTGAACTTGATGAAGCACTCTGTGCAAAGTATCCGCTAATCTTCAAAGATCGAAATGAGAATATGCAACACACAGCCATGTGCTGGGGATTTGAATGTGGTGATGGATGGTATAATATTATCGATACTCTTTGTGGTCTATTGACTTCTGAATATCGTGGTGCAAAAAATCGTTATGAACATCTTCTAGAAACAGGTGTTGGTAATGTTCTTTATGGAACAAAAACAGTAACGCAAGAAGAACTTGATAAAGCAAAAGCAAAACTCGATGAAGAAACTCTGAAGGTCCCAGTTGCTGTTCAAATAAAAGAAAAGTTCGGTGGACTTCGTTTCTATGTTCAAGCTGCGACTGATAAACACTACAGCTATATTAGTTTCGCAGAGTCTATGAGTTATCGAACTTGCGAAGAATGTGGTGCTCCAGGTAAGACTTATACTGATGGTTGGCATCGAACTCTTTGTGATATCCACGCAGAGATGGATGGTCGTGAAGAAGTATATGCATCTGATGAAGGAGACGAATGATGTTTTATGGTAAAGAATCTATTGAAAAAAACTTTGATGTTCTCCTACAGAAATTAGGACAACAAGAATTGTTTTTGTTTGAACCAATGCCAAGTTATAAAAACACTGAAAAGTGGACAGACGAATTTCGTATTCGTGATGGTCATACTAAACTTGCTGATGGCACTTGGGTTACTATTCACAAAGTAAATGACTGGGTTGAGAAAATGAAACAAGATACTCTTGAAGTGTATGACAACTATCAAGATTCTCTAAGAAAGAATAGATTGCTTATTCAGAAGAATCGTGAGATGGAATATGGATTGCGAGTTGCTGAAAAAGCATTAAAGAATTCGCTGGAATTAACTAAGGAGATGAGTGATGAGTGATAAAGTATGGGTAATGGTTGAATGTATTTCTACCTTTCGTGAGCGATATGTTATTGAAGCACCAAAAGATCATCCTGAATATGCTTTAGATGATGTAACAATGGAGCGTCCAAAAGAATTCTCACAGAAGTGGCTTGGTGAAACTATTGTAAGCCATCGAGTAGTTTCCACAATGGAAGCATTAGATATCTGTGATATTGATAATGATTATTGTTCTGATTGGACTGACGAACAAAAGATTCGAACTTTCTTTACTAAAGATGGCGAAACGAGGGACTTTTAATGTTTATTTTTGACGTAGAAACTTTGGGTGTTGAATCAAATGCAGTTATCCTTTCAGCTGCATTGATTCACTTCGATCCAGAGAAGCGTCCAACATATCAAGACCTGTTAGATAATGCTTGCTTTGTTAAGTTGAATGCAAAAGATCAAGCAAAACGTCTTGGACGTACTGTGGATGTTGGGACACTTGAGTGGTGGTCAAATCAACACGAGTATACTCGCAGTGTATCATTTGATGCAAACTCAACTGACCTTTATGCAGAAGATGCAATCAAAGAGTTGCATAACTATATGAACAAGTTCATTAATGCAAATGGTCAGACTATGTGGGCACGAGGTTCTCTTGATCAAATGGCAATTGATTCCCTTGCTAAAAAACTTGACATGCAACCAATTACAGGGTATAATATGTGGAGGGACGTTAGAACTGCTGTTGATTTAATGAGTGGCGGAACTAATGGTTATTGTGATGTGAACCATCCTCTATTTGAACGAGCCCAAGTTATTAAACACCACCCTGTTCATGACTGTGCTCTTGATGCTATGATGTTAATGTATGGAAAGTCTTAATGGAATTTTATACTTCGGTACACCCGATTGGAGATCGAATCTTCATTCGTGGTGTTGAGAATGGTAAACGATACCAACGCAAACTAGATTTCAGCCCAACACTTTATGTAACTTCAAAGAAACCCTCCAAGTGGAAGACACTGGAGGGATCATTCGTTGATGAAGTGAATCCTGGATCTATTAAAGATACCAGAGAATTCATTAAACGATATGAGGGTGTTGAGGGGTTTGATGTTTATGGTAACTCAAACTATGCATATCAATACATCAGCGATAACTATTCGCATGATGTCAATTGGGATATGGAACAGATTAAAGTGTTCACCATCGACATTGAGACTGCCACAGAAAATGGATTCCCAGACATCCGTGCAGCAAATGAAGAAGTTCTTCTAATCACAGTCAAAGAATTAGCAACTAAACGGATTATTACTTTCGGTAGTAAAGCGTATGTTAATCCACGTGAAGATGTAATCTATGTTAATTGTAAAGATGAACACAATCTTCTTACGCAATTCCTAGAGTTTTGGTCTAAGAGCCATCCTGATGTTATCACTGGTTGGAATACTGACTTTTTCGATATGCCATATCTCATTCGTAGGATTGAACGTGAACTTGGTGATGGTGAATCCAACAAATTAAGTCCATGGGGATATGTCAATGAGCGTAAGACTTTCATCAAAGGTAATGAAGAGATTCACTACGATATCGTTGGTATTGCTCAGTTAGATTATCTTGAATTGTATAAGAAATATACATATTCTAAACAAGAATCATATCGCCTTGACTATATCGCTGGCGAAGAACTTGGTGATAAGAAGAAAGTAAATCCAGGCGATTCATTCAAAGATTTCTACACCAATCACTGGCAACAATTCGTTGACTATAACATTCATGACGTAGAGTTGGTTGACAAGTTAGAAGATAAGATGCGTTTGATTGAACTGCATTTGACCATGGCGTATAATGCTAAGATTAATTTCGAGGATGTTTATTCGCAGGTTCGTATGTGGGATACGATTATCTATAACCATTTGCGTAAGAAGGGTATTGTTGTTCCAGCAAAGTCTTACTCTGGCAAAGATGCTCAGTTTGAAGGTGCTTATGTTAAAGATCCAATCGTTGGTTTACATAAATGGATGGCATCGTTTGACTTGAACTCATTGTATCCGCATTTGATTATGCAGTATAACATTAGTCCTGAGACTTTGACTTCAGAAAAGATTAGTGTCACTGTTGATAAACTTTTGAATCAAGAGATTGATACTACATATGTTAAACAACGAGATCTTGCTTTGACTGCCAATGGCTGGACTTATACCAAAGAGTTTAAGGGGTTCATGCCTGAGTTGATGGAAAAGATGTATGTTGACCGAAGCAAGTTTAAGAAACAGATGCTGAAGGTTCAACAGGAATATGAGAAAGATAAATCTCAGAAACATCTACTCAAGGATATCTCTCGTTTAAATAATCTGCAGATGGCCATGAAGATTGCGTTAAACTCAGCTTATGGTGCTATGGGTAATCAATACTTCCGCTACTTCGATATTCGTATGGCTGAGGGTATTACAACTTCTGGTCAGTTGTCCATTCGTTGGATGGCAAACAAGTTGAATGCATTCATGAACAAGACTCTCAAGACTGAGGATAAAGATTATGTAGTTGCGATCGACACTGACTCAATCTATCTTACTCTTGAAACATTGGTTGAACAAACCTGTGTTGGTAAGACTGATGAGCAGAAGATTAAGTTTATGGATAAGATCTGTGAAGATGTTTTCCAGCCATTCATTGATAGTGGTTATCAAGAACTTGCTGACTACATGAATGCATATAGTCAGAAGATGCAGATGAAGCGTGAGGTCTTGGCAGACAAAGGTATCTGGACTGCTAAGAAAAGATATATTCTTAATGTTCATAATTCGGAGGGTGTTCAGTATGAGAAACCTAAGATTAAAGTTATGGGGCTGGAGATGGTCAAGTCTTCTACGCCAGCGGTTATTCGTGACAAGTTGCGAGATTCGATTGAGGTTATTCTTAAAGGTAATCAAGCCGATCTTCAGAACTATATCATGGAATTTAGAAAAGAGTTTGATAAACTTCCGATTGAAGAGATTGCGTTTCCTCGTGGTGTAAATGGTATGAAACAGTACGCTGGTTCGCCTATCTATTCTAAGGGTACTCCGATTCATGTTCGTGGTGCATTATTGTTTAATCACTATGTAAAGAAGAAGGGTCTTGATAGAAAGTATCAGCCGATTCGTGATGGTGATAAAATTAAATTTGTCTATGTTCGTAAACCAAATCCGTTTCAAGAAGATGTTATTGCGTTTAGTCAAGAGTTGCCAGCAGAGTTTGAATTGAACTCCTACATAGATTATGATAAGATGTTTGAGAAAGTATTCCTTGATGCTCTTCAGATTGTAATTCAACCACTAGGTTGGTCTACATCGGAGCAAAGTTCGTTGGAGGATTTCTTTGGCTAATATTCGCATCATTAAAACTGGAATCAATGTTTCAAAGATTGTGAAACAATTGAAGGAACACCCAACTGATTGGGGTTCACAAAAAAGTATAGAGAACGCAGGTTCTTTGATTGATAGAGGGTTTGCTGATTTACCAGTAGATGCATTACAATTAGTAATGGGTGGTGTAGAAAAAGCAGAAGACTTTGTTGGTGATAGTGAGATTTGTATTCCAACCCCTGCTATAAAACATCATACTGAAGTTGTAGGTTTTATGAAGCGGAATTTCAAGAAGTTTAGTCGATGTGGATTCCTTTCGCTTCCAGTTGGTGGTCATGTTGGTTTACACATTGATGAGGGGACTTACTATCTTACACGAGATCGTTACCATTTATCCATTCTAGGAAGATATAGATATTTTGTAGGTGATGAGTATGTAGATGTTGAACCTGGAACATTACTTTGGTTCAACAATAAGTTAAAGCACGGAACTGAGAACACTGGCGATTGCACAAGGATTACATTTGTCTTTGATGTTCCACATTCGAAAAATAATCCATAGGAGAATATATGAAAGTTTTAAAATTTTACGCAGAGTGGTGTGGACCATGCAAAGGTCTAGCAATGACATTTAAGTCTATTGAAGATCAGATTAAGTTTCCAATCGAGAACATTAATATTGATGAGGAACTAATGACCTCAGTTGAGTTTGGTGTTCGTTCTGTTCCAACTGTTATCCTTATTGATGATAACAACGCAGAAGTTAGACGTCATGTTGGCGCAATGACTGAATCCCAATTGTTAGATTTCCTAAAGGTATAATATGAGCATCCTAGACAAAATTAAAAAGAATTCCACTATCAAAGACTCTGCGATTCTTTCTGAATCAAAGTTCTTTAAGAAGAAGGATATGATTCCTACTTCTGTTCCAATTATCAACGTAGCCCTTTCGGGTCGCCTTGATGGTGGACTTACTCCAGGTATTACTATGTGGGCTGGTCCATCGAAACACTTTAAAACTGCTTTCAGCTTATTGATGGCAAAATCTTACTTGGACAAATATCCAGATGCTGCTTTACTTTTTTACGATTCTGAGTTCGGTACTCCTCAGTCTTACTTTGATACTTTCGGAATCGACACGAAGCGTGTTGTGCACACTCCCCTTACCGATGTAGAACAATTGAAGTTTGACATTATGCAACAGTTGTCTAATGTTGAACGTGGTGACCATTTGATTATTGTTATTGATTCAATTGGTAATCTTGCGTCAAAGAAAGAAGTTGATGATGCCATGGAAGGTAAGTCTACTGCGGATATGACTCGAGCAAAACAAATGAAGTCTTTGTTCCGTATGGTAACACCCCATTTGAACTTGAAGGATATTCCTTTGGTTGTTGTTAACCACACTTACATGGAGATCGGTTTGTTCCCGAAAGCCATCGTTGGTGGTGGCACTGGTGCAATGTATTCTGCGGATAACGTATATATTCTTGGTCGTCAACAAGAGAAAGAAGGAACAGAGATTGTTGGTTACAACTTTATCATTAACGTAGAGAAGAGTCGTTATGTTAAAGAAAAATCAAAGATTCCTGTCAATGTTACTTTCGATGGTGGTCTAAGCAAATGGTCTGGCTTGTTAGATGTTGCTTTGGAATCAGGACATGTTATCAAACCAAGCAATGGTTGGTATCAAAAGGTTAACAAAGAAACTGGTGAGATTGATGAGAAGAAATATCGTATCAAAGATACTGACTCAAAAGATTTCTGGTTGCCAATTCTTACAAGTAAATCTTTCTATGATCACATCAAGAACAAATATTCAATTGGTCAAGGTGAGGTAATGATGCGCGATGACCTTGACGATGCACTTGAGGCTCTAGAATTCGATGAGTGAACATCTTGCGAAACCTCCATTCGTTGTAGTTGAGAATCGCAAAACAGGAGTTGACGCAATAAAGTTGACTTCTGGACCATATTCAGGTATAATTTATACTTACGGTAAGGTAAGGTTTGAGGAACAAGAAGATGATACTTGCAAACTTTGCTTTGAGTATGAGGTTCTAGAAAATGAACAAGAGTATGTCGCTGAAGAGTTTGAACACTACATCGGCGACTTACTTCAGTTTATTATGATGGATCAACTACAGAAAAATAATATTACTTACACTGGCGGAATTGATGAGAATTGAAACAAAGATTTTAAGTAATCTTGTATATGATGAACAGTATTGTCGTAAAGTAATTCCCTTTATTAGAACTGATTATTTCTCTGAAAGAAAAGAAGCAATCCTTTCTAAGATTATTGTGGAATTCTTTACGAAGTATAACAAACCATTAACCAAAGAGATCCTATCAATTGAGGTAGGAAACCGAACTGATATCAACGACAAAGAACTTGCTGAGATTAATAATTATGTAGATACGATGACTCATGAGGAAGTTAATGAGTCATGGATGTTGGAACAAACAGAGAAGTTCTGTAAAGATAAGGCAGTCTATAATGCAATTTTACACTCGATCCGAATCATTGATGGCGGAGATAAAGTTAACACCAAAGATTCCATACCTTCTATCCTTTCTGATGCTCTTGCCATCTCTTTCGATAATCACGTTGGTCACGATTACATCGAAGACAGCGATGCTCGTTATGACTATTATCACCGCATTGAAGAGAAGGTTCCATTCGACCTAGACATGTTCAACAAAATCACCAAAGGTGGTTTGTCCAAGAAAACTCTTAACATTGTTCTGGCTGGTACTGGTGTTGGTAAGTCTTTGTTTATGTGTCACGTTGCAGCTGGAGTATTGACTCAAGGTAAGAACGTGCTTTACATTACTATGGAAATGGCTGAAGAACGTATCGCTGAACGTATCGATGCGAATTTGTTGAACCTTACCATGGATGAATTGAAAGTCATTGATAAAGATATCTTTGATAATCGTATTAAGAAGATCTCTAGTAAAACTCAAGGTAAATTAATCGTCAAGGAATATCCAACTGCTGGCGCACACGCTGGTCACTTTAGAGCATTGCTTGAAGAGTTGAAGTTGAAGCGTGAGTTTCTTCCTGATATTATCTTCATTGACTATCTTAATATTTGCGCAAGTCAGCGAATGAAGCAAGGTGGAAGTATTAACTCTTATACATATATTAAGTCCATCGCTGAAGAGTTGCGTGGTTTGGCAGTAGAATATAATGTTCCGATTGTTTCAGCCACACAAACTACTCGAAGTGGATTTACAAATAGCGATCCAGGTTTGGAAGATACTTCTGAATCATTTGGATTACCTGCCACTGCTGACTTAATGTTTGCGTTAGTTTCAAATGAAGAACTTGAACAGTTGAATCAAATTATTGTGAAGCAATTGAAGAATCGTTATAACGATCCTAGTTATTATAAGAGATTTGTTATTGGTGTTGATAGAGCAAAGATGAAGTTATATGATGTTGAAGCGTCTGCTCAAGTAGGATTGTCTGATGCTGGACAAGTTCAAGATGATGTACCTATGTTTGATAAGAGCGAATTTGGTAAACGACAAAAAGCAGAAGCATTCAGTGGATTTAAGTTTTAGGAGAAAAATATGGTTAAGGTAATTGTAGCTGAGCAAAAACACAATTGTGAACATCTTCTTGGTAAGTTTGTTGATGAATCACATTATGATCATCTTATTGAAGAAGATACTGATGTTTATATGCCACCACAAATGGGTGAAGATCCCATTTCAGAAAAACGAATCGTATTGAAGTTTCGTAAGAATTATTTTAGTAAAGAACAACAAGATGCTGCATATGTCGGACTTAGAGAAGCAGCTATTCGCACAGAGAATCGTGGACTTGCTTCTGGTATCAAAGATGGCATTATGGCCACCTCAGAAGGACGTGAATGGGTTACAAACTACCAACAAGAAATGATGGAGCAGTTGCTTAAGAATCGTAACTCATCTCTCGACAACGAAGATGTAATTGATTCTATTCGTGCGAAATACCCACGTGAAGTAGATAAGAAGATGGCTGGTGGTTCTGGAAAGAACAACGTATGGGTAATCTCTCGTTTCCGTGGTAAGTTTGATTTTGAAGCATGGCTTGATTCAATCAAAGGAATGAGTCGTCAAGAAAGAGCAACTGCCACTGAAGAAGTTTTAAAGATGGTCAGCACAACTACCTATGGAACTGCAGTAAACTCTGGTATCGCTGGTTGGTTTGATCGTTATCCACGTATTCCTTATGGTCGTGCTACTTCTTATACACGTGACAACTTTGATAAGTTTCAAATGTCATACCCATTCCTACAGAATCTTGCCAAAGGTTTCAAAGATTTATTGCCATGGCGTTTTAATAATCAAATGGAAGCTGCATCAAAACTAGATCCAAGATTCCTTGTTCCTGGAACTCCATTTACAACTATCACTGTTAATAAAACATTTAGAACTGCTGCACATTACGATGCAGGTGATTTAAATGAAGGACTATCTAATCTACTAACACTATCAAATGATAGTAGATATACTGGCGGATATTTGATTGCGCCTGAGTATCGTGTTGCAGTAAATGTAAGACCTGGAGATTTGTTATTGATTAACAACCATGAAGTTATGCATGGTAATACTGAGATTAAATGTGAAGAAGGTTCTGAACGTGTATCATTGGTATGTTACTTCCGTGAAAAGATGTTAGAACTTGGTTCTTTTGAATATGAAGACACTCGATATAACTTTGTTGAATCTCGCAGATTAAATAAAGAACATCCTCTATGGAAACCATTATGGAATGGCGTTTCTGAAGCGATGTGGGATAGTCAAGAGTGGTATGATTACTGTGAACAGAAACTTGGTCGTGAAGAACTTCTTAAGTATCATCCAGAAGCCAATGCTTCTTCACTTGAGGAATTCTTTTAATGAAATGGAAGATAGAACCAATATTTCCTTCTCCACTTTATATTGGAGAAGATCTTAATATTACTGATGATGAAATAAATTATGTCAAATCATGTTCTACTATTCCACTAAACCATGGAAATAATATAGTATCAAAAGATGATCATATTTTAGATAAAATACCAATTTTAAAATCTGAAATACAAAAACATTTAAAAAAATATTTAGATATAATCTTATGTCCTGCTGAACCAATAGAATTAGTATTAACACAATCATGGTTAAACGAAAATAATACTGATTCATTTAGAGCACCACATATTCACACGAATAGTTTTTTATCTGGTGTTGTTTATATTAGTGATTATTTAACACCAATTACATTTCATAAAAATATACAACAAATAAATTGGCTTGATATTGAACCCTCAAACTTTAATGAGTATAATTCTTTTAGGTTTACTCAAGATGTAACTAAAAATATGCTCCTTATTTTCCCATCAAATATGCAGCATTCTGTTGAAATAAATGAATCAAGTAATCAACGATTGAGTATAGCATTTAATACTTTTATAAAAGGTACTATTGGGGTAAAAGAGAGAATGACTATATTGGAGATAAAATAATGTGTAGCGTCATTGGTGTTTTGATTCAGAATCCTACTTCCAAAGATTTTGAATCTATCCGTAAAGTATTTCTTGAGTCAAAGATTCGAGGAATGCACGCAACAGGTTTATCTTATATCAAAGATGGTAAAATAATCACTGTTAAGGAAGCAGTTCCTGCTGATAGGTTTGTTCATTTAGATAATTTAGAGGAGATGGTTAATGATGATGGGAATCTTTACCTTATTGGTCATTGTAGATATAGCACTAGCGATTTATTGTATAACCAGCCGATAGCAAATGAAGAACATTCTATTGTTCACAATGGGGTTATCACTCAAGAACTAGCAGAGAACTGGGATAAGATATTCAACTACAAATGTGAAACTAAGAATGATTCAGAATTAGTATTGCATTCTGAATCACCTCTTGAAGAATATCTAGATGCATCAATGGCAGTTTGTGAATTGACTTCAGATAAAAAACTTCTTGCGTATCGTAATGGTAAACGTCCATTATATTTGACTTCTTTGACGAATGGAGTTATAATTACTTCTACTGCGGATATCCCTAAACGTGCAGGTATTAAAATGCCAGCAGTTGAAGTACCAATGAATACATATATTACATTTGATGAACTGATGACAATGAATGTTGATGTTGTTAAAACAAATAAATCTGATTTGCAGAAAGTAGATTATGAAACTGAAACCTTATCCAACTGATAAATTTACTTACGGAATGGAAATAGAGTGGGGTGATGTTCCTCGCTCTTTTTCAATTCCAGAACATCTCGGCACTTGGGAATATTCAGAGCGAGATATTATTAACTTAAGAGAGCCATATCAATATGTCTGCGCTGATCCACTTGGTGAAAATCCTCCAGTCGGTGGGGAGATTAATACTAAACCGACTAAGACTTGGGAAGAACAAGTTGATCGATATTTTGAACTTCAAAAACTATTCACAGAGAATGGTACTCCACCTACAATTGGTGCTACTGCTCATACACACATTCATTGTCGTGTGCCTAATCTACGTAATGATATCGATGCGCTAAAGCGTCTTACCAAATACATTAAAGAAAATCAACACGATACAGTTGAGAATGTATATGGTTACTTTGAGCATAATCAAATGAAAGGTGCCAAGGGAGCAAAAATGTATTTGAAGTTTGATGGTGGAAGAACTCTACCTGATTACATGGCAGATAATATTATGAACCTAGCAACAGACTTTGATTCATTCATTAAGATGCATGCTGCAGGTAAAGATGGTGTATCGATGGGTCGCCCATTCCGTTATGCTATTAACATGTATGCGTTAAAGCATATTGATACAGTAGAGTTTAGATTATTCCGTGGCACATTAGATCGTAAAGAACTTGAATCATGTTTCCGTTTTGTTCAAGACTTTCTTGACGCAGCATTGAATGATGGTCAAAGTGTTATTGAATTAATTTCAAATAATCATTATACATTTCCTCCAATGATTTGGGATCTTCATCAATTCATTGGTTGGGAGAAAACCAAACATCCAGAAGATCGTGGAGAAAAGGTAAGAACATATGTTGAAGTTGTCTAAGTGTTCACGTGCTGAATTTATTTCAGCAATAAGCACTGAGAAGGAAGACAATTTCGCTAAAACATTTGTTGCCAAAGCAGATATGCAAGACCAATGGGATTATTGTATTGGCGCATATGATGGAACTGAATTAACTGCTGCAATTATTACCACAATATCAAAGACAAAACCTCACGTTGCAAACCTACAACTCTTGCATACTTTTGTAAAGCATAGAGGTAAAGGTTCGGCTCGATTACTATGCGAGGATTCGTTAAAACGAGCCAGAGGTAATGGTGCAACTTACTTCAGGGTATCCTCTGAGAAAGATGCGGTAGGTTTTTACGAGCGTCTTGGGTTTAAGTTTTGGGGAGCCCAAAAGAGCGGATGCTCCCTATCAGTGTTTAGAATAGGGGGAAATACCTTCTTAGAGGGCGACTACGACCTCTCCGACACGACTATCAATAAAGCGGTCAACCGTAAGGGTAAAGGTGGCTGTACGACCCTCTACGACCTTGCAAACACCCAAAATAGAGTCAAAATAGAAGATTTTTGAGTCAAATTTCGCTTTACTTTTATTCAGATTTAAGGTATAATAATTAGATGGATTATAGACTTCCACAGAACAATAGAGAAGCGTTTATTCGCTGGTACGCATGGTCATTAAAATATGATGACTGTGACCCAGCTGTTTGGTGTACGAACTATCTGAATAAGCGTTACGAGCATAATGATGAACAACGTCTTTGGCTTGCTTGGCTTTATGGCAACACTTATCAACTACCAACTGCGTGGGTATTGATGAATGAGTTTCCTGATTATGAATTGGCAACAGTTGATAGAATTACGCAATGGAACGCAACAAACTATAAACGATTACGTTACCAAACTGATACCAAGTGGAACAAGGGGCATCTCCCTGCCATGTTTGCTTCATATCAACAGTTTATTGGTAATAGAACACAACGAGAAAGAATGGAAGGGTTTTATGGAGATAATGAAGAAGCAAACTTTGATGCTTTGTGGGAAAGCATTAAGTCTGGGTTGCATAAGTTTGGTCGCTATTCCACTTGGTTTTATCTTCAGCATCTTAAGCATACCGCTGGTATTCGCATCAGCCCTACTAGTCTCATGTTGGATGATTACGATGGCTCTCGCTCTCATCGTAATGGATTACTTTGCGCCATTGGGAGACAAGACGATATGGATAGAAAACTCACTGGAAGCGAGTATGCGTCTCTTGAGTCAGAAGCCAGATCTATTCTCGAAGAAACAAAGAGTAGATTCCCAGATTTGGAAACGCAAATAGATTTCTTTACAATGGAAACCTGTTTATGTTCTTTCAAGAAAATATTTAGAGCGCATCATGGTCGTTACCTTGGATATTACCTAGATCGTCAGGCTGAA
>Ga0214921_10005539_pt1 | contig 17809 bp, 9 predicted proteins | sample LL1505_MetaG_FD_177992 | JGI IMG/M metagenome (GOLD analysis project Ga0214921, IMG submission 177992) | Freshwater microbial communities from Lake Lanier, Atlanta, Georgia, United States - LL-1505 | ecosystem: Environmental > Aquatic > Freshwater > Lake | place: USA: Georgia | collected 2015-05-28
TTCGGCAACTGCCTCAACTTTTACAAATAACGTATTTGGTATTTTAATTGATGCCCCTTCTGTAGTAATGAGAAATAGTGGAAACACACAATTAGGCGTATCATTAAATTATAACTCGGTTAGCTTGGGACAATCAAATACACTTTCTGGAACCAATGTGCTTAGCGCTGCCTTAGGTATATCACAAAATATTAGGGGTGGTGTTTCAGCTAGGAATAATATTTTCCAAAATAAATTAGGTGTTGCCAGCGGTACAGGTAATGATGTGTTTGGAGTTGCTGTTGGTGGAACTATAAATCCATTTAATAATGGTAGTACAATTGCACCTTTTTCAAATATCGATTACAATAACTATTACGCATCAAGTCCTACTGCTGGTGCTACAGTTGCTCATTTTGCTTCGTCTGTTCAAACAACTCCTACTGCTCCAATCTTGTATAATACTTGGGATAGAATATTAGGTTTTACTTTGGGTGATACTGCATCAATTAACTTTGTAGCACCTTTTACCAATGATACCAATCTATTTATACCAGGTGTGGTTTCGCCACTCTTTAGAGCTGGAATTCCAGTGTCTAATATCTTTACGGATGCTTTTGGAAACAGCAGAAATGTGTTTAATCCTACTATTGGTGCTCATGAGTTTTCTGGCAGTGCTATTGATAGCGTGCAACCACGTATATTTAATTATTCTGACCCGACTGCTTGTTATGCTTCAGGTATTGTTTTGAACTATCAGATAAATGATAGATTCTTATTAAATGATACATTGTATTACATCATAAATAATGGAACAGAGCAATCGGTGCAATCAACCATTTTTAACGGTAATCAAAGAATTTATATTATACCAAATCAGGTGCCAGGAACTTTAATAAGAGTAAGAGTTTCAAGCAACGACTTTGCAGGGAATAACGGACGCAATCCTATGTATAAATCATATGATACAATCAGTACCAGTATTTCTAATTTCCCTTATGCAAATGGATTTGAAGGTGGAAATGTTCCTTATTGGCAAGTACTTAATTTAAGTGGAAATGCTACTTGGTTGTTAGGACAAACAGGTTCTGCAATAAACCCTTCAGCGCCTCCATACAGCGGATTGAAAACAGCCAATTTTAATTCTTCAACATTCACGGCCAATTCATCCGCAAGATTACTTTCGCCTTGTTTTGATTTTACCAATATGCAAAATCCAACATTGAGATTTGCTTTTTGGCAAAGTAACGATGTTAATACTAAATTGGACAATTTGGACATTAAGGTTGGTATTGGTAATTACTATGGTTCTGTAGCCAATTTTATAAGGGTGAATCAAAGTTTAAGTTTTGGTAGGTATACGGTGTTTGAGGTTTGTCTTGCAAACTTTGCAGGTCTTCAAGGTATTCGTATTGCCTTTGATGGTGTTGCTGCCGGTGCGGGTCAAAATATGCTTATTGACTCTATTCAAGTATTTGATGATTTCCAAAGTCAAGCTATTAGTCCTAAATTACTGAATGCTTGTTTCAGGGATTCGGCCTCTTTTACTTTATCAGGATCTGATCCAAGATTTGTTTATTCTTCATATGATATTGTTAAAATGGGTAATTCAATGATTGATTATAATGGAACCGGTGCATCATTAACATACAAATTGCCTCCTAATAGAAGTGCTGATACTGTTAAAGTTGTCATTAATGCAGTTAATCCTTTATCTGGATGTAGCAATTATTTACCTGATACCGTGTCTATAGCAATTGGTCGTTTTTATAATGGCCCATATGTTTCTCCAAGAGTAACAGCCTTCACCGGTGCCTTTAATGATGGAACATCTTTCTTCCCTGATGGTGCAAGAGTGGGTGATACACTAACTTATGAAATTAAAGCACCATCATTCTTGACAAATGCCGATTATGGCACCTTGTGGGAAGTGGCTAATTATTCACTAAAAACTTCAACAGGCACTTCTGCCCAAAACTTTACTCTATTGCCTGGTAATGCATCTACTTTGCCTGCTTTAAGATTTATTGCGCAAGCAAGCGAGTTAAATAGTACCTTTAACTTGAATTTGAGTATCAGACTTAATACCACAGGTTGTGATTCTACTTATTCTCGTGTGTTAAGTGTTATTTCAACTCCAGTTCCTCAATTGATTTCTAGTGTTGATACAGTTTGTGCTTTAACTAATTTACTATTTACAGGTAACTCATTAAGCGCACCTGGTGATGGACCGTATAATTACATTTGGAGTTTTGGTGATAACTCAAGCGCGGGTACTCAAATTGTACAAAAAGCATATTTAGCAGGTGGTATATATACCGTAAGGTTAACGGTTGGGAATCGTCTAGGAATAACTGGTAGTGCAACAAAACAAATTTTTGTTAGAACTAGTCCAACAGTTAATTTTACTTATGATTTACCTTGTACAGGTGATGCTTCAAAACCAACAAGCTTTAAGTCAAATGCCCAACCATTAGGTTCAACTTATTTATGGTCTTTCCCTGGTTCATCGCAAACAACTGCCAATGCTAACTTTTACTTTGGTCAATCTGACACAACCTACTCAGTTAAATTGAAAATTAAAAACACTGAAGGTTGTGAGCAAGAGCAAACCCAAAACCAGATATATGTTTTTGCCAGACCAAAAGCTAGATTCACTACCTCTAATGTTTGTTTGGGTGTTAAATTGCCATTGTCAGATTCATCTACAATTGGTTCAGGATCGGTTGGTCGTTTCTGGGATTTTGGCAATGGTGATATTTCTTTAGGTGCTACACCAACTTATAAATACCCTGCGAGTGGTACTTATTTGGTTACCTTAATTGCTCGATCAAACTATGGTTGTGCTGATACTTTGCGTAGAACTGCCACCATATTTGATAAACCTGTGGCTAACTTTAAATATACTACTGCATGTGCTTCAGGTCCTGGTACTTCAAAATCTCAACCAGTAGACTTTACCAATACTTCATCTTTCAGTGGTGGATTTAATAATGTAAACTATAGTTGGAATTTAGGTGATAATACTACTTATGATGGTGTCACGCCAAACAAAACCTACTCATCTATTGCAGATGTAGATAATCCATTCTATGTGAAATTAGTAGCTACTGAAATAAACAATGGTTGTAAAGATTCTATCACTTTACCAGTGATTGTAAGTTATAAACCAGTTGCTCAATTCTCAGCTTCTAGAACTACTGTTTGTAACAATTCCGCAGTTGTGTTTAACAACTCTTCGCGTATGCCTGATAATTCAGCATTGGAAAATAAATGGACATTTAGCGGCTTAAATGGAAGTACAGAACAATCTCCTACTTTTGTTTTTAATGGCGTAAATACCTATAATGTTCAGTTGATTGTTAAGTCAGTTAGCAGCACTTGTTCTGATACAGCCTACTTACCAATCAATGTGGTTCCTGCTCCTTCTGTAAAAATCAAAATTGATTCTATTGGATTTGGTCAACGTAGGTTTAAAATGGTACCAACAAATGTTGCTGATAGTATTAGCCCTACCAACTACACTTGGACTATTAATGATTTACCTCGTACTACCTTTAATGTGGCAAATCCTAGCTTCTACTTCGATAATGGTAAACAATGGTACACAATCACATTAAGAGTGGATGATGGAAGATCGGGCTGTTCGATCACTGCAGTTGATTCATTCCAAAATGACAATGTGGGTATTAATGACTTATTAGCAAATAAATTTAGCGTTAACACATACCCTAATCCATTCTCAGAAACTACAAATTTAGATTTCACACTAGATGAGTCTAGAAACGTTAATGTAACCATATTAGATATGTTAGGAAGAAATGTGAGTCAACATGCCTTCGGTAAATTGGCTGCTGGAAAGCATAGCTTTAGATTAGAAGAAAATGAATTTTCATCCACTTCTAGTACCTATTTAATTAAAATTGAATTTGACGATACTACGATTTATCGTACTGTTGTTAAACAAAAATAATTAGGTTTAATCCTTCAAGAAAGGCTACCCATTGGGTAGCCTTTCTTGTTTATATTTAGCAATGTGTTAATATTTATTTGTTTGGTAGTTGTTTGATACTATAATTTGAATTTACTTTGAACTGTTGCTGCTTTCAAAATGCGTTATCAAGAAGAGTTTAATAAAAACATACACCAAAGTTTAGCTGATGGGTCTATCAAATTAAAGACACAATCTGCCATAAATAGGTATGCCCAGCAACACAACAAATCACTTGAACAATTTGGTTCATTGGAATTGGCCAAAAATAGAGCTGCTTATGCCAAATGGCGCGTAACTGAAAATCTTGATAAATACTTAATTGAATTTGAAGCTTCAATAACCCGTAAAGGCGGTAAAGTAATTTGGGCGCATGATGATGTAACTGCCCTTAATGAGATTGAGCAGCAATTAAAACGCCTAAATGCCAAATCTATCATTAAAAGTAAAACTTCCATTGGTGACGAAATTGGATTGACTCCATACTTGAATGGAAAAGGTTTTGAAACAAAGGAAACAGATTTTGGTACTTATCTGCTTAGTTCTTTAAAAACAAAAACATCGCATGACTTTATGCCTTTGTTACATGTTGAAAAATCAAAGGTTAACGAATCTTTGAATTCCACCATACGTACATCATTGAATGCTGATGAAAAGGAGATAGCTAAAGATATTGCTGAACAAATAAGAAGCAAATACTATCAGGCAGATGTTTGTATAACAGGTGCCAACTTCTTAATTTCTGATAGTGGTTTTGTGTCTATCACTGATAATGAAGGTAATGTGCAATTATGTACCTCTTTTGCTAAAACACATATTGTATTAGCGGGTATTGATAAAGTACTTCCTAGCTTGAGTGATATAGATCTATTTCATGCGCTACTTTCTTCTTATGGCACTGGACAGCGCATTTCTTCTTATAATACTTTGTATGGGCCTAAAAATGCTAATATTGATAATGACAGCCCTTCTGAGTTTATTGTTATTTTAATAGATAATGGCCGATCAAATTTGCTTCAAACTCATGAGCAACGAGATGCTTTGCATTGTATTAATTGCGGTGCCTGTCACCATGTTTGTCCTGTATACACCCAAATAGGGGGTCATGCATTTAAAACCAATATTGAATCTGGTCCTATTGGTATGGTGGTTACTCCTTTGAAAGATGGTTTGACCGACAATACCTACTTGAGTGATGCATCAACTAGCTGTGGAAACTGTTCAAATGTTTGCCCCGTTAATATTGATTTACATACCCATTTGCTTCGAAATAGACGAGATGCCCGACAACTTGGAGTTTCAACTACTGGTGAAAAATTAGCATGGTATACTTGGAAGAAAGCCATGATGAGTCGGAAAAATTTGGATAGGGCAGCGGGAATCAAGAACTTTACCTTCAAGCAATTCTTTAAAACAGATTGGGGTGAAGATAGAGAATTACCTAAAATTGAAGACAAGTCATTTAACCAATTATGGCGTGAAATAAAAGGTATTAAATAGCCTATTTACTTCATTGGTTTCATATTCCTATATACACTCAATAAAATTATTAAGAATTTTTAAAGGCAATCATTAGCAGTGATTGCCAAACGCTTTTTTACATTTGTTAAAAATTAACAACCTATATTATGGAAATAGAAGCATTGCCACATGTTTTAGTAGTTGATGATGAATTGAGTATTGGAGCCTTATTAAAGGAAAATTTAAGATTAAGTGGTTTTAGTGTTAAGCTTTGCAAAGATGGAGAAGAAGGATGGAGATCATTTGATAAAGAACGTTTTGATATTTGTATCTTGGATGTGAATATGCCAAAGAAAAATGGTTACGAATTGGCTGAGCTAATTAGAAAAAAAGATGCATTGACTCCTATCATATTTTTAACGGCTAATACCGATGAGGAGGATAAGTTAAAAGGATTTGAAATTGGTGCAGATGAATATATGACCAAGCCATTTAGTACCAATGAGCTTGTGGCCAGAATGAAGGCTATTTTAAAGCGAACCAAAGGAAATAATGTCTCTATATTAGCCATGGAAGAAGTGTTTGTTGTCGGGAATACAAAAATTGATACTTCGAATCATGTTGTATTCGTTAATAACGAAGTTGAAAAGAAAATCAGTTCAACAGAAAGTAACTTGTTGAAATTGTTTATCCAAAATAAAAATATGCTTTTATCTCGCAATGCTATATTGCTTAGCATATGGGGTAGAGATGATTTTTATACTGCAAGAAACCTAGATGTCTATATAAATAAGTTGAGAAAAATTATTAAAGACGATATTTCTTTAGAAATTACAAATATTCATGGATCTGGATTTAAATTGGTCGAAAATTCTCCATCTTAAATGAATATCATCAAAGACCTGAAAATAGTATGTTGTTTGGTAATTGTTTTTGTGCAATCAAATGTTTTTGCGCAAAACAATTATGTAGATAGTTTAAACAATATGCTTCGTTCTGCAGGTGATAAAGATAAAGTATCGATATTGAATGAATTGGCAAATCATTATAGGTATATCAATACGTTGCACGCCATAGACTATTACAAACAAGCTTTCGATATTTGTTCTAAAATAGATGATAAGAGTAACAGTTTGTTTTTATCTAAAACCATCGCTTCACTTTATTTTAATCAAGCCAATTTTAATCAAGCTAAAGAATATTACAATAAGTCAGTTCAATTAGGCTTGTCAGGTTCTGGATTAGCGGAAGTTCAGATTCAATTGGGAAATATTTCATTAGCGCAAGGTGTATTAACTGCAGCGACTGAACATTATTTTATTGCCTTAAAATATTATGAAAAGAGTAAGGATGAAAATGCAAAATTGAATGCATACTCAAACCTAGCCAATGTTTTTGAACGACAGAACAATTTCAGTAAAGCCATTGAATACAACATAAAAGCATTAAATATTTATGAGCAAAATAAGAATAAATTTAGGTTGCTAAGTAGTTATGATAACATAGGAAATATCTATTTAAGACAAAAGAATTATAGCAAGGCCGAGCTCTTTTTTATGAAATCTTTGCAAGTGTATAGAGAAATAAAAAATACTGCTGGAGAGGCATCTACCTTGCATAATTTGGCTAAGGCCAATTATGAGCACAAGCAATATGATAAAGCACTTTCTTATGCTAAGCAATCTTTAAAGCTAGCAAAAAGATTAAACATCAAGCCCCTCCTGGCCTCTAATTATAATGTTTTGGGATATGTGTATACTGCCCAAACGGATTATGCAGGTGCTGATTTTCATTTTAAGAAAGCCATTGATGTATCGAAAAGAACAGGTTTAAATATTGAGTTGAACATTGCCTATGAAGGATTAGAAGCATTATATAAATCAACTAATGAAAAGGGGAAATCCATTACCTTTCAATCGCTGAGTAATAACATGAAGGATTCATTGTACAATGATTCGATCTTAAAACGAATGAATACCCTTGAGGCCGATTATGAAGCCAAAAGCAAGCAATCAGAAATTGAATTATTGAAAAGAGAAAGCGAGTTGAACAACCTGCAAAGACAAGATGAAAGAAGGGTGCGTAATTTTCTTTTGGCATTTTCTGCTTTGCTGTTAACCCTTTTTGCGGTGGTGGTTTATTTTTTTATTAAAAACAAAAGAATAGCCAATGCCCTTGAAAAGCAAAACAAAGAAATCATACTTCAAAAGGAACAATTAACGCAACTGAATAATGTAAAAGACCGCTTTTTCTCCATCATCTCGCATGATTTGAGAAACAATCTTACATCCATGAAATTGTATTTTGAACTTATTAGTAATAAAAACTATAAGCCTTCTGATGAAAAGCATTTGACGGGTGAAATAGCCGGTTCGGTTAACAATACCATTGATTTGCTTGAGAATTTGTTGGTATGGGCTTCTGAGCAAATAAAAGGGAATACAATCAATATAATAAAGCTAAATATGTATGATATTGCAGCTGATAATGTTGCCTTGCTCAGTGGAAATGCATCACAGAAAAGCATTGAACTTGAGAATTTGGTAGATGATGATTCATTTGCCTATGGCGATATAGATACCATTAATTTGGTGGTGCGCAACCTTGTATCCAACGCTATTAAATTTACCCATGAAGGTGGAAGCGTAAGTATAAGTTCTCAGATTAAAGGAGATTTCATTCACATATCTGTTTTAGATAATGGGGTTGGTATTTCAACAGATAAAATTCCATTACTTTTTACTCAATATAAAAACAACAGTACCAAAGGTACTGGTAATGAAAAAGGAACTGGTCTCGGTTTGATGCTATGCAAAGAATACGTGGAAAAAAATAAGGGCCAAATATGGGTGGAAAGCGAACAAGGCAAAGGCTCTTGTTTCTTGTTCAGCTTGCCTTTGCAAGCCTAATTTGTTTATTCTATTATCATATTTATTGACACCCTATTTCTATGCCGGATCTTTGGGATTGTCTTGGAAAGAAATTTTAAAACGGTTTAAGCAATATGCTACAAATAATAAAATACAGATTGGTTGTCTCTCTTCAATGAAAGTAAAAACTATGATGAGAAATCAAAATTTCTATTGAATGTTGATTTTGTAATCAATGCGCTCGTCATACAAAAACTTGAAAAGGAAAAAGGCTTTGCTGCAGTTATGGAATTGCTTAGTTGTGGTATATAAGAAAAAGACAATAAAATTATTTCAAGGCTTTGGAGAGAATTTGTGGGATTTCAAAAACTGATTTCAATAATAAAGTTTGGGATTTGATAGATTCCAATTGAGCGTAACACCAGATGGATACTTCATCCACAATGTGTATACAATCATTCTTGATAATTCTATCTGCTTTTATACATTTGAAAACGTTAATCATCACAAATCATGTCAACGGAAAAGATACTTATCATCGGCTCGCAAGGCCAAATAGGGTTAGAATTAGCTGAAGCATTAAGAAATAACTACGGACACGATAATGTGGTTTGTGCTGATGTAAAAGATGTTGAAAATCCTGTAGGACCCTACGAGAAATTAGATGCTATGGATCGTCAAGGAATGTATGAAGTGATTAAAAAGCATGGTGTTAGCCAGGTGTATTTGTTAGCTGCATTGCTATCTGCTACTGCTGAGCAAAAGCCTAAATTGGCTTGGGACCTAAATATGGAAGGCTTGTTTAATGTATTGGATGCTGCTAAAGAAGGTATGATCAAAAAAGTGTATTGGCCTAGTTCGATTGCTGTTTTTGGTCCAACAACACCAAGGGTAAACACCCCTCAATACACCGTAATGGAACCCAATACCATTTATGGCATCAGCAAGCAAGCAGGTGAAAGATATTGCGAATACTATTACCAAAAGTATGGTGTGGATGTGCGTAGCATTCGTTATCCAGGTTTGATAGGATATAAGTCAGCACCAGGTGGAGGAACCACTGATTATGCAGTCCACATCTATCATGAAGCATTGAAAAATAAAAGCTATGAGTGCTTTTTAAGCGAAGATACTACGCTTCCTATGATGTATATGCCTGATGCTTTGAAGGCAACTATTCAATTAATGGAGTCATCTGCAGATAAAGTGAAAATACGTAGCAGCTATAACATAGCAGGCATTAGTTTTTCACCAAAAGAAATTGCTGACGAAATCCGTAAACATATACCTGAATTTAGCATCACTTACAAGCCGGACTTTAGACAGGTAATAGCCAATAGCTGGCCAGGAAGTATTGATGATACAAGAGCCCGCGAAGATTGGGGCTGGCACAATGATTTTGATTTGAGCGCCATGACCAAGGATATGCTCGATAATTTAAAATAACGCTTACATAGTACAGACGTTAAATTAAACGTCTCTTCCAAAACTGAAATGTGGCAATCATACACCAATGGATTCAAAATGTATCTTCAACTCGAAAAATCGCTTTCGGGAAACAGTGTAGAAGCATATCTCCATGATGTAGATAAATTACAACAATTTCTTGAAGCTAAGGCCCTGCAAACCCAGCCAGAAAGCATGGATTTGGCAACCCTCAGAGAATTTTTGAGATGGGTGCATGAGATGGGCTTTACAGCCACTAGCCAAGCCCGCATATTATCAGGTATAAAGGCTTTTTATAAATACCTTCTCCTTGAAGATGTGATTAAAGAAAACCCTGCCGAATTGCTGGAAGCGCCTAAGCTCAAACGCACTTTACCCGATGTGCTTGCAGTGCATGAGATTGATGCTATGCTCTCAACTCTCGACCAAAGCAGTGAGGAGGGAATACGCAATAAGGCGATTATTGAAACCATGTTTAGCTGTGGCTTGCGCGTGAGTGAAACCGTTGGATTAAAGATTTCTGATATTTTTAAGCAAGATGGTTTCATTAAAGTGGTGGGTAAGGGAAATAAAGAAAGGCTGGTACCCATTGGTTCGGTAGCAATTAAGTTTATTGATTATTACCTTGAATATGTGAGAAACCATCAGCAGATAAAAGCAGCTGACGTAGACATTTTATTTCTGAATAGGAGAGGGGCAAAACTATCTCGCGTGATGATATTCTATATTATTAAAAAAATGGCAGCAGAGGCAGGTATCAAAAAGAGCATCAGTCCGCATACCCTGCGGCATTCCTTTGCTACCTGTATGGTAGAAGCAGGGGCAGACCTGAGGGCGGTGCAACAAATGCTAGGTCATGAGAGTATTACCACCACCGAAATTTACACCCACCTAGACCGCGATTACTTGCGCACAGTTATTACTGATTTTCATCCAAGGGGTAAGAAGTAGTTTTGATTTTTTTTTGGCTAAATAATGTCATCATTAATTCGTTTATTTATGCACAGTTGGTTAAGGATTTTCAATGAGAAAAGACTTTGCAACTCAATAAAATGCTAATGTGTGAGTAGGTTTCACAGAGACACTACTATTCATAATACTTCATTTTCGCTTTGCTAACTTGAAGAATAGATGGGCACACAAAATCGGATTCGTTTTTAATCGTCTAATTTCTAGTCGAATTACAAGGTGCTCAAAAACTAAAACTTCACATTTACGCCCAATACAATATGTCTTTGTGCTAAGTATCTAGCAGGGTTGGTAGGAGGTGGCGCTGAGTTGCCAAGTCTAGGATCCACGTATCTTGGGTCGCTCCAAGAATCAGGAACATTATCTCCGTTTTGGTAGGCTTTCCCGGTTACAGGGTTAATGATGGATGCATTTAGGTTATCAAATACATTGGTGATTTGCACATTGAATGAGAACTTAGCATATTTGGTTTGCCACCATTTGGTAACGGTTAAATCAGCCCAAAACCAATACTCACCCACCTTGCTCCAACGGGCATCAGGACTGGGATTAACTACATAAATAGGTCTACCTGTTTGTGCATCAATTCTGTCAAAAAGGTATGGTGTGTAGCGCACTCCCGAGCGGGTAACGGTTTCAAAATAAAAGCTCATTTTGTTTAACCAAGATTTACCAAACAATCCATGCTTTCTATCAAGCTTAAACACGTGATTGGTTTTAAAATCATAAGGCATATCCCAAGGCATATAATATTCTTTGGTGTCTTCCACATTGCCACTCGCTAAAATGTCCTTCAGCTTTTCGTTGGCCGATGCGCTTTGTCCCGTATTAACTGTATAGGTAAGCGCCAATTGTCCGTTGTACCATGCCCCAATGCGTTTGATATAACCCAACTCGATACCACGAGAACGAGCATAATCACTATTGATGCGAATGGTGCGGCTTACATCACGACCTTGAAAGTCTTTTACCAATACCACAGCGCTGGTAATAAAATCGTATTTGTCTTTCCAAAATGCCGATATTGTTAATGCATCATTATTGGTTATTTGTGAGCGTAAACCTATCTCATAACTAATATCAACTTCTGGGTTTAGGTTTGGATTACCTAAGTTGGCAATCGTAGATCTATCTTGGTATAGTGGGTTTAAACCGGGATAGACAAAAGAAGGATGTGGGAGGATGGTGCTATGGCCATAGTTGAAATACAGCATTTGGTTTTCTGCTATAGGGAAAGAAGCATTTATTTTAGGTAAGAATCGGAATTTATATCTTACATCACCCAATTGTATAGATGAGTTTAAATAGTCTTGTCTGATTTCATTACGAATAGGAGAGCGTGGGTCGTTCACTGCATCATCAATGTATTTGCCAGGAGCCCAATATTCAAACCTGCCACCCACACTGGCAATTAATCCTTTGTATTTAATTTGGTCGGTAACATAAAAACCTCCACGTTGAGGGCTCACAGTCCACAAATCGCTTTGTTGTCCAAGTCTGAAGCTTTGAGTGTAGCTTCCATCTGCCAAACGAATAGGTGCTCCAATCCAAGGGCGCGTTATGTCTATCCATTGCATGTTTTGAAACTTCATTTCAAAACCAAAAGTTAGCTTATTTAGGGAATTGCGACTGAAAATGTTTCCTTGGGCATTGGCCGAATATTCTTCTAAGTAATGATGATGCCATTGTGTGGCAATACCATTATTGTTATAAAATCCAGATGGGGCATTAGGATATACAACACTATCTCTGTTGGTAGGTTGAAAAATGGTAATAGGAAAAGTATTAATAGAGTTTGGATCGAATACTTGGTCAACATTGCTTGGTCTCCAATCTCTGCCGTTGGCATCAGCTCTTAGTTGCACAAACAGTCTTGAGAGTGTAGCATTGTATGAAAAACGTTTGTTAACCGAATGCTTAAAATTTATGGTTTGCAAATACGAGTCATGTGTGTATGTATTGGCATTGTCCATCTGTTGCGAAAAGTTGTATTGGTAACCTGGAGAAAATGGCGCATCATTCCCAAACACACGCAACAAATTAACATCTTGGTTTACTGTTATTGAACGCATCATGGTCGCAGTAAGCTTCATGCCTTTGCTCAAGTCGTAGCTTAGTTTAGCTAAAAAAGACCAACGATTATCTTGATAGGGTGTCCAATTGGTGCTTATAAAACCATTTTCTTTAAGCAAAGAAGAGCTAATTTGATTAGCAGGATTTTGGTAAAATTCGTCAGAGAAAGATGCTCGTGCTGATAACAAATATTTCAAACGACTGTTGAGTTTCTTTTTTAGCATAGGTCCTGATGCATTAAATTCAATCACTTGGCTATTCCAATTGGAACGAGCCCCATTATTAAATCCAAAATTATCCCTTTTGTAGTTAACTGAAAATTCATTTTTATCGCTCGCGTTACGGGTTTTGGTGTTTACCACACCTGCAGTGGCATCACCCACTTCGGCACCAATACCACCCGTTGTTACTTCAATATCACCTACTGCATTTGAGCCGATATCAAGTCCGAAACCTGTTCCTGCTAGAGGGTCGGTAACAGAAACACCATCAATCATCATTTTGGTTTCGTATGTTCTTCCACCGCGAATACTTACTCCCGCAGGGGCTTGCACTACACCTGGCTGTGTATTAATTATGCTTTGAATTTGTCGAGCAGGAGCCAGTTCTATGTTTTCTTGGCTAATGGTATTGATGGTTTGCGCTTTTTCTATATCTATCAATGGCTTTTTACCAATGATGGTTACTTCATCAATATTGGATGAAGAGGGTTTCATTTCAAAGGTTTCTAGTTTAATGTTTTCACCGGCCTTTACCTTTACTCCTGTTTCTAAAATTTTTTGATAACCGAGGTAGCTGATTTCAATATTGTATTCTTTTGGCTTTAATCCTTTAAGGATAAAGTTACCATTTACATCTGTAACTGTGCCAAAAGAAGTTCCTTTGACAAGCACCGTAACGCCTATCAATTCTGAATTGTCTTTCTTATCAATTACCCTTCCAGATATACTTCCAGTTTCTTGTGCAGAGACATTCAGATAAATAAAAAGTGTGAAAATAAATGTGTAAATTTTCTTCATACAAACCCTCGCAAAATAATTTTTTTGTTGGGTTTTACATATTATTTATTTGCTTAGATTGATATTGTGTGAAATGCTTATTCAACAAGTCTTTGAATGCGGTTTTGCTCAACTTGAATCTATATTTTGAAAAAACAATTATTGTTTTTTATTGTCTTCACCTTTACTTTGTAAACATTGCAAATATTTAGTTCCTTAAGTCCACAACAAGAAACCCACAAATCTCAATTGATGAAAGCCTTGGCAAGGTTTTTACCACCTGAAACGATTTCATATTGTGCTGAGTTGATTATGTTTCATAAACTGAATCTTCATGTGGAAGTTGAGCGCAAAAGCAGGTATGGTGATTATAGCCCACATCATGGCAAGGGTAACCGAATAACAGTAAACCATAACTTGAGCCCCTTTGAGTTTTTACTAACTTTTGTTCATGAGGTTTCGCATCATACAGCTTTTGTAAAATATGGCCCAAACCACGATTCCCATGGGGATGAATGGAAGAAGGAATTTCAATTGAATATGAAGCCGTTTTTGGAAGCAAAAATTTTCCCTTATGATTTGCAGGCCATCTTGGCAAAGCATATGCGAAACCCAAAGTACTCGCAATCTGCAGATGTGAAGTTGATGCAAGTGCTTAAGAAATATGATGTGAGACAACAAGATAAATTGGTGTTGAACGACCTAGCAGAAGGTGAAATATTTAGGATGAAGAATAATACAATTTTCATGCGAAAATTAAATAAGTTGAGAACGTATGTTTTATGTGAAACCTTGGATGGGAAAATGAAATATAAGGTGCATTCGATGGCTGAAGTAATGCGTGAAACCTAGCTCTAGGAGCTAAGCTTTTGAACCCAAAATAAATGAAAATGTAGAGCCTTTACCTATTGTAGATTTTATATGCAATTTTGAACCACTTTTTTCTAAAAACTCAGAAACTAATTGCAATCCTATACCATGACCTTTTTCGTTTTCGGTGCCAAGGCTTGTATGAGATATTCCCGATTCAATTTTATGAATGGTTTCTTCGTTCATACCCATTCCACTATCTGTAATAGATATTTCAGTACCTTCAGCGAGGGTTTTAGTTTTCACTGTAATACTTCCACCTATAGAAGTATATTTAACAGCATTTGATAATAAGTTTCGCAGAATAGCTTGTAGTAAGTTTTTATCAGTAAACACATTACCGCCTTCGTTTAATTGCCAATCTATACGGATGCCTTTTGAGTTTTGAAGTGTTAATATGTTACTCAAAATGTCATTCAAATCATTATTGCTCAGTAACTTTGGATTATAGTGTATTTCCTTGGTTTGGCTTCTCGACCATAATACTAAATTGTCTATTAGATTTACAGTAGCATCAGCACGATTTTGTAATTCCTTCACAATTTCCTTTTCATCCTTATCTAAATTTGCTTCCCAATTAACCAAATTTAATCCCGAATTGATGAGCGATAAAGGCCCTCTAACATCATGAGATATAACAGATATCATTTTATCTCTAGTGTGAATGGTTGCATTCAACTCCTTATTTATTGCATTTATCGAATTGCTTTTCTCAATCAATTGCCTTTGAATACTGTTACTTATAGTAAGTATGAAAAGTAATTCCATGACAGTAACTAAACATGAACCTCCTATGTTTAGCATCCATTCTATTTCTATCTCTCTTGGGTTCATTTCATTGCCCTCTGTTATTCTGTAATTACTTAGAATAAGAAATAAGAAGATAATAAAACTAATACTTGTTAGAACATAACCTAGCCATCTTTCTTTTCCTTGAAATACGATAAGTGTGCTCACAAAAATGGGAATAAAAAAAAATAATATACCGGTCTCCTTTCCCACTAATATGGCAAGAATGGAGATAACTCCAACTACACATATCAAATTGAAAATTTTAGAAAGGGTTGTGTTTCCTAACAAGGAAAAGATATACGCAATAATAGAAACAGGCACTAAACTAAAGGTTATATAGGCTTGGATAGTATTGCCCAATGCATAGTTAAATATGGTATAAAACAAAGACTGACATAGAACAATCATCATGATAATTCGATGTAATAAATTTCCCTTGTTTACGAGGATATTCTCATTACTAATAATAGTGCCTTCAATTAAAATTTCGCTTCGCTTCACTCAAATTTTTTTAAGCAACATAATTACTTAAAATCTTTATTGCAAGTAAAATATAGCTTTTTTATAACTGGTTTTAGTAGTAAGTCTGAAATGATGTTAGGTTTAATTGAAGACAGATTATTGTAAGTCTACATTCAATTTGTATCTACAAATTCTATTATTGCCTTTGTCGGCCACGTATAGGGTGCGATTGAAATAGCAAACCCCTGAAGGATTGTTGAAGTTAAATGGTCCGGTGCTTGAACCATCTTTCCCAATTCCTCCAAATGATGCAATGATTTGTTTTTTTACAGTTGAATTCGCAGGTGGATTTACACCCTCAAAACCTTGATTGGTGAAAATATAAACTGAATCTGTTTCATCATCCACCACAAAATAATAGTTCAATTGATCAGGTGCAATGTAGCAATCAACAGGGTTTTTAAAGCGCAATGGTTCATACATAAAGCGATTGGCTTTACTAAAATCAAAATTCAAAAACTGGCTTGATTCACCATACATAGTTCCTGCATCAGGATTGTCAACTACGTTAATAGCCAATGCTCTAAATTCAATGGTTTTGCTTTTATCTGCCAAGGTGCTAAAGAAACTTTTGCTTGTACTAACACCCTGTAAACGCTGAGGTGGTGCAGCATTGGTGGCAATGGCACTTAAACCCACACAAGATTTTAAACTTGATTCATTTGGATTTAAACCTTGCGAATAGCCTGTATTGTTCATGTTTTTATCAAACACAATTACCCCATTATCAGGTACTGCCACCGTTGAATTGACATCATTTCTAGGTCCGGTCCTACTTACATAAAGAGTGTTATCATATAAAGTTGCCAAACCAGTAAACTGAACAGCAACATCATCGGCACCTCTGAAACTTGTTTGTGCTCTACTTGCATCGCAGTTTGGGTGAACCAAAGTATCAAGGAATTGAGCATTGCCTTGACTAACATTAATGATATGAAATATGGCTGCGAAATTTACCGAATCGTTCAACATTTTTCTTCCTGCCACAAAAACATGCAAGCGTCTGTCTTGGGTTACATCTGTAGCACCTGGAATTACCATTGAATAAACCCTTTTGCCATTAGGATCAAATACCGATAAGCGATTGTCTTTGATATCGCCTGGGTTCATGTCTTCCACAACGTAAGTCATTTCATCATAACCTACGAAAACATCTACCGGGGCTGTAACACCTGTGATAAAAGGATATAGAGGCACATAACCCACAGAATTGGTTACCAAATTTGGGTCTATTTGCCCTTGCTGAAAAACTTGATCCGCTGTTGCATTTTTTTTGTCGCCAAATAATGAACACGAACTAAGTGTACCCAAAAGTACAATCCATATAAGTGTATATTTACTATAAACTCTCATTTATCTGATGGTTAATGCTAATGTGATACGATTTAAATTTCCAAGGCGCTGCTTGCTCACCATACTATAATCAAATGAAAGCAAATACTTGCTATACGGTAGCTTTATGCCCATTCCAATAGGTGGGAAATTATAGCCTTCATCTGCACCAAACTCCCAACCTGTTCTCACGAGTAATAATTTCTTTAATGAATATTCTGCACCCGTGCTAAAAGTTTCGTTATTATCGGTTGGGTGATTTAATTGTCCTGCCAAAGTAAGCTTGTGCATGCCTTTGTTTATTGGGTCGAAAGCCACGCCCACTCTAAATGCAGCAGGGGCGGATACTTCGCTGTAATTGCTTATTTTTTGATTGCCACTTAATTTCAATACGCTCACGTCCCCTTCAGGAGAAACGTTCATTCCAAAATTGCTAAATGATACTCCAAATCGAGAGCCCATCAAACCTATATTGTATTTCAATCCTAAGTCAAAAAGGACATCAT
>Ga0214921_10005540_pt1 | contig 17803 bp, 18 predicted proteins | sample LL1505_MetaG_FD_177992 | JGI IMG/M metagenome (GOLD analysis project Ga0214921, IMG submission 177992) | Freshwater microbial communities from Lake Lanier, Atlanta, Georgia, United States - LL-1505 | ecosystem: Environmental > Aquatic > Freshwater > Lake | place: USA: Georgia | collected...
AAAATTATTATCTTAGATCTAAGTATAAAAAAATGACTGGTGGTGGTTTAATGCAACTCGTAGCTTATGGCGCCCAGGATGTTTACCTCACTGGTAACCCCCAAATTACGTTCTTCAAGGTGGTGTACCGCCGCCATACTAACTTTGCCATGGAGTCCATTGAAAACCCCTTCAATGGTGCCCCCAACTTCGGCAAGAAGGTGACGTGCACCGTTCAACGCAACGGTGACTTAATCTACCGCATGTACCTACAGGCGACTCTACCCCAGGTACAGCTACAGTCCACGGATGGCTCTGGTGCCCAGTTCCGTTGGCTCAACTGGATTGGTCATAACATTATCAACTACGTTGAAATCGAAATCGGTGGCCAACGCATTGACAAGCAATACGGACAGTGGCTCCACATCTGGAACGAGCTCACCCAGGAGCCTGGCAAACAGGCCGGCTATGCCAAGATGGTTGGCAACGTCCCCGAGCTCACCAACCTGCTATACCAGGGTGGAAGCACATGCGACAATGACTGCTATGGAGGTGAGCCCCTCACGTCCGAAGTCATTACCAGCTGCGCGCCGATGTACACGCTGTACATCCCGCTCCAGTTCTGGTTCTGCCGCAACCCTGGCCTTGCGCTACCCCTCATTGCGCTCCAGTACCACGAAGTGCGCATCAACCTTGAGTTCAACACCCTCAACAATATCTGCTGGGACTACAGCAACTCGAGCGACCCCCATGCCGTGCGCAACCGCGTGGGACAATGCGGCCTGGCCGCGGCGTCTCTGTACATTGACTACATCTACCTTGACACGGACGAGCGCCGCAAGTTCGCCCAGGTATCTCACGAATACCTCATTGATGTGCTACAGTTCACGGGCGGTGAATCGATCACGTCTTCGGCCAACAAGCTAAAGCTCAACTTCAACCACCCGTGCAAGGAGCTCGTGTGGGTTGTACAACGCGACTCGTTCGTGAGCTGCGATGACACGGTTATCAACCCGTGGAAGGGACAACAGCCGTTTAACTTCTCGGACTGGTGGGACCGCTCCGTGCTGGAGTCTGGTTACTCCGTGACCCGCGTAGAGGGCATGGCGGGCAAGAACCCGACGATCACGGCCCTGCTACAGCTCAACGGCCACGACCGCTTCTCCGTACGCGACGGCAACTACTTCAACTGGGTCCAACCGTACCAACACCACACCAACATCCCCGCCGTGGGTGTTAACGTGTACTCGTTTGCCCTACAGCCCGAGCAACACCAACCCAGCGGCACGTGCAATCTGTCGCGCATTGATAACACCACGCTCTTATTAACAGTGAGCAACAACGCGGTGGGCACGAACCTCAGCTCGACGGTGTACGTGTACGCGACGAACTACAACGTTCTACGCATTATGAGTGGCATTAAATTAGTAATTAACACGCTAAATGTATTAGCGATGGTAAATTACTGGTTTGCGTTCGCAAACCACCTGTGCCAAACAGCTAGCTGCCTTGCGCTAATGAATTTAGCACAAGGGCAAACAGTGTGACTAGCTAGTGGTGTTGGAGAGATCCAGCGCCGCAAAATGACCTTGTTGCGGGAAACCCCTTATAGCCTTTACTACTACCCTGTTGTGGAAACACAGCGGGGAATCCAGGATAATGACCTCGGACACAGTAAAAACGTAAAGGATTGGGCAATCCGCAGGCGAGTTTCTAAAGCCGCTATGATAGGCTATGAAACCGTTTCAGAGACTGCAAAGGCATTGGTAATCTATGATGGTCTAATCAACCTGAGATTGCTTAAGGTACAGTCCAGCTTTCATGGAAACATGGAAGGATATAGCCACTGGGGTGGTTTAGCATATAGTAACTAGAAGTATTCGTCATACCTCCCGGTGTGGAATACATTATATTTGCTATTTTTATATATGTGTAAAATTTGATTTTAAAAACTCTATTTTGAATATAGATAAATATTCAAAATGGAAATAATATCACAAGAAAAAATTCAAATAAATATACAACGTGTAGGAAGACTAGGAAATCCAATTATTTATTCGCATGTTATATATTATGGTTCAAAATATACAATTATGAAAATACAATATAATAATGAGTATATCAAGGCTGTAATTGATACAGAAGATTTTATAAAGATTAAAGATTATAACTGGCATTATATTGCAAATGGATATATTAGTCATGGATTACAAATAGATAATAAAAAAAAGGAATTATATCTTCATAATATTGTTATGGGAAGATTAGAACATCCAGGAAAAGGTTCAAAAGAATCAATTGATCATATTAATCGGATCGGATTAGATAATCGTAAAGAAAACTTACGTCTCATTACACAATCAGAACAAAATATTAATCAAAAGCAAAAAGAACGACATATTGAACTACCAGCTGATTCTGAAATATCTATAGATGATATTCCTAAACATATATGGTATATCAAAGCAAATGGATCACATGGAGACCGATTTGGAATTGATTTGAAAACAGAGAATATAAAATGGAAGACAACTAGCGCAAAGAATATATCATTAAAAGATAAATTAAATTCAGCAAAAGAACAGTTACAACAATATTATAAACTATATCCACATTTGAATCCAAATAATGAAGATAAAAAAGCAGAGTTTAATGCATTAACATATTCATATCAAGAGATTATTCAATTAGCTGAATAGAATTGTAATAAATTAAATAATATTTTTAGTCTTGAAAATTGATAACCCTCGCATCTTATAATCTACGGTATATACAAGAATGTCATCAAAAACATGCGAAGCAAAAATCCAACAAGGTCCAAGAAAAGGAGAGTTATGTGGGCGGCCCACTGATACTCAATACTGTTCTAAACATATTCGTCAAACAATTATTGATACTGCCATTATAAACAATATACGTTATTGTGATATAGCACGTAAATGTTTTACAGTCTTAGAAGATCATCAATCAAAATGTACACATTGTCTTCACGCAGCACGTATAAGAGATAGAAAACGAGATGATCAAAAACGTCAAGATTCAACTGTATGTCTAGATTGTGGGAGAACTCTAACGGAAGATATAAGAGCAGTAGGTAAACATGATAAAAAACTTAGACGCTGTACAGAATGTTATGAAAAACTTAAGAAATACGAAACTCAACGAAAAGATACTAGACAAGAACGCAACTATAAAGCAGAGGCATTCAAAAATAAGTATGTAATTTGGAATCACTATGTAAAAAGTGCCCAAAAAAGAGGGATTGATTTTACACTTCCTAAACCTATCTTTAATGAGCTAATTGTAAAGCCATGTTTCTACTGTACTTATATAAAGGAAGATGAAGTAAATGGAATTGATAGAATTAACAATAATAGAGGATACTCTGAAGATAATGTAGTCACATGCTGTCAGTTCTGTAATTTAGCAAAAGGTACTCAGCATCCTCAAGAATTTATTGATAAAATGAAAGCTATTCACAAATTTAATAGTATGAATTGTTGTATAGAGCCAGATATAATTAATAAATGGAAATTAACTTATTTATCTAAATCAACGCCCAATTTCTCTAATTATAAAAAATCAGCTAATAAACGTAATATAGAGTTTAAAATATCTGAAGATAATTTTAAATCAATTATAAAAAATGCGTGTTATTTGTGTGGTCTTCAATCATCTGAGGAAAATAAAAATGGTATAGATCGTTTTAAAAATAATATAGGATATACTTTAGAAAATTCTAAACCATGCTGTGGACATTGTAACCTTTTGAAAAAAGATTTAACATTTGAAAAACTTATAGAAATTGCTAGAACTATAGAAAGTAAATATGAAGATATAACTCAGTATTTATGTGTTATGGATATTAAAACTCGTAATTCTAAAGTGGAAGCGCGCATTAAAGTGGATAATCCAATTATAGGTGAAGTAGAAAAGCGTGAATATAAGTCATTAAATGAAATTATTATACCTAAACATGACATTGATATAAAAGAAATCAAAGATATTTTAGAAAAGAAAGAGGAAACAAATAAAACTCCGTTATTAAAGCAATGGAAAGTCAAACAAATCTATGAAGCTATCACTCTAAACAATGAAAATCAATATAAAGAGTTTTGTGAACAAACTAATGATATTAGTAAAATAGAAAACTGGGAATCCAAATGGGTTGAATTTATTCTATCTGTTAAGGGTCTCTCAATAAAAGACTCTGAAAAAATAATTCGCACATTTCTTGAAGATTTAAGAAGATTGCGGCATAATGAATTATGTTATAATAAGAATTCAAATATAATTGATAGAGAAGATAGACAATTATGGCCTTCTACTACCGTGCTAAGAGCGTATAAGGAGGGAAAAATCGGACAATTTAAGGAATTTCAGGAAAAATACACAGGTATAGCAGATGCGCAGTGGCAAATGCGGTGGAGTAAATTTATGAATAATCTAAATAGTTCATCAGATGATTCTAAAAAATTAGAAATAATTAAAAAATTTATGACAGCGCAGAGGATAAGAGTATATAGAGCGTCTAAATAATTTATATATCCTATACTTAATTAATAGTAACTCTTTTTAATATATCACATATAATATCTGAATCCCTAACAATATATGTAATAAAAGGGGATATTACAATTTTCTTTTGAGCATTTTTTATATTATTAATGAGTTCAAAGTCTTCTTTTTCAGATTGTGTAAATTTATATCCTTCTTTAAATATACTTGTTTTATAACAAAAACTAATCCCCACATATCTAAATTGTATATCAGTTATATAATCAGGTGGAATAATGTTATCATTATCAATCATTCTAAATAGTATTAAATCAACCAATGGATTAATTTCAATTTCTTCAAGTAAATATTGAGTATAGTTTGGTAGAAGATAGTCATCATCATCTAAAAATCCAATCCAAGGAGTTTTAACTAGTTCCATTCCACTATTTCTAACAAATCCTGCTGCCCCATGTATTACATTTTTTAAAACTCCAATTTTATTAACACTGATATATAAAAATCTGTCATTTGATAATAATTCGAGTAATTGTGTATCAGTTGGTTTACAGCCATCGAATATAATAATTGCTTTCCAGTTTGTAATTGTCTGATTTTGTAGAGATAAGAGAGCTCTTGTTAGTGTATTCCTATTAATTGTTGGAATTATGAAAGTAATTAAAGCATCTGTAATATTATTATTAAATTGTTCTATTCTATGAGATAAAGTCATATATAAGTCATTAGCAACTATTTCTTTATTTATATTAAGTGAAGATTTTCTATGTTTATTAACTAACCAAGATGACATATATTAATGTGTTATTAATATAAGAAACAACTTTAAGTTATTCCTTATATTATATTATATTAACTTATATTTAGAAATTGGTAGATGGGGGAGAGATAGGTATAAAGACATTATTACTAATATTGATATTATGGATGAAAATAATTTGTTAATAAATTTATCAGAGGGGGAAATACTCGATAGATATAGTATACTCGATATTAAGTACAATGAAATAGATGATAATAGTAAAAAATTACAAATTAATATAGAACTAGATTATTATAGTAGATTTGATTTTTTAAAAAACACGTATGTAATTTATTATAAGTTACTATATTTTGTTAATAAAAGAATTTGGGATTTAACAAATATTATCAAAGGAATGGCACAATTAAATGAAGATTATGCCAAAATATCGTATGATATTTTTGAGTATAACCAATCACGATTTCGTTTAAAAAATATAATTAATAATATATCTAATAGTAAATTTAAAGAACAAAAAAGTTATAATTTAAAAGAGATACGTATATATATTGAAAATGAAACTAATAATATATTTAATATATTATATGCTTTATTAAGTTTTGATCGTGTTATAGTAAGTTTTAACAAAGATATACGTAGAGATTATATTATAAAAATTAAATTGCTATTTCCAGAATTAGTATATAATGATGAATGTACTAAAACATTAGAAATAGATTTTGAAAATCATAATAATATATTATTACATAACTATATTAAAGACTTAGTGAGTATATAATTAATATAAATGTATAAATATAGTGAATTTCACGGAGAAATTCAAGATGGCAAAAGTGTAGATCAAATATTACGGGAATATTTTCCCGAAAACACAGGAGTATTTTTTGATGTTGGTGCATTCGAACCAATATATATTTCAAATAGTTATCATTTTGAACAAAATGGATGGGACTGTTATTGTTTTGAGGCAAATACCAGTTTAATACCATTACTTAAATCAAAAAGAAAAAATGTTTATAATTATGCTATAACTAATGAAAATAAAGAGACAGGTCCATTTAGTGTAATACATTTTAACAATTATGATAGAGATTGGACTGCTAGCTATTCAGCAATTAAAATAAGTCAGGAGTATTTCGATCTTATTCCAGCACCAAATTCTCATACACATGAAATTATAGATGTTCAATATAAAACACTAAATTCAATAATAGAAACTGAAATATCAGAAGTGAAATCAATTGATATTTTATCAATTGATGTTGAAGGTGGAGAATTAAATGTATTATATGGACTAGACTTGAATAAATATCAGCCTAAAGTTATATTAGTTGAAAATTTACTCAATGATTCGAATGTTAATAGTTATTTAGAAAATAATGGATATAGATTAGATAAGCATATTAGTTATAATCAATATTTCGTACATAATACTTATAATAACCAAGTCTAAAAAGAATCTTCACCCATCTCTCTTAATGTATCTTCGATTGTATATGTAGGCACCCACCCAATAGATTTTAAATCTGAATTATCACCTTTAATGTCTGTTGTATCATTTCTAAAACAGGAATCCATTATAATAACTGCCGCTTGAGAATCTACAGCAACCAGCGAGTTGTCTTTTTCAAAAAGATCTATATTACGTAGTTTGTAAATAGTTTTAACTATATCTTTAACCCTATATGAATTATCATTAGAAATAACATAGTTTTTAGTTATATCTTGTTCGGCGATTAAAAAAAATGCGGTTGCGACATCATGCGCATGTAAAATACAGCGACTAGAATCTAATGAACCAACATGAATTGGTAATTGTGTTTCGTGCCAGCTCTTAGCATGGTTAGTAAGTTTTTTAAATAAGAAGAAATTGTTTCTTAAAGACGATTCTGTAGTAAAAACAATACAATTATAGAATGGTAGATTATATCTAGTACGATAAAAATCAATAAATTGATGACCTAGTAGTTTGGCAAAAGAATAAGGATGTGTGGGCATGAAATAGTCACTGCTAGGTGTAATTGTATAATTATTATGACCTTTAAAGATTTCACTAGATGACGCGTTTAGTAATTTAGCCTTTAATTTATTTTTATGAATAATTTCACAGAGTTGTACTGTTACCAGACCATTCGTTTCACATGCTTCTACTGGATTTTGAATACAATCCTCTGTTTTAGATAGGCTTGCTAAATGAACAATTACATCTGGATTAACAGTTAAAAGTGTTAGAGCCAGCAACTCATGTTCAGAAATATTAAGTGAAAAGACAGTAGCTTTATTAGATTGAATAGGTTGTTTATGAATTCCATATACCGAATATTTTGTAGAAAAAGTCTTATTCGCAAAAGTTCCTATTTGTCCATTAATACCAGTAATAAGAACTTTTGGTTTATTACCTACAATTGAAAGTGATGGAAAGGGAAAAATAAATTGTCCACCATTTTCCAAAAATACTGACTCGCGTTTTACAATCTCTTCCTTAAAATGCCAGGGTAAAACAAGAAGGTAATCAGGAGGATTCTCTCTCATTGTTTCTTCACTAATAATTTCAATATATGTTGATGTCATTTTACCAATCTTTTGTGGATTTCTTTCTACCGCATACTTTATTAATTCTGGACCAATATTAGCATATTGTAATAAACAGTTACCTTTAGTAGAAGCCCCATAAATATAAGCTTTCTTACCACTATCATTTATGGCTTTTATTAAATGTTTAAGCTTTTTAACTTCATAATCGCAATCTTTTAAGAATGCTCTATATGTATTTGGATCAGATAACTTGTGTAATTCTTCATTATCTAAGTATTTCCGCACTAATTGTGTAGCTTCCGTAAATTTTATAGAATCCTTCTTAGCAACCGTGATTCTAAAACTTCCACCGTTACAATCATTCTCTTTAATATCAATGATTTTAAATCCAGCTCTATCCATAATTTCCTTTACTGACATAACTGAGTAATACTCAATATGCTCGTGACATATAGTATCAATACTTTTCATTTTAAGCATTGTTAAAATATAACTTTGCTCAAGGGACCATATACCATCATCAGCAAGTACCTGGAAAATATCTTTCGCAAATTGTACAGGGTCTGGTAGATCATAAAACATTGAAATCGAGGTAATTATTTTAAACTTATAATCAGGTATAGAAGTCTGTATAGCCTCTTTTGTAAAATAAGTAGGCAACAATTCAATATTGTCATAATATTCAGCAAACTGTTTACCAGTTGGATCAATACCCACTCTTTTAATTTCTGGATCATAGTTCTTCAAAAATGTAGCATCATTACTACCAATATCTAATACTGCGTCTCCTTCTTCTAATCTAATATAGCTTTGTACATATTTATTATAGTTTTTAAGATGTTCGCGCATTGTATTATTGATACCTGACCGATATCCATATTCATGTTCGTATAGATCTGATCCATTCAAATATTGTTTTAGTTGTACTAATTTACAGTTATTACATTGAATTAAACATATAGGGGTTGAAGGTGTTGAGTAATCTCCTAATTGAGGAAATCTAGATGTTATAATCTGATTACCTAGATTTATAATATCTTCACAATCTGTAGACCTACAAATTTTACATGTATTCATTTTACTATTTTAGTTATTAAATTAAATCTTTAAATTGATAAACTATATAAAAATAAAACCTTATCTTCCACGCCAAACTTTAAGAATAGATGTATTATATCCAGCTTGACTAATAATATGTGCGGCGGTTTCCATATTATTATTCTCTGAATCAAATGCCCCAGGATACTTTAGAATATCACCAAAATTCGAAGACTTATTATCGGCATCAAATCTCTTTGTATGATATAATACAATACCAAGTATTCTTTCAAATGCTTCTCTATCTTTGCGTGTTCTTATTAATACAATTAGATTTGAAAATAATTTATATTTATTGTCTAAATATTGTACGATATCTAAATCGCATATTGATGTAGCTCCAAAGCATCCATACCATTTATTACTAGGATTTGAAACAAATTCTTCTAGCTCTGTAGCATTGTTAAGTTGTGAAAGATATTTCTTAACTTTAGAAACATCAGATGTATGATCTTTTTCAAAGTGCCAGTGGAATTTAATATTGTCTTCTAATTCATCATGACTAATCAATCTGTTTATGAACATACTATCATGTAAAAATATCATAGTATCCGCCCATTTATACTTCAAAAAATAGTAGTATGGCAAAATCTCGCCTGCTCCATTAAATTCGCTTCGAATTACTTCTGTATTTACTAATTTTCCATCCACTGTATTAACACTGGAATTGTCATCAATAATCACAATCTTGTTTGTGTAGAATTTTCGTATAGAGTTATAAGAGGAGATCCATAAATCATTATCGCGAATATTACGTAAATTGCGTAATATTACAAAAACATATTTTTTCTCTATAAATTTACGGGTATTTGGATCAGATGTCATATATATTAATTCAAATGCTGATGGATTTGGTGTACTATCAATCTTTTTTGTAATATACTGTCTAGGATTAATATCTGTTTTAGCAGTAGTAGTTTTTGAACTAGTATTACTATTAAGAATAATCTCATTTCTTAGATACTCTTGAAATGACTCTGAAATAACTACTTCGGAACGTGCTACTCTCGGGACAATTTGAGGACGAAATTCTTCAGGAATTTTTGAAATATCTCTTTTAGTTAAAACACGCCTATTTGCCCACGATGACATATTATATTGTGTAATATATAAATATATAAATTACGCATTAATATACACATTATAATTTAAATCTTATGTATATCAGAAGAATCTAGAATTATTTTTGTTGTTGTATGTGGTAAATTTTGAAATAGAACTTGATCATTTATACTATTATATGATAAACCTATAGACTCGTGTTTCAAAGCAAATGATATAGATAATGGTGTAGAGAAATTGCCAATATGAACTTTACAACTATTTAATATAGTAATTAATTCATATATATCATTACATTTATATGATTCTAGTTCTAATCCGGTTTGTTGCTTAAATAAAGCATACTCTTCATTCATCCAATATATGTATAATATATCATTAAAATTAAATTTATTAATAATGTTACGATATATGTTAATATCTCCCCATCTCTGTAGAGAATGTGTAATTATAATTTTATTAGAATATTTTTTATTAATCGGTGCAGTTAACCATTTATGACTACCCCATTCAATATCATAAACTCTATTAAATAAAATATACAGATTACATTGATATAAATAAGGAGATTGTCTCCATTTACTAAGGTTAATATCATAGTCTTCGCCGTTATGTATTTTGTATTCTTTAATATATTCTTGTTCTTCTACTATTTTTTTTGTTTCTAAATATGTATTTTCTAAACCTGTACGAAATATATCGCCCACTTTATCTGTAATATATAGGATACCTTTTTTATTTGTTTTATGATATAATTCACATATTACAGATAATTGATGTATAAAATCACCTAATAAACCACCTGATATGTATATTATACAATCAGACATAAATATGTAAATTATTTAAATCTTTAGGTTAAAATTATATATGATTATAATATATAAGATGAATGCTGGTCAAAGAGTTAAGTTTTTTATTTTCTGTATTCTAACTTTGGCTATAGTATTATACTTTACAAAGGAGGTTCGCGATGAAGGATTTTTTGACAATAGTGGCGCGCTTGTTCAATTAGCTTCATCTGAAGCATTTGGAATGTCACCTGGTACAATGGACCAATTATCATCTACCCGAGTTATTTCAAAAAGAGATCAAGAAATTGAAAACAGTCTATATAATAATTTAACAGAGCAGGGTATTATTAATATGACAGAATCCGGTTATAATGATATGAACTATTAGATTACTAAATAACAATTTTATCATAAATCATTTTTAATTCATCTGAATCCCAGATAATTTCTGGTGGCCCAGATGGATATGCTTCATATGGAATAGCCTTCTCTGTTGGTTTCTCTAATGATAGCAATCTTTTAAGCGAATACAGACGTCTATGTATTGGATTTTTAATGTGTTTATATTGTGTTCGACCTATTTGTTTCCATCGCCATTCAATTTGTAGAGCTGACCGCCATTCTGGAATACCTGTTATATAACAAGCACGATTCCAGGTTAAACCTTTTGATACACTTATACCAGTAGCCTTAGCCCCTCCTGAAATTTCTTTATTGTGTTGTCTTAATCGTCGATCAGGATCGGTTGTGGCACCTACATAGGTTTTTAATGTATCATCTGTATATAACATATAACAATAATAGTTCATTTTATATCTAAAGCAGACAAATACTTTATACTGAGTTCTATTAGAATATAAAGTATATATTGTAATTACATATAACAATGATAAATAAATTAATAGTATTTGGCACTAATGGTATGTTAGGAAACTACATTAAAAATTATTTTACTAAAAAGACTACATATGAAGTTATATGTATAACTAGAAAAGAATATGAAATAACTATGGATAATATATCAAAATTAGACAATTTTTTATCAACTATGATATCCGATAATACATGTATAATTAACTGTAATGGTCTAATACCACAACGTATTGATAAAATACACTCAGAATCATATTATTTAATAAATTCTATTTTCCCATTACATTTATCAAATATATGTAAAAAATATAATATAAACTTAATATGTCCTACAACTGATTGTGTATTTAGTGGTAAAAAAGGCGCATATATTGAAACTGATTTTCACGATGAAATAAATACATATGGAATTAGTAAATCATTGGGTGAGCCTAGTAATGCTACTATAATTCGTACTTCAATTATTGGAGAAGAACTTGATAATAAAAAATCTTTTTTAGAATTTGTTAAAAACGGCAGTACAATTAATGGATGGAATAATCATTATTGGAATGGTATTACATGCTATCAATATTGTAAAGTGATAGATAAAATTATAAGTGAAGATCTGTTTTGGAAGGGAGTTAGGCACATTTATTCGCCTCTTAAAAAGACAAAATATGAATTAGCAAGTATAATAAAGAGTGTATATGGATTATCTGTAAGCATTAATAAATGTAATGCAGATACAGAGATTGATAAAACACTTTCTTCTATATATACTACAAGTAATATATTTAATATTCCATCTTTAGAAGAGCAGATATATGAGCAGTCACAATATAAATTATAATAAGCGTCTAAGTATTAACCTAAAAGAGCTTTAATAACAAATATGTATATGGATGAATTAAAACAAAATCTTCATTTACTTCACTCTTTAAGAACTTTAGTAGAAACAAAAAATCAGAATTATTATAATTATAAAATAATAAATGAACATCCTATTACTAATAATACAATCTCTATTGTTATGACATCACATGAAAGATCTAAACAAGTTTATTGTACATTAAAGACAATTAATATGTGTAGCTCTAAAGATCTACAAATTATAATTGTAGATGATTCTTCGATAGATCCTGTATTAGAGTCAATAATTGGAGAATTTAATCTACATATAGAGCTAATTTCAATAAATCGAGCAAATAAATGTTGGGCAAATCCGTGTATTAATTATAATATAGGATTTCAGTATGTTAAAGGAAGTAAAGTAATAATTCAAAATGGCGAGGTATGTTATATTGGAGATATTGTAGAATATATTAAAAATATGGTTATAGATGATAACTATTATGTATTTGATGTGAGAGCATCTCGTGATTTTTATACAAATGATCTTATCTATTCAATATTAAAAAAAGATAAAATACGTGTAGATATATATAATGAAAACATATGGTCAGATTGGTATCAGCATACAACTGAAAGAAATGCTAACTATCATTTTTTAACCTCTTTAACTAAAAAAACATTCGATAAAATTGGCGGATTTAGCTATGATTACGCATTTGGTTCTTGTTACGACGATGATGATTTATTACTCAAAATACGTTCAAATACTAATATTATAAATATTAAACATAATATAGACAAAATAGGTGGTATACATTTATATCATGGATATACTGTTAATATTATAAATAGTGCGGCCTATACTAAACCACAAAATATTGATCTATTTAATAAAAAACGAAATTATTTAAATAGTAACAATCGATATTTAGAGTTATCACAATATGATAATATATATGATATTAATAAAATGTATAGTATACTAAATAATTACTAGAGATAATATAATATATCAATATAAAGATTATTATATATGTATTTGTTAAATGAAAACGATTGTTACAATTACAGGAATTCGTCCTGATTTTATTAGAATGTCACAAATATTTAAAGAATTAGATAAACATTATAAACACATATTAATTCATACTGGTCAGCATTATGACACAACACTATCTGATGTATTTTTTGAACAACTAAATATTAGAGAACCTGATTATATTTTGAACACTGGTAAAGAATCAACTAATCATTTTGAACAACTTAGCTACTTAAGTAGAGAGATTCCTAAACTATTTTTAGAGAAAGATATAAAACCAGATTTAATTATATTTTTAGGAGATTCAAATTCGGCTGGTGTAGCTTTTCCTCTAAAAAAAGAAGGTTACAAGATTGGTCACATTGAAGCAGGTATGCGCTCTTATGATAAGAGAATGTTGGAAGAAATTAATAGAACTGTATGTGACCATTGTAGTGATATTCTGTTTGTATATCATGAAGATTATAAAGAGCAGTTGATTAAAGAAAATATTACAAATAATGTATTTGTAGTAGGTAATACAATTGTGGAGCCTTTAAGAGCGGTTTCTAAAAGTATTATGGATCTTCCAAAGAGAAATGATATGATATTAATGGATATTCATAGACCTGAAAATTTTAAATATGTTGAGCGTCTAAGAAATATTATTAAGTTTGGTAATAAATGTATCGATAAATATGGTATACCTGTAAAGCTCCTATATTTTAAAAGATTAAAGGATGCTATAGATTCTAATAATATTGATCTTGGTAGAATAGAAATTATTCCTTTATTACCCTATAAGGAATATATTGAAACTATATATCATTCTAAATTTATAATAAGTGATAGTGGTACAGGTCAAGAAGAGCCTGCTTTACTTAATACACCTGTAGTAGTTCCAAGAGATTATACGGAAAGACCTCAGAGTTATGAATATAATTGTAGTATTTGTTATAGAGTGAATGATGATAATTCAGAGGAAGTTTATAAATGGCTGGATGATATTCATAATCAGGTAAAGGCAATGGATCTAAAATGGTTAGGTAATGGAGAAACTAGTAGTAAAGTTATTTCATATTTAAATCAATATTTTGGCAGTGCTTAAAGATATTATGATTATAATATCCAAATGAATAATTTTTGGCAGGAGCAGCATAAAAATAAGAATGAGTATTGGTTGTCTGGTACAAATAATGCTGAATATATTTTAGATCTTCATAAGATTGATAGGAATATTAGTAATAATAAAATTTTGGATATAGGAGTAGGAATGGGTCATTTAAGTAGATATTTATATTCAAAAAAAAATACTATGTTTTGTTCTGATATATCACAAATTGCTCTAGATAATTTAAATGATATTGCTAGTACATATTTAACATCTGATTTATCTAGAATAGAGCCAGTAGACATAGCGATTTGTAATCTAGTATTTCAGCATTGTAATGATATTGAGATTCAAAGAATTTTAAATGATGTCCAATTAAAAGATGTAGGATTTTTTACATTTCAGTTCGCATTTTTAAGAGAAGGTGAAGAACCAAATCATAAAGTTAAACATCTTATTAGTATTGGAACACATCATTTTAGAAGTCTAGATAAAATTAAGGAAATGGTTAAATTTGCTAATAAGAAGATTATTGAGATTTCTGAACCTATTCATTATTATGGAGATGAAAATTTTAGTTGGTATATTGTAAAAGTTGCGAATAATTAAAATAGTGTATGTCAATTATATTAAACTCTTTAAGTATATAAAGAGTTTATTATAAAATATAATATATGAATTCAATTAATATTGTATCTGAACAGTATCTAAATCAAAAACCATATCCATACGCATTTCAAGATAGTATTTTAAATGAAGAGATTGCTAAAAAAATACAAACTGAAATTCTAGATATTCCTGATGATGCCTGGGACAGATACGAGAATCCCTTTGAGTCTAAATATACACTAAGAGATAAGTATAATTTTCCAGAAAATCTCAATAAATTATTTAATGATCTAGAAAGTAGTGAATTTGTCAATAAATTATCTGAAATTACTGGTTATAGATTATTATTGGATTCAACACGAAATTTTTGGGGGGTTCATAAATATAATAGTGGAGATAAGTTAGATATACATGTTGATGCGGGTCTTCACCCTATTACTAAACAAAAAAAACAAGTTACAATTGGTATTTATTTAAGTAGTAATTGGAAAGTGGAATATGGTTGTAATTTAGAGATGTGGAGTGGTGATTCCTCTGAATCAAATAAGGCTAAATTATATGAAAAGATGGATTCGATCGCACCATTATTTAATCGTATGGTAATATTTAATTGTAATGATTATGCGTGGCATGGTAATCCAGAGCCTGTTAATTGCCCAGCAGATTCTAAACGTATATTTGTAACAATTTCATATTTAAGTGAAAATTATACAGATAAAAATAAGAGACAAAAGGCATTTTTTGTGGCAAGACCAGATGATCCTGTAGATGAAGAGAAGGATAGATTAAGATTATTAAGAGCAGATCCTAATAGTTTTAAGAATGTATATAGAACTTAAATAGTACATATGTTTAATCATAAATGATAGTATTTACATATGATAATAATATAGAAATAAAGCTATTTGGTCATAAGTTTGATGAATTAATCAACAATCGTGATAATCACGAAATATTATTTAGAAAAATTAACACTTATCTAATAAATAATAATTACATAAAAGGAAATATAATTGATAGTGGTGCGTGGATTGGAGACAATACAATTCCTTGGGCAAAAAATATTAAAAAAACAGTCTTTGCAATAGATCCATCATCTGAAAATTGTAGTTATATTAGAGAACTAGCATTGTATAATGATATTATAAATATTAAAGTTATAGAAACTGCACTAAGTGATAAATTAGATATACTAAGTACAGATGATACTGATAACCATTATTGTTTTTTACATAATAGTAGTACTAATATAAAACACATATCAGCAACAACTATTGATAATTTATTAAATGATGGTATATTATATGACATTGATTATATTCATTTAGATGTAGAACTAATGGAACTAAAAGTAATCAAAGGTAGTATAGAATTAATTAAAAAATTTAAACCAATTATTACATTTGAACAGCATATAAAAACTGAAAATTATATGGAAATATGTAACTTATTAGCTATTTATGGATATAATACATATATTATAAATGAAATACTATCTGGATGTAATATAGATTGTCGTAATTTTATAGCATTTCCATCTAATATTGACTCTGATACTATTATAAAAGATTTAGAAAAAAATATTGAAAGTAATATACTAATACGTACAAAATAACAATAATTTATAGTATATTTGTTTTATACCCTTGAAGATTTAAAATTAGACGCTAAAATGCTAATAATATAAAGAACTATCTAGTATTTTATGTATAATGACAACTAAAGTATCTATAGCTTGTTTAATATATAAGAGTACAAGATGGCTTCAATTTGTATATGATCAAGTTAGAAAGTATACAAATTTAAATGATAATGAGTTTTATTTTGTAGCAAATGATGCGTGTGATAATGTGTTAAATTATCTAAAAGAACATAACATCCCACATTATATTCATAATAATACAGAACAGCAGAGAAAACAATGGTATATTAATAATGTATATCGAGCATGGAATACCGCGTGTAAAATGGCAAAAGGCGAATACACTGTATTAATTAATAGTGATATGGCATTTTCACCCAATTGGTTAGAAAGTTTAATGGAAAATTATGATGAAAGTAAAATACTTACATCACGATTAGTTGAACGAGGTATTATGAGATCAGGAACATATGGAATTGAATGTAATTTTGGAAATGTTCCTAGTGATTATAGAGATTCTGATTTTGTAGAATATGCTAAACAAGTTTCTGAGAAAAAACTAATGCCAGGTGGGCTTTTTATGCCATTGCTCATTAAGACTAAGTATTTAAAAGAAATTAATTACTATCCAGAAGGAAATATTACAAAAAATTCTGATATTTATAATCCTATATGCACTGAATATAAAGACGATTGTATTCCAGGAGATCATGTTTTAATTCGTAAATTAAATAATATTGGTATTCAGCATTATACCGACTTTAATAGTATAGTTTATCACTTTCAAGAAGGGGAAATGAGAGATACATCTAATTAGATCAACGCACATTAAAAATAGGTAATTTGCCCATTTTTAATCTTCAGAGGTCTAAGAATGGCGTAGTTGTGTACGTGTATTATTCTTTTTAGTAACAATTGATAGTCCAGGTGGTTCGAGTGGTAAAGTTACAATATTTATATCATCTCTTTT
>Ga0214921_10005541_pt1 | contig 17802 bp, 15 predicted proteins | sample LL1505_MetaG_FD_177992 | JGI IMG/M metagenome (GOLD analysis project Ga0214921, IMG submission 177992) | Freshwater microbial communities from Lake Lanier, Atlanta, Georgia, United States - LL-1505 | ecosystem: Environmental > Aquatic > Freshwater > Lake | place: USA: Georgia | collected...
AAAGAGCAAACAATCCAAAGCAGAAGGCTACAACATCAACTTGAAACCGTTTAAACTTTAAAACCATTGAGCCAATCTCTCCTATAAGAAATTAGCCCATCTGTCTCAAACCATTTGAAGACGGACATTGAGCTGGCCCGGGCGTTGGCGGGCGTACGCAACCAGCTCGCGCATGTTGGCCACAGGCAGGTCTTTGTTGGCCGCCCACAGCAGCGGGCCGTTGGCGATCATGCTGATAGGTGCAAAGCTGCGCAGCGGGTCATAGCCGGCTTGTGGCAGCACGGCGGCCACGGTGGTGAAGGGTGCAGCCACCAGCAGCAGGGTGTGGCCGTCAGGCGCGCTCTGGGCGACATGCTGGGCGCCGATGGCCCCGGAGGCTCCGGTACGGTTTTCGACTACAAACGTGCCGCCCATGACTTCACCCATTTTTTGGGCCATTAGCCGGCCGACGGCGTCTGTGCCGGCGCCAGCTGCAAACGGGATGACGATTCGAACAGGGCGCTCTGGGTAGCCGGCCGCGCGCACCATAGGAAATGCGCAGACTGAAGCTGCAGCGGTGGCACGGGTCAGGAGAAGGCGTCTTGAAATGGTCATGGCGGTTGATGGGGTTGATATAAACGAAATGATAGCGAAAGGATGTTGTCATGGGCGCATGACAAATAGATGACGGATCAGGGTTAGCCCTTGTGCCAGGATCGGCCGCTAAACTGACGCCATGAGCACTATTTCACGCATCGAAATACACGTTTTTAACGTCTCTGCCAAGACCAACTGGGTCTTCATCGCCGTCACGGCTGCCGACGGCCGCACGGGCTGGGGCGAAGCCTCTCTGATCGGCTGGGAGCCCATGCTGGTGGCGGCCAGCCGCGCGCTGGCGCTGGAATGGGAAGGCCGGCCACTGACCGATGCGCAGGCCGGGCTGCGGGTGTCGCCGCAGTCGCCCGGCGGATTGGTTTTCAACTCGGTCATCAGTGCTGTGCAGCAGGCCTTGGCTTGTCTGCTCGATGGCAGTAAGCCCGGCGCGCCAGCGGCCCCGGAGTTGACCGCTACGGTGCTGCGCCAGCGCGTTCCGCTGTACGCCAACATCAACCGCGCCACCCGGCTGCGCACGCCGCAAGGTTTTGTAGAGACGGCCTTGCGCGCGCGGGCTCAGGGTTTCAGCCGTTTCAAGGCCGCGCCATTTGATGGGCTCTCGCCGGCGCTGTGCCCCACTCCGCAGGGTCAAGCCTTGATTGAGCACGGCGTTGAATGCATGTTGGCCTTGCGACAGGCACTGGGCCCCGATGCGATGTTGATGGTGGACTGCCATTGGCGCTTTGACGAGACGCGTGCTTTACTGGCCTTGAATGCATTGGCCCCGGCGGCCTTGCATTGGTTTGAATGCCCCATAGCCGAAACGCATGCCCACTGGCCGGCTATGCGCCGGCTGCGCGCGGCTACGCGCGAGCAAGGCGTGCTCTTGGCTGCAGCCGAGACGCAGGTAGGCCTGGCGTCTTTCCAAACGCTATTTGACGAGGCGCTCTACGACGTGGTGATGCCCGACATCAAGTACTGCGGCGGGCCTCTGGAGATGTTGAAAATTGCCCATCGGGCTGCTGAACATGGCGTGCTTTTTTCACCCCACAACCCTTCGGGCCCGGTTTGCACTTGGCACAGTTTGCAAATTGCGGCGCTGGCGCCCGAGTGCGCCATGCTGGAACTGCAGTTTGAAGAGAGTCCGCTGTACGAGCAGTTGCTTGAAGGCGCGCCTTTGTCCACCCATGGCGGCGGCCTGTCACTGGAGAGGGCGTATGGACAAAGCCTGGGTCTGGACAAGCAACTCCTGCAAGCCCATCCATACCAGCCGGTGCCCCCCGGCATAGAGACCCAGCTGAACCGCTGAGCCGGTGTTCAGTCGGCGCGGATATTGCGCTCGGAAGCGATTTTTTTCCAGCGCGCTACGTCAGCCGTTACACGGGTCGCGAAGGCCTCGGGCGTGCTTGGGGCCGGGTCGCAGGACAACGTGGCCAGCCTGGCCTTCACATCCGGATGCTCCAGGGCCTGGTTAACCAGGGCATTGATGCGTGTGACCACTGCCTTGGGGGTGCCAGCAGGCGCCAGGATGCCAAACCAGGCCTGGGTGTCAAAGCCGGGGAATGTTTCAGCCATGGCCGGCACGTCGGGCAGGCTGTGATGGCGTTTGGGCGTGGTGACTGCCAGAGCTTGCACTTTGCCCGATTTGATCAGCGCCGACCAGGGTGGCAGGTTGCCCACCATGACTTGAGATTCGTCGGCCATCAATGCGTTGACTGCGGGGGCCGCGCCTTTGTAGGGTATGTGGGCCATGTCAATGCCGGCCATGCTCTTGAAGAGTTCAGCGGACATGTGGGCAGAACTGCCAACGCCACCGGATGCGTAGTTCAGTTTGCCGGGGTTGGCTTTGGCGTAGGCCAGAAACTCGGCCATTGTTTTGACTTTCACCGAAGGGTTGACAACCAACACGTTGGGCGTGGTGCAGATCAAGGCGACGGGTGTGAAGTCTTTGACCACGTCGTAGTTGAGCTTGGCGTAGATGCCGGCATTGACGCCGTGCGAGCCGGCATTGCCGACGATCATGGTGTAGCCGTCAGGGGCAGACTTAGCGGTAAATTCCGAACCCAAAACGCCACCGGCGCCAGGCTTGTTATCGATCAAAACGGTTTGCCCGATCTCCCTTGAAAGGCGGTCCGCGATCATGCGGCCCATGGCATCACCGCCGTCGCCAGGGGTGCTGGGCACGATCCAGCGGATCGGTTTGGAAGGGTAGTTTTGTGCGCCTGCCAGCGGGCTGACCAGTGCGCAGACCAAGGCCGCAAGGATGCTGATTTTCATGGTGTTGACCGTTTCAAAGCAGTTGTTCAGTGCGCTTGGCAACGATATGAAGCCAAGCTGAAGGCATTAATTTTACAGGCTGGGGGAAGATCAGTGCTATCGAAAACCCGAGCCCGGGTCACTGGCTAAAGTGAATGGGGAGACAGTTTTAAGGGCCGGGCAGCAGGTGCCTGAGTTTTAACAAGCCGGTCGACATCGCTGTTCCCACAATGATGACCGCGGCGCAAATCAGCATCCAGGGCGTGACGGTCTCACCTAAAAACAGCAGGCCGTAAAGTACAGCAAATACCGGCACCAGGTAGGTCACCGACAAAGCGCGTACGGGGCCGGCTTTGCCAATGATTCTGAAGTACAGCACATAAGCTACGCCGGTGCACAAAATGCCGACCGCCAGCAGTGCCAGCCAGGCGCTTGGGCCTGGCATTTGCGCCGGCCACAACCACAGCGCCGGCAGCGCCAGACCGAGTGCTGCGCCTATTTGGCTGCCGGTGGCAGTGACCAGCGGCGGCAGTTCAGACAAGTAGCGCCTTGTGAAACTGGCCGCCAGCGCATAACAAACACAGGCCAGCAAACAGGCCAGCACCGCCCAACCCGGTGCCACACCTGAAGCATCAGGTTTGAAGCTGGCCTTGTCCCAGGCCAGCATGGCCACGCCTGCAAAGCCGATGACCAGTCCCAGCGTGCGCGACAGCGTGGGCCGGTCGCGCAGCCACACCCAAGCCACCAGCGCGCCGAACATCGGCACCGTGGCATTGAGCAGCGAGGACAGGCCGGTGGTGATCGACAGCAGAGCAAAAGCGTAGCAGGCAAAGGGAATGCCGGAGTTCAGCAAGCCGACAAAAAACACGCGCTTCCAGTGCTGGCGCAGCTGGCTGCCCAGCCCTTTATAAAGCAGGATGGGCATTAAAAATGCAGACGCAATGCTGACCCGTACGGCCGCCGTGGCCACCGGCCCGAACTCCACCGTGCTGATACGCATGAATAAAAACGAAGCGCCCCAGAGTGATGCCAGCAGCATGAAATCGAGAGCCCAGGGTTTGCTGTTGGCGTGCGTGGTGTAAATGGTCAAAACGGATCTTTACTTCAGGAGGGCTCAGGCTTGAACGGGGAGCGTAGGCAGTGCGCCTTCGAGTTGCAACAAGGCACGCTTGCGCGCCAGGCCGCCGGCATAGCCGGTGAGCGCGCCGCCTTGGCCGATCACGCGGTGGCAGGGCACGATGACACTGAGCGGGTTACGCCCGATCGCGCCGCCGGTTGCACGCACGGCCGAAGGCCGGCCGATGCGCGCGCTCAATTCGCCGTAAGTGCAGGTATGCCCGCGGGGTAGTGCCAGCAGGGCTTGCCACACTGCGCGCTGGAAATCTGTGCCATCGCTCAAGTCCAGGGGCAAGTCAAAGACATTCAGCTCACCGGCGAAATAGGCGTCTATCTGGCGGGCGGCCTCGCGCAGCACCGGGTGCGACGGCGCGCTGGGCCAGGCAGCGTTGCCTCCACCGCTCAGCGCAGGCGGGCGGTGTTGCTGGTCTTCAAACCAGGCGCCGGCCAAGCCGTGCGGGCCGGCGGCCAGCGTTAGTTTGCCCAAAGGTGTGGGGCAGACGCAGATCACCAGAGAGCGGTTGAGTGGCATGTTGGTGGGTGCTGGGGTAGGACTGAAAGCCCGGCTGCATGGCCGGCTTTGTACTTGCTAAGGATGATACGACGCCCTATGTGTCAGCCCTACAATCCTTGGCAAAGTTAGCTTTATTTTTCAGCCCTGCTGCGCCAAGGAAAACCTTTTCATGCAAGTGACTTCTTCGATTTTCAAGGCCTATGACATTCGGGGTGTGGTGCCTTCAACCATTCATGAAGAAGTTGCCCAAGCGCTGGGCCAGGCCTTTGGCACTGTGGCGCTGGCCCAGGGAGAGCAAACGGTGGCGGTGGGCCGCGATGGCCGGCTCAGCGGCCCGTCCCTGAGCGCTGCGCTGATACGCGGTTTGCGTGCAGCCGGTGTGGCGGTGATTGACGTGGGCGCAGTCACCACGCCGATGCTGTATTTTGCGGCCAGCACTTTGTGCAGCAGCGGCATCCAGGTCACCGGTAGCCACAACCCCAAGGACTACAACGGCTTCAAAATGGTCATGGCAGGCCGTGCGATTTATGGCGACGACATCCAGGCCCTGCGCAGTATGATTGAAGCCGAAAGCTGGCAACTGGCCGGCTTGCCGGGTGCCTACCAGCAAGTTGATGTGCTGCCGGCTTACAGCGCACGCATCGTCTCAGACATTCGCTTGGCGCGTCCCCTGAAGATTGTCATGGACTGCGGCAACGGCATTGCCGGTGCCTCTGCGCCGGGTATCTTTCGCGCGCTCGGCTGCGAAGTTCTTGAACTTTTCAGTGAAGTGGATGGCAACTTTCCCAATCACCACCCGGACCCTAGTAAACCCGAAAATCTGCGCGACTTGATCGCCGCACTGCATACCAGTCAGGCCGATCTAGGCTTGGCCTTTGACGGCGACGGTGACCGCTTGGGCATCATCACCAAAGACGGGCAAAACATCTTTCCTGATCGTCAAATGATGTTGTTCGCCCGGGATGTGCTGTCGCGTGTACCCGGTGGTGTGATTGTTTATGACGTCAAGTGTTCGCAAGCACTTGCGCCAGCGATCGTGGCGGCAGGCGGCAAGCCACTGATGTTCAAAACCGGCCACTCGCTGATCAAGGCCAAGATGCGTGAACTCAACTCGCCGCTGGGCGGCGAGATGAGCGGGCATATTTTTTTCAAGGAGCGCTGGTTCGGCTTTGACGACGGCACCTATGCCGGCGCACGCCTGCTGGAGATCGTTAGCCGCACGCAGGATGTGGCGGCGCTGCTCAACGGCTTGCCCAGCAGTTTCAGCACGCCCGAGCTGAACGTGGCTTGCGCCGAAGGCGAACCACCGGTGCTGGTTGCTGCGCTGGTTGCACAGGCCAGCGCCCGACCCGGCGGCGTGCCGCGCTTTGCGGCGCCGGCCCAGCTCTCCACCATCGACGGTCTGCGCGTGGACTGGCCCGATGGCTTTGGCCTGATCCGCAGTTCAAACACCACGCCGGTGCTGGTACTGCGATTTGAGGGCACGACGCCGGCGGCTTTGCAACGCATTGAAAAAGACATGCTGGCGCTGTTGCACAGCGTCAAGCCTGATGCACACTTTGCCGCAGCAGCACATTAATTTGCCTGGCCGGCATTTTTTTGCGCCAGAGCACTGAACGCATGCAAGCACTTTGTCTATGGCTTTACGCGCGGCTTATGCAAGTGGCTGCGCCGCTACTGCGCCGCAAGCTGGCGCGCCGAGCGCTGGCCGAACCCGGGTACGCCCAGGCCGTGCCCGAGCGTTGGGGCCAGTACACGCAAGCGCCCGAGATAGCCAGCGAGCTGGTGTGGGTGCACGCGGTGTCTCTGGGTGAGACGCGCACTGCGGCCATCTTGCTTCGCGAATGGCGTGCCCGGTCACCGGGCTTGCGCGTGCTGCTGACTCACGGCACGGCCACCGGTCGCGAACAGGGCTTGAACCTGCTGCAGCCTGGCGATGTGCAGGTCTGGCAACCCTGGGACAGCCGCGCTGCGGTCGATAGCTTTTTAACGCACTTCAAGCCGCGCCTGGGCGTGCTGCTCGAAACGGAAGTCTGGCCCAACTTGATGGCTGCAGCCCAAGCCCGTGGCTTGTCGGTGGCACTGGTGAATGCGCGGCTTTCACCCAAATCACTCGCCTCAGCTCTGCGCCTGGCCTGGTTGGCGCGGCCGGCGTATCGGGCGCTGGCTGCCGTGTACGCGCAGACTGAGGCCGATGGCCGCAGGCTGGCGCAATTGGGCGCGCCGGTGGCGGGTGTCTTTGGCAACCTCAAGTTTGACGCCAGGCCCGATGCTGCTCAGCAAGCGCTGGCCCGTCTGTGGCGCGCTAGCCTGGCACAGCCGGTGCTGATGCTGGCCAGTTCGCGAGAGGGAGAAGAGATCGATTTTTTACAGCAGTGGCAAGCCCGCAAGCTTGAGGCTCAGCCGGGAAGGGCTCTAAAGCGGGTGTTGATCGTGCCCCGCCATCCGCAGCGCTTTGAAGAGGTCGCACAACTGGTTCAAGCGCAAGGTTTGACCGTCTCGCGACGCAGTCAGTGGGCCGGTGCTCCCGGCGATGACCTGGATGCCATGCAAGCGGATGTCTGGTTGGGCGACAGCCTGGGTGAGATGGCGCTTTACTACACACTCAGCGACGTGGCATTGTTGGGCGGCAGTTTTGAAGCGCTGGGCGGGCAGAACTTAATTGAGCCCGCCGCCTGTGCCTGCCCGGTGGTGATGGGCCCGCACACCTTCAATTTTGCTGAGGTGGCGCTGGGGGCTGAATCTGCTGGTGCCGCTTTACGGGTAACAAACATGCAAGCCGGCCTCGTTCAGGCGCTGGCTTTGTTGAATGATCCCACCGCTTTGCAGCAAGCCAAGTCGGCTGCCTTGGCTTTTGGTGCCAGCCATGGCGGCGCTGCAGAGCGCACCGTGCAGGCACTGACCCAACTGGCTGCCGTACCGCGCGACTAGAGTCTTCGCTCAGGCGCTCACTTGACCAGCAGGTTGTTGATGGTTTGCAGATCGTCGGCGCGCAATGATCCGTTGGCCAGGCGAAGACGCAAGCCGCCGATCAGCACCTCATAACGCGCTTTGGCCAGGTCGCGCTTGGTCTGGAACAACTGACTTTGTGAGTTCAGCACGTCAATGTTGATACGCACGCCAACCTGGTAACCCAGACGGTTGGCTTCCAGGGCGATTTGGCTGGACTGCTCAGCAGCCTCGAGGGCTTTGACCTGACCCTGTCCAGACACCACGCCAAAAAAAGCCGTGCGAGTCGATTGAGCGACGGTGCGACGCGCGCCTTCTAAGTCGCTGCTGGCTTTGTCGCTCAAGGACAGTGTTTCGCGTATGCGGTTTTGCGTCGAAAAGCCGGCAAACAGCGGCACATTCAGACTCAGGCCGATGGCGGCGGTGTTGGTGCTGGAAGTCTTGTCAGTTGATGCCGAGCCGTTGGGGTTTCGCGTCATGTTGTAGCTGCCGGTCAGGTCCAGCGTGGGTTTGTGGCCGGCTTCGGCCTTGGTCACCTCAAGCCGGGCTATTTCAAGGTTGCTCTGCGCTACACGGATGCTCGGGTGGGCAAGCTCGGACTGCTGCACCCATGCGTTGACATCGGCCGGTTCAATGGGTTGAAGCACCGGTGGCGCCACCAGGCTGAGGGGCTGTGTGCCTTGCTTGCCGACCAGTTGATCAAGCGCGATTTTTTTCACGCGCAAGTCGTTCTCGGCGGCTATTTCCTGCGCCAGCACCAGGTCAAAGCGGGCTTGTGCTTCACGGGTGTCGGTGATGGTGGCGGTGCCCACTTCAAAGTTGCGCTTGGCCGAGGCCAATTGCTCGGCCACAGCCGCTTTTTGTGCCTTGACAAAGTTCAGGCTGTCTTGCGAGGCCAGCGCGTCAAAGTAAGTCTGGCTGGTGCGCACGATCAGCTCTTGCTCTGCGGCGTCTAGCTGCGCGCGCGCCAGTGCCAGCTGCTTTTGGCCCTGCTCGAAGGTAGCCCGGTTAATGGGCCGGTAAAGCGGGTGCGAGGCACTGAGGGTAGCGCTTTGGGTGTTGTAGGAGCGGATCAGGGCTGAAGCCCCTGCCAGCGTTGTATCAAAATCCGTGCGGGTCGCCGTACCGGTCAAGCTGGCTGTGGGCAGGATGCCGGCGCGAGACTGCTCAGCGCGAGCCAGATTGGCGTCGTATTGCAACTTGGCTGACAGGTAACTGGCATCAAAGGCGCGGGCTGAGTCGTACAGCTCCACCAGACTTTGCGCCTGCGCCGAAGGTGTAAAGGCCAAGATGCCCGTTATGGCCAAAGATAAAACGGTGAGGGGGCGTTTGGGATGAGTCATGAGCTTGGGTGGTGTGAGAAAAATAATTTAAAAAATCAGTAACGTGGCACCGACGGGTCGACTTCGTTGGACCATGCATCAATGCCGCCTTGCAGATTGACAACGTGCGTAAAGCCATTTTGAGTCAGGTAATTGGCTACCTGCAGGCTGCGCATCCCGTGATGGCACAGGCAGACCATGGGCTGGCTGGGGTCGAGTTCGGCCAGGCGTTGCGGCACTTCGCGCATCGGAATGCGCAGCAAGTCAAAGCCGTCTTCTTGCACGCAGGCGGTTTGCAGTTCCCAGGGCTCGCGCACATCCAGCATGACCGGCCTTGCAGCATTTTCCCCGGCCGTGCTCAGCGTATCCCGCCATTGGGCGAACTCAGAAGGGGCTACTTGCAAGACCATAGGAAATTTAAAAGCGAAATGCGGAGGGTGTCGGGAAGTTCAGCAGGCGGGGTGCCAGCGTGTCCCATGCCGCGGTGTGGCTCATGGCGTGCGCGTCCACGCGTGTGCTCAGACTGGCCCGCATGACGGGCTCGTCCCCCACGATAGCGATCAGACGGCCGCCGGTTTTGAGCAGCGCCAGCAACTCGGTCGGCACCTGGGCCACGGAGCCGCTGAGCACAATCACGTCAAAAGGCCCGGACAGTCCGGCCTGGTCGGCCTCGCCGGGGATCAGCAGGCTGGCGCCATCGAGTTGCAGCACTTCGGCGTTGTGAATGCCGGCTTTTTGCAGGTTCTGACGGGCCGCGCGGGCCAGCGCCGGATCGATTTCTAGCGTGACAACATGCTGGGCACGGTGCGCCAGCAGCGCCGCCATGTAGCCCGAGCCGGTGCCGATTTCCAGCACTTTTTCGTGCTTTTGCACATTCAGGTCTTGCAGCAAGCGCGCTTCAACCCGGGGCGCCAGCATGCATTGCCCGGGTTCGGCATGCGCGGCCAGCGGAATTTCCATGTCGACAAACGCCAGGGCCTTGTGGGCCACAGGCACAAAATCTTCGCGTTTGACCACCGCCAGCAAACTCAGGATCTGGCCGTCGAGCACTTCCCAGGGGCGGATTTGCTGCTCAATCATGTTGAATCGGGCTTGTTCTAGGTTCATGGTGCAGGGCCGTGGTGGGGAAATAATCAAAAAACTAGTTTACCAACTGAAATCAGGCGGTGTTCAGGTGCGCGGGTGAACCTGCGCAGGGCCGCCCCACAGGGACTTGAGCCATTCGGCAAAGTCATCGAGGTAAGAGTAGGCTACAGGCACCACCACCAGGGTCAGCAGAGAGGAGGTGATGACGCCGCCAATCACCGCCTGACCCATGGGGGCGCGCTGCTCAGAGCCCTCGGTCAGCGCGAAGGCCAGTGGCAACATGCCGAAAATCATGGCCAGTGTGGTCATCAGGATGGGGCGAAGGCGGACCCGGGCGGCCATCAAGAGCGCTTCGTTGCGTGGCAAACCCGGCTGCAGCACGCCGGCTTCGTCGGTGTGTTCCCGGCGCACGCGGATGGCGAAGTCCACCAGCAAGATGGCATTTTTGGTGACCAGGCCCATCAGCATGACCACGCCAATGATCGAAAACATGGACAGCGTCGAGCCAAATAGCAACAGCGCCAGTACCACGCCGATCAGCGTCAGCGGCAGCGCAGTCATGAGCGCCAGCGGCTGCAAAAAGCTTTTGAACTGGCTGGCCAGAATCATGTAGATGAAGAGCACAGCCAGCACCAGGGCGCTGAAGGCGTAGTCAAAAGATTCGGCCATGCTCTTGGTGGAGCCACCGAACTGGTAGCGGTAGCCCGGCGGGAAGTTGATACCGTCCAGTGCGGCGCGAATATCTTTGGAAACCTCACCGCTGGCGCGCTGGTAAACGTTGGCATTGATCGCCACTTCACGGCTGAGGTCGCGCCGGTTGATCTGGTTGGGACCCACCCCGGCCTTGATGCTGGCAAGCTGGTTAAGCCGCGCAAAGCGAACAGTGCCATCGCTCGCAGAAATGATCGCCAACGGCAGACGCTCCAGGTCTGCGGGCGCATTGCGTGCATCCGGGGCCAGTCGCACATTCACGTCATAGGTTTGGTCGTTGGGCGCACGCCAGTTACCTACGGTTTGCCCGGCCACCAGCGTGCGCAGGGTGCTGGCAAGTTGCGCCACGGAAAAGCCCTGATCGGAGGCGGCCTGCGGGCGCACTTCGATTTCGAAAGTGGGTTTGTCCGGTTTGATGCTGGAGTCCAGGTCCACCAGCCCGGGGATCGTGGCGATTTTGGCTGTCACCAATTTGGACAGCCGTTCGAGTTCTTTGAAATCCGGGCCCTGCAGTGAAAACTCGATTTGCTTGTTGCCGCCCACACTGTCAAGCAAGCCCGCATGCGTGACGGTGATGCCCGGCACCTGCTGGAGCCGCTGGCGCAAAGCGGCAGCTATGTCGTCGGCGCTGCGCTGGCGTGACTTGCGATCGACCAGCCGGATGTAAAGGCTGGCGTACATCTTTCCTTGAGCGTTGCCGGTATTGATGGTGGCCAGTGTGTAGCTCACTTCCGGAAAGCTGCGCACGATGGTGTCGACTTGCTTGGCCTTGGCCTCGGTGGCTTCGAGCGAAGAGCCCACCGGGGTGTAGAAAGTCAGTGAGGTTTCGGAAAAATCCGCCTTGGGCACAAACTCTGTGCCGAGCAGTGGCACCATGAAAATACTGCTGACAAAAATAAACAGCGCGAGCGCCAGCGTGCTCAGCTTGTGAAACAGCGCCCAGCGCAAGATGCGCTGGTAAATGCCGGCCAGAGATTCTGTGGCGCGATCAAACCAGCCTGTCACGCGGCCAATGCTACGGTCATACAGGTTGGGGGGGCTGGGGCTGGCGCCCTTGGGCTTGATGCTGGGGTCGTGCCAGATCGAGGAGAGCATGGGGTCCAACGTGAAGCTGACAAACATCGATATCAGCACAGCCGCCACGATGGTGATACCGAACTCATGGAAAAACTTGCCGATGATGCCGCCCATAAAACCTATCGGCAAAAACACCGCCACGATGGAAAAGGTGGTGGCCAGCACGGCCAGGCCGATTTCGGAGGTGCCGTCCATCGAGGCGCGATAAGCGCTTTTGCCCATTTGGACATGGCGCACGATGTTCTCGCGCACCACGATCGCATCGTCAATCAGCAGGCCCACGCACAGGCTCAGGGCCATCAGCGTGATCATGTTGATGGTGAAGCCGAACAGGTTCATGAATAAAAAAGTGCCGATGATTGAGATCGGCAGCGTCAGCCCGGTGATCACGGTCGAGCGCCAGGAATTGAGAAACAAAAAGACGATGAGCACCGTCAGCAAAGCACCTTCTATCAAGGTGCGGCGCACGTTGTCCACGCCGACGCGGATGGGCCTTGAGTTGTCGGTCACCGGCTCCAGTCGCACGCCGGGCGGCAACTGTGTGCGGATTTCAGCCAGGGCTTTATTGAGGCCGTCGACGACCGTGATGGTGTTTTCGTCTTGGGCTTTTTGCACGTTCAGCAGCAATGTGCGCTGGCCGTTGCGCAGCGCCAGTGAATCGACTTCTTGGGCACCGTCGCGCACGCTGGCTATCCGGTCCAGGGTGATGGCAACGCCGTTGCGACGCGAGACGATGATTTTTCCGAAATCTTCAGGCCGCTTGATGCGAGCATCTATCTTGAGCACGCGCTCTTGCGAGAGCGAACGGATAGAGCCTAAGGGCAAGTCCTGGTTTTCAGTGCGTACCGCGTTGACGACCTGCTCAACGCTGACGCCCATGCTGGCCATAGCCTGCGTGTCCAGATAGATGTTGATTTCTCGCTTGGTGCCGCCCACCAGTGTGATGGAGCCCACGCCCCGAACATTTTCAAGCCGCTTCTTGAGCACCTGATCTGCCCAGTTGGTCATCTGCACAGATTGAGGGCCCGCCGGGTCTGCTGCAGCGTCGGGCAGCACAGCCACGGACCAGACAGCTCGGCTGGCGGGGTCAAAGCGCAGCACCCGCGGTTCTTTGACTTCTGCACGCAGGCTCGGACGCAATGCAGCGACTTTTTCGCGTACATCTTCTGCTGCCTTGCGGCCGTCCACATAGAGCTGAAACTCGATGACAACAACCGATTGGCCTTCGTAGCTGCGCGAGATCAAACTGCTGATGCCGGCGATGGCATTGACGCCTTCTTCAATTTTCTGGCTGATTTCACTTTCAATAATTTCCGGCGACGCACCCGGGTACTCGGTGGTCACCACCACCACCGGGAAATCGATGTTTGGAAACTGGTCAACTTTCAGGCGTTGGTACGAAAACAGGCCCAGCACCACAATGGCCAGCATGGCCATGGTGGCAAAAACAGGGTTTTGCAGGCTGACGCGGGTGAACCACATGGCGTGCGGTTCAGCGTGCGGCGCCGGCAGCAGCCGGCGGACTCGCTGCTGCTGGCGCTGGCGAGTTGGGTGTGAACAGCACCGTGCTGCCTTGGCGCAGCAGGCCGGTAGCTCCTTTGATCAGCAGCTCGCCTTCACGCAGGCCTTCTACGGCCACCATTTCCTCAGAGTCCGCCATGCCCCGCAGGCCCAGCGTCACGGTTTGGTGATGCACCTTGCCCTCACGAACCAGTTGTACAAAAGGCAGGACCTGGTCTGTCCGCACGCTCTTGAGTGGCACAGCCAGCACGCGCGTGCTGCTGGCGTTCAGCAATCCTTCAGCAAAAAGTCCCTGACGAAGCACCAGCTTCTGCCCTGCAGGCTGCTCAATTCTCAGGTAAATCAAAAAGGTGCGTGTGCCCAGTTGCGCGCTGGGATTGACCCGCACCAAACGTGCTGTGACCCGACCCTCAGCGCCTTCTACGCGCAGTTGGGCCAGCTGGCCCAATTTGAGTTTGGGGAGTTCTACAGAGGGTAAGTTGGATTCGAGTTCGATCTGGCGCAGATCCACAATTTCAAGAATACGTGCATCGACTCCGACCCGCTCGCCAGGTTGCGCCATGCGCTGCGAGACCTGACCGGCGATAGGGGCTTTGAGCACGGTGTCGTTCAGCGATTGACGAACAACGTCTGCGAAAGCGAGTGCGGCTCTGTGCGTGGCCTGTGCCGCCTGCAAGTTCGACAGCGAGGTGTCCAATGCTGTCTTAGAAATGAAGCCCTGGTCTACCAGAGCCTTGTTGTTGGCGAACTGGCGTTGAGCGATATCGATCTGTGCCAGCGCGGCATCAGCCTGTTGTTGCGCTTGCTGCAGTCTGGCTTCGAATTCGCGGGGGTCTATTTTGGCGAGTACCTGACCAGCCGTGACCGTGTCGCCCTCGCGCACGGTCAGCATTTGCAACTCGCCGGCGACGCGCGCTTTGACAATCGCGGAGTTCACGGCCTTGAGCACGCCCGTCACTTTCAGGCCCTGGTTGATGTCCATGAGCTGGATCGGTGTCACATCGGTGGCGGCTAACTCGATCTGACCGGCGACCGGCGAGACTGCAAGCGCTGGCGCTGGCGCATTGCGCGCGTTGTAGGCGCGCGCCAATGTCAAGGCAATGGCCAACACGACAAGGACCGCTAAGACCCAGCCTAGGGTGCGCTTCATTGAAGACCTGCCTGGCTTGGTGCGTCTGCGCACTGGGCCAATGGGCTGGTGTCAAGCGACAAACCACGCGCAAAAATATCAGCCTGACAAGCAATGTAGGCGTGGGGCTCAAGGTTCATGTCATCTTTCAAACACATTCCAATCGAATGCTTCGAGAGGATTAAAAATACCATGGACGCAATGACCCCGTAAACGGCCTGCTCCACATCGATGGCGCGAAATTCGCCCTGGTCAATACCGCGTTGCAGCACCCGTTTGATTAACTTGTGGCCGGGGGCGACAACTTCCATTTGGTAGAAGGCTGCAATCTCGGGAAACTTGCGGCCTTCGCTGATCATCAGTTTGCTGATGCCCGAGGCCTTGGTGGCGCCTACCCGGTCCCACCAGGTCTGCATGCAATAGCGCAGCATGTCGGCGCTGCTGCCTTGAAAGCTCTCAAACTCGGCATTCCACTGCGGAAATTGACCCGAAATATTGTGCCGCACCACTGCCTTGAAAAGATCTTCTTTGCTGGGGAAATACAAAAATACCGTGCCTTTGGAGACGCCGGCACGCTCGGCCACTTCTTCCATGCGGGTGGCGGCAAAACCTTTTTCTACAAAGAGGTCGAGCGCAGCATCAAGGAGTTCACCCGGACGCGCTTCTTTGCGCCTGGCCCGCTTGGGCAGAGGGGTGGCACCGGGCTCACAGCAAAATTGAGGAAGCGGCATGCGGAAGATTGGGCTTTTTACTGACTGATTGGTTAGTAATGTAGCGCCCCCTCCCTGAGCGGTCAAGCAATACTGCGGGTGTTTATTGCCGCAGTGGTTACTTACTTTGGGTTGCGCAGCCATTTGCGGCTGCCTCTGCGCTCAATAAAAAGCCTGCAGCCCGGTTTGGGCCCGGCCCAAAATGAGTGCGTGAACATCGTGCGTGCCTTCGTAAGTGTTGACGGTTTCGAGATTGATCATGTGACGGATCACGTGGTACTCGTCATGGATGCCGTTGCCGCCGTGCATGTCGCGCGCCATGCGGGCAATGTCCAGCGACTTACCGCAGGAGTTACGTTTGATCATGGAGATCATTTCGGGCGCCGCCTGGCCTTCGTCCATCAGGCGGCCCACGCGCAGGCAGGCTTGCAGGCCGAGTGCGATCTCTGTTTGCATGTCGGCGAGTTTTTTCTGGATCAGCTGGTTTTGCGCCAGCGGACGGCCGAACTGCTGACGGTCCATGGTGTACTGGCGGGCACGCATCCAGCAGTCTTCGGCCGCGCCCAAAGCGCCCCAGGCAATACCGTAACGCGCCTTGTTCAGGCAACCAAACGGGCCCTTTAGGCCGCTGACATTGGGCAGCAGATTGGCGTCGGGCACGAATACCTCGTCCATGACAATCTCGCCGGTGACCGAGGCACGCAGGCTCATCTTGCCTTCGATCTTCGGAGCACTCAGGCCTTTCATACCTTTTTCAAGTATGAAGCCGCGAATACTTTCCTGGCCGCCGACTTGGCCATCCGCGTCTTCGAGCTTGGCCCAGACCACGAACACGTCAGCGATCGGGCTGTTGGTGATCCACATCTTGGCGCCCTTCATGATGAAGCCGCCATCCACTGGTTTGGCGCGCGTGAGCATTCCGGCCGGGTCCGAGCCGTGGTTCGGCTCGGTCAGGCCGAAGCAGCCCACCCATTCGCCGGTGGCAAGCTTGGGCAGAAATTTTTGCTTTTGTGCGTCGCTTCCATATTCATTGATGGGGTGCATGACCAGCGAGCTTTGCACGCTAATGGCGCTCCGGTAGCCGCTGTCCACGCGCTCAACTTCGCGCGCGATCAGTCCGTAGGCGACGTAACTCAGGCCGGCGCAGCCGTAGCCTTCGATGGTTGAGCCTAAAAAGCCCATGGCGCCGGCTTCGTTCATGATCTCGCGGTCAAATTTTTCATTGCGCGCGGCCATCAGTACCCGGGTTTGCAGCTTTTCCTGGCAAAGGTTGTGCGCGGCATCGACGATGGCGCGCTCGTCGTCGCTGAGCTGCTGGCTCAGGAAAAACGGGTCTTCCCAGTTGAATTTGGTCGCCATGTGCTGTCTCCTATGTAGATTCGAAAAGTGTAGAACGGATTGTTCGGCAGTCATGAATAGCTGTCTAATACAGATTATCAATTCAACAATACATTTTTTATATTTATGGAATTCCGCCATCTGCGTTATTTTTTGGTGCTCGCCGAGGAACTGCACTTCGGCCGGGCTGCCCGGCGACTGGCGATTTCACAGCCGCCTCTGTCGCTCAATATTCAGCAGCTCGAAGCCTCTGTAGGGGCACGCCTGCTGACGCGCAACAGCAAATCGGTCCAACTCACTGCCGCCGGGCTGGCCTTTGTGCCGGCGGCGCGCGCCCTGCTGGCGCAAGCCGCGCAGGCCGCCAGTTTGGCCAAGGATGTGGGCGAAGGTATGGTTGGCAGCCTAACCATCGGCTTTTCCGGAACCATGCTGTTCAACGGCCTGCCGGACATGCTGGCGCAATTCCAAACCGGCCATCCACGACTGCGCTTGCTGCTCCAAGAACTCAGCTCCAGTGAGCAACTGATGGCGCTGGCGCAAGACCGCATTGACCTGGGTTTTGTGCACACCACCCGGGTGCCGCCGGAGTTGTCGCAAATCCGTGTGGCCAGCCAGTCGCTGGTGGCGTGTTTGCCGGCAGGGCATGCGCTGGCGGGGCAGCGCGACCTGGATTTGGCGCAGTTAAAAGGCCAGCCCTTTGCCGTGGTCTCTAAAGTGGTGTCGCCGGACTATCACGAACGCATCCTGGCCTTGTGCGCCGAATCCGGGCTGGATCCGGAGATCCGCTTTGAATTGCGGCATTGGCTGAGCGTGGTGTCGCTGGTAGCGCAAGGCATGGGTGTGGCGCTGGTGCCGGCGGCACTGGCGCAGTCGGCCTTGGCCGGTACGGTGTTTGTGCCGCTGCAAGATCAGCGCATGCGCTACGAAACGCAATGCCTCTGGAAAACCAGCCGCGACAGTCCGGCCCTGGCGGCGTTTGTCCAAGCCGTGCAGATGAGTTTGCCGGCCAGCCCGTGAGCGCGCGGGTGTAGATAGGCAAAATGAGATTTTTAAGGCCAGCTTTCAAAAGGAATTAAGCGCATGAGCGAATTGCAGACCATCACCCTGGGCGGCGGTTGTTTTTGGTGCACCGAAGCGGTGTACGTCAAGGTGCGCGGTGTCACGGACGTGGAATCCGGCTATTGCAATGGCCACATGGCCAAGCCGAGCTATGAGCAGGTTTGCACCGGCGACACCGGCCACAACGAAGTAGTCAAACTGGTGTTTGACCCGGCACAAATCAGCCTGGAAGAGATTCTGGAAATATTTTTTGTCATTCACGACCCGACCACGCTGAACCGCCAAGGCAATGACGCCGGCACCCAGTACCGCAGCGGCATTTATGTCTCAACGCCAGAGCAAGGCGACATCGCTCAAAAAATGATGGACGGTATGCGCCAGGCCAATTCGTTTGGCCGGCCCATCGTCACCGAGATTCTGCCGCTGAGCAACTACTGGACG
>Ga0214921_10005542_pt1 | contig 17800 bp, 25 predicted proteins | sample LL1505_MetaG_FD_177992 | JGI IMG/M metagenome (GOLD analysis project Ga0214921, IMG submission 177992) | Freshwater microbial communities from Lake Lanier, Atlanta, Georgia, United States - LL-1505 | ecosystem: Environmental > Aquatic > Freshwater > Lake | place: USA: Georgia | collected...
TTCAAGAGAGGACTGGCATCAATCCAAGCTCTCTTGATGAGTTGACTATCTATGCTGGTAATATTGACGTGCGTCACCACCTCTGCCGCCAAGAAGATCCTGAGGGAGCAGTAAGGCAGCTTGCTCAAGATCTCTGCAGTCAGGCTGCAGCTCTTGGAACTCGAGTTCGGCTCGTCCATCTCTTGCCAATTGAAAATGAGTCTCGTCGACTACCGAAGACTGGATACTACAAGGGAACGCCATTCTATGGAAGTTGGCAAGAAAGGTCGAAATTGGTCGAAACATTCAACAGCGAGCTAGATAGAATGTCTTTGTCTGCTGGATTCGAAGTGTTCCGGTGGCCAAAGTCTTTTCTCAATAACAACCAAGAGCTAGATTTCGAGTTTATGGAACGCCCAAAGAGCGTCCATCTGAGTCCACAGTCCTACTATTGGGACCTTACTAACAACACCAAGAACAACATCCACTGAGGAGAATAGAAGTGAGCACCGTTAAGAATACCCCCGCTAAGACCATTCGTGTTGCCATCGTTGGCATTGGAAACTGCGCATCGAGCCTCTACCAGGGCCTGACCTACTACAACGGCTACACCAAGGGCAAGGAGCGTGACGGCCTAATGAAGGGCGACATCGGTGGATACAATGTTCGAAACGTCGATGTAGTCGCAGCTTTTGATGTTGACTATCGTAAGGTCGGTAAGACTCTCCGCGAGGCCTGCTTTGCACTTCCGAACTGCACGCCAGTGTATGAGCGCAATGTTCCGGATGGCCCAATCGTCCAGATGGGTCCCATCCTCGATGGAATTGCTTCCGTGATGGACCGCTATCCTGACGACCAAGCCTTCCGTGCTTCCTCTGAGCAGCCTGTCGATGTTGTTCAGGTCCTAGTCGATCGAAAGGTAGATATTCTCATCAACTACCTACCTGTCGGCAGCCAGAAGGCAACTGAGTTTTGGGCTGATGCCTGCATCCAGGCTGGTGTGTCCTTCTTGAACTGCATTCCAGTCTTCATTGCCTCCAATCCTGAGTGGGAGCAGAAGTTCATTGATGCTGGTATCCCGCTTGTCGGCGACGATATGAAGTCTCAGTTCGGCGCTTCCATCTTGAGCCAAATGCTTCAGGAGCTCGCCTTTGAGCGTGGCCATCGAGTGAAGTGTCACATTCAGCGGAACGTGGGCGGCAATACCGACTTCCTCAACATGACTGACCAGTCTCGGTTGAAGTCGAAGAAGATTTCGAAGGAGAACGTCATCCGCTCCCAGAATGACATTCGTGGTGTAGATGTTGGTGATTCCTTCCTCCACGCTGGTCCGTCTGAGTATATCCGCTACTATGGAGACAACAAGGTTGCCAACTTCCGTCTTGAGATGGAAGGATTCCTCGGTGCTCCGGTAATCCTCGACGCTCAGCTCTCCGTCATCGACTCTCCAAACTCTGCAGGCGTCGTAATCGATGCAATCCGATACCTCAAGGTCGCCCGAGAGATGGGTCTTGTCGGAGCTCTGCGCGGTCCGTCGGCCTTCACCCAGAAGACCCCACCCCAGCAGCTTACTCTGAACGAGACTGTCGCTGAGTGTGATGCACTGGCCAATCGCAAGCTCACTCGATTCACCGAGCGTCAGACAAAGCCTTACAGCGCTGAGGAGCTGTATAAGATTGCACCATCCCACAACACCAAGGTCTGAAGAGATGAACAGCGAGCTGAAGAAAAATATTCTCCTATCTAAACCGAAAGTCCTAGTGGAGCACTACTTTGATAGTCTCTGCTCTGCACTATCGGTAACCCCCGAAGAGCTGAGGAAGAATCTTCCGACTGAAAATTGGGACACTTGGGAGAGCTGGCCAATCTCTCACAAGCTCAATGATAAGTGGATCAACAAGATCAAGAGGGACAAGAATCGTCTGGATGAGCTCTATGACGATCCAGATTACCTCTACACTGCAATTGAATGCTACACTAACTGCTCCCAGCGTTCTACCAAGAGATTCTTGAAGATGCTGACAAAGTTTGATAGAGATTCTTTGCCCAAGAGCATTGTTGATGTTGCTGGCGGTGCTGGCCTGACAACTCTTCTCCTCCGACAGGGTCTGGATTCCCTCTTTCCAGGCAACAAAATCAAGGTAGTGTATCACAACTTTGGGAATGATGAGAACAGTGTTCAGCTCAGGTTTGCTAAGAGCGTCCTGGAGGGTGTCGAAGGAATTGAGTATGTCTATGGAGAGGTCCCAGATGCTGAGGCCTATATCCTGTTCGAGTTCCTCGAGCACCTTCCTGCTCCTGTGAAGTGGCTGAACGATCTTCTTTCTAGGACTAGTCCAAAGATTATCTCTCACGCCTCTTCCTTCTCTCATCCGCAGCACGCTGGGCACTTTGAGCTCTATGACTGCTCTGAAAATGGAGATGGATCTAAGATTGTCAATGGCCGCTCTAGTGCAGCAGGTGTCACAAAGTTCTTGAAGAAGAGAGGATACACAAAGATTGCCCACAAGATCTGCTGGAATGGAATTCCACAGTTCTGGGCTCTGCCTGATACCGCCTCTCACTTTCACGGAGAAGACTGATGTTTGTGAATGGATTTGATATTGACGGCGTGATCCATCTTGGAAACGGCGTCTGTGGAATCAGGCCAGGTCCTCAAGACGTTATTATTACTGGAAGAAGCTTTGAAGAGGAGGCAGAGACCCTTGCATTTCTTCGAAAGAATGGAATAAACAACATTGTGTTCTTCAATCCAGTTGGATTTGATAAGAAGTCGAGAAAGTCATCTGGGTATCACAAGGGGAAGACTATTTCTTCTCTATACCATCTTGGAGTAAAAATTCGATACTTCTATGAGGACGATGAAATTCAGATGGCAGAAATTAAGGATGCTATTGAGAGAGCTGATCTAGAAACTAGGATTATCAAGATTGATAACCCATACGTGGAAAAGGAAAATAAGCGTCACTTGGAAGATCTAGCATGAGCTCATATCTTCCACCGTATGGTTATTATCACATTCTTCCCGGCGGTAAGCAAGATGCTGTTCTCAGAAAGCATCTTGACTGGTCTATCCTGAGGGACTATGAGAGGTTTGTGAATAAGGTCAATGAGAGAACTCTCTTTCAGAGGGGACTCATTCCAAATTATGATAGCTCAGGAGACGATGCTCTAGGACTTGAGGTTGAATATTTCCACCCTTCGATCACTGCCGATGATCGTATGGTCTATATAATGGAAAATATTGTAACTGACCCAAATCTAGACTGGAGGAATATTATTGGCAACACTATTATTTCTCACTTCTATGGAGCCCGAGGAGTACACAGTGTAATCACTAATGAAAGAGATCCGAAGAAGGCTCACGTCAATTTCGTCCTCCTTGCTGACGAGCAGCAGCTCTTCAAGAGAACTGGAAAGATAGGCCAATACACTCAGCACTTGAGAGATACTTCAGAAGAAGCCAAGAAGAATAAGCTCAAAATATGGGGCACTACTGAGCTGCACACCAGCCTACAGTCAGCCAGCCGCAGATTTGTCAACTCTCTCTATCGAGGAAATCCAAAGGATCCAGATCCTGGGACCTGGCTCAACATCTGCGAGTGGATCTCTTCTTGGGTGTACGAGCCATCCAGCTTCAACCGCACCAAGACCGTGATGGAAGGACTTGCAAGTTCGAAGAACTTGAATGAGGCTTTCAATTACCTGACCAAAGAGAATGGAATTGGGGAATACTACGGCTATCACTGCGCAACAAGCAATTCTGTAAATCCAAAGCTTGGATTCAATCACGATGACACTTTTGTGGCGCCAGGACCAGGCGCTCGTCAGACTCTTGATCTTATGTTTCCTAACCTCTCTCTCAAGGAGGTCTCATACGGTGATAGAGTCGTTTGGATCCGAGAGAATCAGCACAATATCCTGAATATCAACTTCGATAAGTCTCTATGGAATTACACAACTTCTAATGGAGTTACAATATTCAAGGACCAGCAAGATGAGCTGAAGTCATATGGAACAGAGGTAAGCCTCTGCCAGTATTCAGTTTACTGCAGGCTCAAGAGCAATCCGCACCTAATCTCCAAGAGAAAGGTTGTTAGAGTTGAGAATCTCTGTGAAATAGTAGTCTCTCCTGCTGCTGCAGTCCATCTTGAGACTGCGCAGGAGGAGCTGGAGATAGAGCTTCTAGAAAGTGAGGTAAAAGTGACAAAAAAGTCGAACAAGGATTTTGATATAGATCAAGCGTTCAGCGCTCTTTCTGATGAAAAGACGGATTCTATCAAGCTGGTAGAAAAGACATCTGCTCCAAAGGAAGAGAATAAGGTATCCTATGAGTCTCTAGTTCCAGAAAAGGAAAAGTATGTCCTGAATGCACTAGACGAGCTAGGTGGTTTCTCTGACCACAATACGATTGCAAAGCTCCTGGAGACTAAATTTCCTGGTCTCTACAAGCAAGACAAGACCTGGAAGGAGACATGGTCGATTCTCCAGAAGTTCGTCAAGGTCGGAGCGATCGCAAAGGTAAATTCCAAGTACCAGAGAATTCGATGACTCAGAAAGTGAATTGGGCAACTATAATTCCTCTCATTGGTGGAAGCGCCATAGGCTGCAGCCAGGCAGCTGGTAGCAAGCCGCTCTATCACTTGAGCTACAATGCTTTCAATGCCAATGAGAAGCATATTCAGAAGTACTGGCCTGATGTTCCGAGGATTCTCCTTGATGAGAACCAGAAAATCCCAGACCAACCTCTTGACTTTATAAATTCAGTGTGCCCCTGCGCAGGTCTAAGCCAGCTGAGTACTTCAAAGAATCAAGATATTAAGGACAGCAGAAATAAGTGGATGTTCGAATCCGCAGAGACTGTCCTTGGGAGCATCCGCCCAAAGGTGTTTTTTGGTGAGAATGCCCCAGCCCTCTACAGTAACTCTGGAAAGTATGTTGCAGACACTCTTGTCGAAATTGGGAAGAAGAATGGATATTCTTTCTCTCTCTATAAGACAAGCACGCACCTTCACGGAATACCCCAGAAGAGAATTAGGACTTTCTACTTCTTCTGGCGTGATGGAAATGCTCCAAAGCTTTCTAGATTCTCTAGGCCATCTCTGCCATTTCACGAGTATATCGTAGACATACCTGGGTGGGCTGCCAATCAAGATCAATTTCCGCTAAAGAATGGTTTGAGCAGTTTCAGGTCATACGAGTTCCTGCTCAAGAAATACAACACCACTCACCAAGAATTCGTGAAGCTCCACGACAATAGCTCTATCCACTCATTGCACACCTACATCCACGAGAATGGGCTTCTCGAAGAATGCATACTCTGGCTGAAGCAGAACTACCCAGAGAGTAAGGAGATCGAGAGGCTATCCAGCATCCTTGAGAAGACTAATTCTGGTGGTAGGTTTATGGATGGATCGCCAGGATTCCACTACGAGAGGACCAATGCTATGGTCGGGAGGGTCTTGATTAATCTACTCCATCCAACTGAAGAGAGGGGTCTCTCGGTGAGGGAGATTCTGCATATGATGGGAATTCCACACGATTTTCCTTTCACGGGCAACCCGAATGACATCAATCACATAGCGCAGAACGTCCCAACTTGCACAGCCAGAGATATGGCAGGCGAGGTTATCAGATACTTGAACGGTGAACTTGAAGACTCTGGCAGGTCATTTCTAAAGCAGTGTAATATTTCAGGAGAGGTGTCATTTTGAAAGCGCTAGTAACTGGCGGGGCCGGTTTTATTGGATCAAACTTAGTCAAGGCTCTAGTTTCATCAGGCAATACTGTTGATGTTGTAGACGATATGTCTGCAGGAAGCGTTGAAAATCTCAGTGATCTAGAGTTTAGGACAATGCTCACTCCACTTATGCCATACTGGGAGCAGAGCGGCTGTCCAAGGCCGAGCTCTGGACTCATGGTGTTTGAAGGAGACATGGAGGAAGAAAATATTGTCAACAGAATTGTTTCTGGACAGTATGATGTTATTTTTCATCTTGCTGCTAATCCGAGAGTTTCTTTTACAGTTGAGCATCCTGCTCTGACGACTGATATTAATGTCATCAAGTCTCTAGTCCTCCTAGAAGCAGTGCAGAAGTGTAAGACACCAGTTAGGTTCATATTCTCCTCGACCTGCGCACTCTATGGAGATACGAAGCAGATTCCAACTAGCGAGGACGTCCATCCAAATCCAAGCTCTCCATATGGACTTCAGAAGCTCTTTATTGAGGACTACATTCGTATGGCCTCCAAGCTTCACGGGATTGATGCTGTGTCTCTCAGGTATTTCAACGTCTACGGTCCTGGCCAGCACGGTGGGTCTGCATATGCGACTGCGATAACCGCCTGGTGTCACGCTGTAAAGAATGGTCTTCCACTTCGTTCTGATGGAGATGGAGAGCAGACCAGAGATATGGTTTATGTCGGAGATGTTGTGAGAGCAAACATCCTCGCAGCTTTGAAGTATGGCAAATTTCAGGGAGAGTCAATCAATGTTGGGACTGGGAAGAGATTCTCTAACAACTACATTCTGAATCTTTTCAAGAAGGAGTTTGGGAGAAAAGAAGGATTCTCAATAGTGCTAGCCCCAGCTAGAGTTGGAGATGTTAGAGATACACAGGCTGACATCTCCTATTCATTCGACTCTATTGGATACCAGCCTGCTGTCCAATTTGAGCAGGGCTTGAAGTATACTTGGAATTGGTGGGGAATTCGATGAGAAAGCCACTGAGAGAGTTTGTTGTCTATACAGGCCCTATGTGGTCTGGGAAGACGACAAAGCTGACAGCCTCAATTGAGAGACACAGGTTTCGTAAATCTCGTGTCCTCTGTTTCAAGCCGCAGATAGATGGAAGGTATTCAGATACTTCTATCGTTACTCACTCAGGATCAAGGGTTAATGCAATATCAGTCTCAAATGGCGAGCAGATAAGAGATTGGGTCTTTCGGGAGAATCCAGATGTTGTAGCAGTTGATGAGGCTTTTATGATAGATGGATGCTCTGATGCTCTCATAGAATTCTTTCAAAGAGGCATCTCAGTGTATGTTTCTTCTATTGAGCTCTCAGCAAATCTGAAACCCTTTCAGGAAATTGAGAAGATGATGTCTTTTGCCACTTCTGTTGAGAAGTGCAGAGCAGTCTGTGTTTCTTGCGGAGATGATGCTGCTCTCACGCATAGAAAGGTTCCCTCTCTTGAGGAGATCTCTGTGGGTGGCTCCGATAGTTATGAGCCGATGTGCTGGTCGTGCCATCCACTTGTAATAGAAGAGCTTGTAAAGTAGGGTATCCCTCTTTAGAATTCAAAGAGCTCTCCAAATATAGAGATTTAAAGATGATACTCGAGCCCTCCTCTGTTGATTTTGTGATCTATCATGCAAACTGCTCTGATGGATTTGGTGCAGCCTGGTCTGCGTGGAAGCTTCTTGGAGAGAGGGCTCAATATCACGCAGCTACTCACGGAGATCAACCACCAGATGTTTCTGGTAAGAACGTTGTCGTCCTCGACTTCTCCTATGATAACGCTACCACAAAGCGCCTCATCTCCGAGGCAAAGAGCTTCCTTGTCATAGACCACCACAAGTCTGCCATGGTAGAGCTTCACGACATTAACTGCACCAAGTTTGACATGAATCACTCTGGTGCTATGCTCTCGTGGAAGTTCTTCCATCCAGGTAAGGAAGCGCCTCGTCTTATCAAGCACATCGAAGACCGAGATCTCTGGAAGTGGGAGCTCCCCTACAGCAGGGAGTTTGCTGCTGCCTTTGATATGGTCCCTCACTCTTTCGAGGAGTTCGATAAGTTCCTAGATGATTCAGCTGTAGATGACGCCCAAGAGCGTGGTGCCTACATCCTCGCCTACTCTAAGACTGTAATCTCCAAGATTGTAAAGAATGCCTCGAAGAGGAAGATGGAAGGCAAGGACGTCCTCGTAGTGAATTCTCCCCACTGGATGTCGGAGATTGGGAATGCCCTCTCTCCAAAGTGCGACTTTGCTGTCATCTGGTACTGGGACCACGATCTAAACCAGGCAAAAGTAAGCCTCCGCGCTCATCACGAGGATGCTGATGTGAGTGAGATTGCAAAGAAATGGGGCGGCGGAGGACACAGAAAGGCAGCTGGGTTCAACTTGCCACCAAATGTAAGCATAGAGACACTATTCTGTGAATCTGAAGGTATCTAGAAGACATTCTAGAGAAATGGATGATATCTCATATAGCTTTGGAGGATGAATTGTCAGAAAGGCCAAGCTGGGACCAAATTTGGATGGATTTTGCTAGGTCCATAGCTAAAAGATCGGTTGATCCCAGGTTTAGAGTGGGCGCTGTTGTTGTAAATGAGGACAATTCTCAAGTATTAGCCATTGGATACAACGGTGATCACCGCGGTGGCCCAAACGAGGTGGAATCACAAGAGCCAGGGCACAGTGGTCTTCTCCACGCCGAGATCAACGCTCTTATCAAGTGCGATTTCAATTCTCCCAAGAAGAAAAAGATGTATCTTACACTCTCTCCCTGTAGAATGTGTGCAAAGGCTATAGTCAACGGCGGAATACAAGAAGTGGTATACCTTGACGAGTATAGGGACAAGAGTGGAATTGAGCTCCTTAAGAGCGCTGGCATTTTAGTAAGAAATATTCCGTATTTATCCGAGAAGCGCTTCGAATAAATCTGTTTGATAGTTATTGAGTAGACTTGTCAGGACAATCGGCAGGAGCTCTAAGGTAATCAAATGGGCAAAAATCTTATAATCAGCCTGATGAAGGAAGAATATGAGAATCACTTAAAGAAAGTGATTCGTGAGAGTCTGAAAGTTTTTGGAGATGATGGTAAATCTACAATCTCCGGAGACACTAAGGTCACTCACAAGACTGGAATAGAATACACAGTAAGATCGATAGAGCCAGAAGCGATAGAGCCTGGATCATCTGCTGACGAGGTAAAAATCACTCTCCGGAGGCCGGAAGTTCCTAGACCTCCTGCTGTTGCAAATGCAAAGAAAGCAGGAATCCCAGTTGAGAAGCCGTCTGATGATGATTATTTCGTTATAGACTTGAAGACATTTGAAAGTGAATATGACGTATGAGGTATAAAGATGTCTAGCGCAAAAGACGGCTTCCTGTCATCCATAGTCAGCGAAGCTCTCAAGGAAGTAAAGAATAAGATACCTGAGACTCCAAAGCTGGATGAGTCTTACTCAGTCCAGGCAAGGAAGCATACTCAGGCAACTGATTCTCTCTCGCAGAAGGCTGTCCAGGCCCATAATGAACTACTCGAGGGATATGTAAAGAGCCTCAATGAGGTTTCGGCAAAGCTCGATACTGTAGATAAGGACTCTTCAAATCCAAACCACTCTTCTTTTAGGCAGCTGAAGATCGATGAGTCTCATCTAATTAACGCTGCTTTCCTTCATGGGCTATTTTTTGAGAATATTGGAGACCCAAAGAGCGAGATAGCAGTAGATTCAATCTCCTATATGCGTCTCGAGAGAGACTGGGGCAGCTTCAATAACTGGCAGAAGGATTTCATAGCATGCTCCCTTGCAGCAAGAAATGGTTGGGCCGTAACTTGCTATAATTCATTTCTAGACAGGTACATCAATGTAGTAGTAGATCTGCACTCGTTGAATGTCCCATTTGGCTGCATTCCAGTCATTGTCATGGACTGTTGGGAGCATTCATACTATACAGACTATGTCAAAGACAGGAAGTCTTACGTCTTTGCTATGATGAAAGAGCTCCGCTGGAATGTCATCCAGGAGAGATTTGAGTCGACTGAGGAAGCTGCAAAGGTGCTCAGATGAAAAAAAGAATTTTGAGAGAGCAGGGAGAGAGCCCCAAAGAGATTGAGGTTTCATCTGATTCACCGATGAACTCTCTTGACAATCTAATCACTAGAGAGATCATGAATGCAGAGAGAGCAGCGGTCAAGGCAGGAATGGCCAACAAGAACTTCACTGCTATGGAGGCTGTTGAAAAGAGGAGCCTGAGCTTCATATTTGAGGCAGACGAGCTTGAAAAACCTCCCCTTGACTTGGGAACTTTCACGATGGAAATTTCAAGGCTTGTCTCGAATGCCGCTACCTTGATTGACCTCAAGACGGCAATACTCAATATGACTTTCTCTTATCTAATGTCCAAGTACGACAAGGAAACAGCAGAGGAATTCCTGCAGATTATGGAAGACGACTTCCAAATGGCCCCAGATGAGGAGCATGAGGACTCAGACAGGCTTCACGTTTCATCAGATGATGATAGCGAAGTTTTGCCACAGCACTATGCACCTGGCGCTAGGGGCGGCGGCGGAGCTCAATGAATTTCATAGACAAAGACAAGATTGGACTGCACAGGAAGCCTATACACATCCTTCTACTTGAAAATACTCATAAAGACCTAAAGAGCTTCTGCAAAGAAAATCGGGTTACTATGCAGGAGATAGTTGAAAATTTCATAACAGGATTTCTCGACGGGAGGAAAGAATTCGTTGAGATAGTTTCTAAGATGGTCCACGGAAAGAAGACCAAGAGAATAAAGAGGATCACGCAGGCAGAAGCAGAATCAATCTATGATGCTATAGAGAGACTATCATTTGAAGATCAGGAGCTAGAATGAAGGTTAACGAAAAAGTTATGAGAGATCTCCTTAGAGAGATGGCAATAAACGGAAAGCCTGCAGAGGGTAGCACTGTTCCTAAGGATCTTCCGATATCTGTGTCTCCACAGATGTCAACACAGATTTCAGCTGAAAAGCCTCCAATTGAAGATTCGAGATACACCCCGATGAACTCTAAAGAGCTCTCCAGGGCCCTGAGTCTTCATGCTTCGAATATAAGAGATGAGAACGTTCAAAAATTCTATCTAGATTTCAAAGATCTTGTAGAGAGATATAAAGTATGAAGAAGCAACCAAATCTCTCAGGTTTTGTAGAGGAATATTTCAGTGGAAGAAAGTCATTGATGAATGAAAATATTCCTAGAATGCTCCCAATTGAGCCTGTTAGATCTGATTGGAAATTTTCTGATGAAGGTCAGGAGTCTCTCTATAGAAAATTTGTATTTGAAGACGTTCTTGATCTAAAGGGTTTTGTATCTGCTGTGATAGACAAAGGCCATAGTGCTGGGGTAAATCAGAGCATACTTATAGATGGTCTTACTGTTACAGTGAAAGTGGATCCTTCTCACAAGTCTTCTAAGGAGACCGCGAAGAAGATGCACACAAGTAATATAGATAGAATTTTGAGAGAAATGGAGCCACTATGGAAGACGAGCTGAACGAATTTTCCTTTGACAAGTTTATGAATGACATAAACAAGAGAGAGTCTGATTCTGCTTCAAGGCAGAGCGGTGAAGAAGCACTGACTCCTCAGAGAGAATACATAAAGAGATACAGAGAGCTTCCTCAGAATAGGACAAAGTGGGAATAGCTATGATAAATTCGAGGCAGGAATTCTTTAGGATTCTTCAAGAACTGAAGCAGAGCGAGCAATCTCGGCAGCAAGAGCTGAAGTCTCAGCTCAGCTATCTAAAAAAGAAGCAGAACAAATCTGAGGAAAAAGAGAGTGACCTCGAAGAAGAAGAGGCAGAAGCTCCAGCAACAGATCCAACAGCTCCTCCAGCAGCAGATCCAACAGCCCCCGCAGCTGCAACTCCAGCTGCCCCTGCCGCACCTGCTGTGGACAAGGGCCAGAAGGGCAAAGAGAGCCTTGAAAAGTCCAAAGAAAAAATGAGAAAGGAACCACAGAAGATACCTGGCAGTGTCAATAGCAGCTCTATTATCGAAAAGATTGATTCAATCCGCGCTGGTTCTAGCCTGAAAGACGAGAAAGTAGTTAGCAACCTGAAGAACTACATTTTTTCTCTCACAGATTCACAGAAGAAGTCTCTATATCTCTACCTTGACTCTCTAGCTAGAATCATATTTGCAGGCCAGGATTCATCAGAAGTTTCCATTCCAAGCGAGAGCTCTTCAAACAAGTCTTCAGTGACTAAAAAGCCCAGCAAGATAGGTCAAGATGGGCTTCCTGTGGTTACAGTAAAGAAATAGTATTACTCGCTTCCTAGATTGCCTCTGATCTTATCAGTAAGCTTCTTTCCCTTTTCAGTAGCTGTCTTTAGATCCTCTAATCCAAGAACTCTTCTGACTTTATTGTATTCTTCCTCGTTGAGACCAGATTTCAATGCAGAAAGATCTACAAACTGCCTAAGCTCCATTTCCATTACTGGAACTTCTTCTCCATCATAGCCAGGCTCCACTTCTCCAGTTCTCCTGTTGAGAAAAATATAGAGAATGTTAGGATCATCTTGTCCTTCTGGAATCTCTATAAATGGTATCGTAGAATCTTCTGAATACACTATCTCTGGGATCCAGGGCCCCTTCTTGTTCTTCAAACAAACCTCCAATAAGAATATTGGATGATTTTATTTTCAGTAAAATATTGAGATTAGTTTGCAGCCGTCTCTAGAGCTTTTTTTCCGTCTTTCAAAACTTGAAGGTATTTTTTCCCTTCTTCAGATGACTCTAGAATCTCTACTATTCTTGGATCTTTGTCTAGTGGTCCGATGATTTCTTCTATGAAGTACTCTCTCATTTCATCGGTAGATTTCTTGAATGGGTTCTTCTGTGGATCTGCCAGCTTGTTTCCTAGATCCTCTATTGCACTCTTGGTGAGAATTACCTCGCAGGCTTCAGCGATCTGCTTTTCGCTTGGATTTTCTATTTTTTGACCAACTAGATTGAGAATGCCTTCTTCTTGCTTTTCTAGGATAGCCTTTTTTGCCATCTTCTGAGCATCTAGTTTCAATTTATCTCTAGAAACGCTCTTTTGAATTTTGTATGGTGTTCCATCAAATATCTTAAAGGCTTCTTCTACCTGCTTCATGTCTTTTGACTCAGATATAGCCTTCACGAATTTTTGAGGTGCCTGCAGGATATTGATTGCTTGCTCTATTTGTTTCTTTTTTTCAACAATTATAGACTGGACTGTTTCTATTTTTGGAATTTCAAATTCTCTCTCTGCTGTTTCAGAAACTAATGTTCTAATCTTGCTCACAGCTTTGATTTGCTCGTTCAAGAGCGCTCTATCCAAATAATCTACTGCAACTTCTATGTCTCTATCTTTTGATCTGTCTTGTTCTTCTTCGCCGCCAAGCAAATAGGAAGCCCCAGTATAAGCTGTGTACTCTGTCGGATTTATTGAAAACGCTATGAAGTGCAGGTCTGCCTCAGCGCCGTCATCTAAAGTTCTAGAAAATTCTTCGTACGCTGTACTTTGCTCTCGTCTTATTTCTTTCAGTCTTTGTTGATTTTTTTCTTTGATTTCTTGGAGCTCATCAGGGTCAGAGGTGACCATTATATCGAAGAAGTACTTTGCTGTTCCAAGGAGATTTTCTACAGCAATCCCAATTGACTTGAACATATACTTGAAGCCCGACCAGATCTGCCAGAAGTCATCAGCACCCATAAGACCTGCATAGAGCCCCTCATTCAACCTACTTCTTATCAGTCGGTTCTGATTCATAGCTCAGTTCTTGAAACCTATTCCAGGGAAACCAAGCGTAACAGATCCAGCGCGGCTGTTGGACTTCTTTCCAAACACATTTCCGCTTGACCAGTTCGATTCAAGCTCTCTGGCGGCAAGGAGCTTGTCTAGCGAGCTCTGAACTGCCTCTTCCACCTGAGCATCATTTTCAGAGCACTCTCCACAGTTCATCATCCCATGAGACTCGCAGGTTGCTTCTGAATAAGCTCTTTCTCCCTCTGCTGAGACTACCTCTGCGCTCTCATTTAAGATCCCAGAGAGCTTCTGCCACCTTTTAACGCTGATATCCATTTGATACCTCCACGAGAATAACTATCATCTTACTCTGTGAACAACTCTTATATTTTGATTATATTGAATAGAGGTGAAAAATGAACCAAATAAATCTCAAAGTTGGTCAAGTAGTATTTCTAAAGCTTCAGAAGGGTAAAATTATGCCTGCAAGAGTTTTTGAGGAAATTCGAAAGAAGAACCTGCAGGGTGAGAGCGTGAGCTATATCTTCCAATCGAGAATCAACGGAGCTATGAAGACCTATGAGTACGATAACTCTATAGATCTCTTTCAGACTACAGATGAAGCGCACGCCAGCATGCTTGAGGAAGCAAGCTCTTTCATCAGCAAAGTATGCGCAGATGCCGCCCGTGAGGCAAGAGAGATCTTCTCTCTCAAGGACGCAGTTGTTGAGACTCTAAATTCTGATGAGCAGCCATCTCAAGTTAGAAATCAGCCTTCTCAAAAGGCTAGAATTGTTCTAGAAGATGGAACTGTGGCAAATATTTCAATCTGACCTTCCTAACTGATAAAAATTGTGTTACTATACCCATTAGGAGGCAAATTGAACCTAGTAATCGATCTCGCAAATATGGTCCATAGAGCGCGCTCTGGATTTCAAAGGGGAGAGAACTCCATTTCTTTTATGTTCTCTCGAATGTTCAGGGCCACGGTTGAAAAGTTCAATCCAGATCGAATCTACGTGGTCCTCGAGGGAAAGCCCGAAGAGAGGAAGGCGGCATTCTCAGAGTACAAGGCCACCCGCTCTTCTCCGGGAGACGACTTCTGGCGTCAGCAGGCAGATATTCTTGGGATTTTGCAGCAACTGCCAGTTTGGATCTTTCGTCATCCAAAAGAAGAGTGCGACGATGTGATCGGTCACATTGTATCAGAAGTTCGAAAGGACGAAGAGTGCATCATTGTGTCATCAGATTCTGATTTTACTCAGCTGCTTAAGATTGGAGATGATCGGGTCCGACTCTGGAATCCAGTGAAGGAAATCTGGGTTCAACCTGTTCCATACGACTACGTGTCATGGAAGTCTCTCACTGGGGATTCTACTGATGGAGTCCCGGGCTTCAAGGGTATTGGAGCAAAGACAGCTGAAAAGATTGTTACTACCCCTGGAAAGTTGGAAGAATTTCTTCAGAATTCTAATAATCGAGAAATCTACAATCGTAATTACGGGCTTATCTCTTTTCATAAAATCTATGAAGGTCTTGAGATTAAGAGCCCCTCTCGTAATTTTGAAGCAGTTCGAAATGATTTTGAGAGGCTTGGATTCAATTCCATCTTGGTTGAGAAGAGTTGGAAGAAGTACATTGATACATTTCAAAATTTGGAGTAAATAATGGAAATTTTTATGCCTGATCGTCTTCAGAGCCTTAGAGCTGCTGGAATTATTACCGAGAACGAGGTCGCGTTCAAGATTGGTGACCTCTATGTTGCTGAGAATGTCCTCACACGCAGCCGTCGAAATATCACGATCCCTGACGGCGTCTTGAATGAGCGTAGGGAGATTCTCCGCGGATGAATAAGATTATAGAGTATGGAGAAGATTCCAGAGCCCACCTCCTCAGAGGTGTAAAGGCTCTTGCAGACGCTGTTCGAGTTACTCTGGGACCTCGAGGACAGAATGTTGTAATCGAACAGCTTGGAGCTCCCCCGCTCGTTACAAAGGATGGAGTCACAGTTGCAAGAGCAGTAAATCTGAAGGACCCATTTGCCAATTTGGGAGCCCAAATGGTAAAGGAGGCTGCAAGTAGAGCTTGCGATGTTGCAGGAGACGGAACTACAACTGCCACCGTAATTGCATACAATATCTTTTCAGAGGGTCACAAGCTCATCTCTGCAGGTTTCTCTCCTCTGGAGGTTCGCCAGGGAATCCAAGAGGGAGTTGATGCAGTCCTGAAGGAAGTATCTGAATCAGCTCTTCCTGTACGCTCTTCTAGCGAAATAGAGTCCGTTGGAACTATCTCTGCAAATGGAGAACGAGAAATTGGAAAGCTGCTAGTTCAGGCGCTCGAGCTTGTTGGCCCTTCAGGAATTATCACTGTTGAGGAAGCAAAGGGTTTCAATACCTCTCTGACAACAACTGAAGGTGCTGAAATAGACAGAGGTTATCTCTCGCCATACTTCGTCAATAACTCTGACAAGGGAACTTGCGAACTCAAGGACCCTTTTGTTCTTGTTTGCAACAAGAAGATTTCTTCTATTCGAGAAATTTTGCCTCTGTTAGAGCGCGTTTTAGATGCTGGGAAGCCTCTTCTCATCTTTGCTGATGAAGTAGAGGGAGAGGCCCTTCAGGGTCTTGTTATGAACAAGGCAAAGGGAATCCTCCAGGTCTGCGCTGTGAAGGGTCCTGAATTTGGTGATTCTAGAGTCCCAGCTCTTGAAGATCTTGCAGCTCTGCTGGGCTGTCGCCTCTTCATCGGTGATAGCTCAGAGCTCTCCAGGCTTGAGCTCTCTGATCTCGGTAGATGCGAGAAGGCCCAGATTCACAGGAGTAAGACTGTGATTGTGAAGCCTGCTGGCTCTCAGGCGGCAGTTTCTGAGAGAGTGAAGTCAATCAGGTTGCAGATGGAAACTCCTGGAATTGAAGAGTGGCAGCTCTCTATCCTCCAGCGTCGCCTAGGTCGCCTTGCGGGCTCTATTGCAGTAGTCCATGTGGGTGGAGCTACAGAGCTTGAGGTCCGCGAGAGGAAGGACCGCGTCGATGACGCTCTTGCTGCAACGAAGGCTGCAATCGAGGGTGGAATTGTTCCAGGTGGCGGCTCAGTCCTTGCAAAGTCGACCAAGACTCTTGATAGGCTTGGCAAGGGACGCTCTGATGCATACAAAGCAGGGCTGTCTGTCGTTCGGCATGCTTGCCTTGCTCCTATTCGTCAGATTCTTGAAAATGCTGGGATTCCTTCTGAGAAGATTGTCGATAGGCTTGTTCGTTCTGACTCTGACATCGGATACGACGCTGCAAATCTTGAGTGGTGCAATCTAATCGACCGCGGCATCATCGACCCTGCAAAAGTTATTGCATCCTCACTTGAACATGCCACATCGGCAGGATTATTATTACTATCAGTTGGGACAAGCATTGTGCATGAACCCAACGAAACAACCGCCAAGTAGAAAGTAGAAAACAAAAATGAGCAAGAAGTTTAATCCACAAGAACTCGCCCTCGCCCCACTTCAAGAGCTCACTGCTCAGCATGAGTCTCTCACCTCTTACATTGAGCGTGAGCGTCGAAAGGGTCGAGACCACCATGAACTTGAGATTGAAGCATGCTACCTCTATCGAGAGATTGACTATCGCCACCAGGTTACGCGAGCTCACGAAGCCTGGCTGGCCACTCGAGGCCCGTCCGAAGAGAGTGATTTCGAGGGCTATGAAGAAGAGAGTTATCCTGACTTTCAAAATTAATTGAATATTTTGCTCTGAGGCCTTCCCTTCAGCCATTCCGTGTATTAAATTACTAACACGGAATGGCTGAACAACAAAGGAGATAAGAAATGAGGGACTTTCATCGCGCAGTTGGAGCTCACGGTCTTCTCAATCGTGAAGACGAAGTAAATCTTGCTCGTGCAATGGAGGAAGGTGACAAGCGAGCCCGTGAAAAGCTCATCAATTCGAATTATCGACTTGCAATCTCGATTGCTAAGAAGTATTCTAATCGTGGGTATGAATACGAGGACCTCATCCAAGAGAGCTTCTTGGGACTTATCAAGGCTGTAGACCGCTTCGACCACCGCCGCGGTGTTAAGTTTTCTACCTATGCAACTTGGTGGATTAAGCAGAGCGTCTCTCGCCTTGTGACTGAGAATTCTTCTGCCGTGAAGATGCCTCCCTCTGCAAATCTCTTCCACTATCGTGCGCAGTGCATGATTCGAGACTACACTCGCGACTTGGGTCACGCTCCCAATGACCAGGAAGTGGCAGATTTCATGGGGGTTGGTCTTAACACTTACCTCAGCATCATGAACTGCTATGGCAAGTCTATCTCCCTCGACCAGACCACTTCTG
>Ga0214921_10005543_pt1 | contig 17791 bp, 19 predicted proteins | sample LL1505_MetaG_FD_177992 | JGI IMG/M metagenome (GOLD analysis project Ga0214921, IMG submission 177992) | Freshwater microbial communities from Lake Lanier, Atlanta, Georgia, United States - LL-1505 | ecosystem: Environmental > Aquatic > Freshwater > Lake | place: USA: Georgia | collected...
GTGGTGCTGGGATGGTACGGATCAGTGATGGCAATGATTACCGGTTTATTTGGCCGGTGCATTTGAGCGGCTGGGAGTCGATGGGCTGGCAGCTGGTGGTTGGAGCCACTGGCTCTGGTGCTGGAACAACTGGAGCTGCGGTTGTTGAGCCGTTGGAGATCGAGCAAGTAACCGAGCAACTAACCGAGCAAGTTGTTGCTCCCAAATCAGCAACGACTAAGACCACCAAGACACGGGCTTCCAAGTCTGTGGTTTCTGAGCCCGGGGCCGTGGCATCTGTGGCCGTTGCACCTGTGGACTCTGGGCCCTTGGTTCTTGATCCTGGGGCTGAGGGGGGCAGTGAGTTGGCGGATGACCTTTTGATCTGAACCGGGTCTTTGAACCTTGTACTGAACAGTGCTGTTGCCCGATGACTTCACCAGCTTTACGGACCCCTTCTGTTAATAGCAGCGGCATCACTGCCAATCAGATCCGGCTGCTGGTGCCGTTGGGCTGCCCTGGTAATCCCGTGTGGGTGCCACCGAATGAGGTGCAGCGGTGGGAGCAGCTTGGTTTTCATCGGGCACAGGTCCCGGCAGGGGAGCTGGAGCTCTGCTGGAATCCGATCGGCCGTTGCACAGAAGGCGTCATCCCAGTTGAGCTGGTGGTTAACTCACGGGTCCCACCTCCTAACGCCGTAACGGTCGATTGGGGTGATGGCACGGTAGAGAGCATGGCTTGGCCTAGCTCAGGGGGCGATGGCAACCTGCGATTACGCCATGACTACAGCAGCCGGATGGATTACACGATCCAGGCTGAACTTGTTGGTCAGCTTGGCGGAGATGCTTCCTTATTGGTAAGCCTGGCGGGCTGCTCAATTTGGAAGCCTGAGCCCACGCCACCACCGGATGGTGGGGGTAGTGGAACGCTGCAACCCTTGATTCCAGGTGCTGGTCTTACTGGTGTTCCCTATGACGGCAGCGCCACGGTGCAATTTGGCCTGCGCAGCTGGCCGGGCGGTAATGCTGTTGGTGGGGTGCCAGGGTCCCGTGGTGATATGGACAGCTTCTTGCGTGCTGATGGCCAATGGGTGATTCCAGCAGGCGGCCGTGGTGGAACGATTTGGTTTAACGGCAATGGAGCGCCGTCAGGAACTGCTGTGGCCACTGCAAAAGTCGGTGACTATTACTTAGATGGAGTGAGTGGTCTTTTCTATTTGCTCCAGTAAGTGCGTTTATCTGGCACGGCAATAGGAGGTGACCACTCACTGGGCCCTCGGCCCCCTTGACCATGGCTTGGGCAGTACAAGGTTCACTGAAGGGCCCCCAAGGGGACCAGGGCGCTGAAGGTTTGCAGGGCCAGCAGGGGATCCAAGGCGCATCTGGCCTTGGTATCACATTTAAGGGTCAAGTACCGACAGAGGCAGACCTGCCCACTGGGGCTGCCCAGGGTGATTCCTACATCGTGCAGGCCGATGACTCCTTTTGGGTCTATGACGCCAGCACCACTGCTTGGGTTAATGGCGGTTCTATTCAAGGACCCCAGGGCATTGAAGGCCCCCAGGGAGCGGCTGGCACCGATGGAGCCGCTGGTGCTGATTCAACGGTGCCTGGCCCTGCGGGTGCGGACGGCGCGGCAGGCGTGCGCGGGGCTACCTGGTTTACCGGCAGTGGTGTCCCCGCCGCCGACCTAGCTGGAGCGCTGGCAGGGGATTTGTACCTGGATACTGTCAGCGGTGATGTTTATACCTTTAGCTAAGTAATAACTAAGGGCTGCTTTAACACGGGCAGCCCTTCTTTTTGGCTCTTTTATCCCATTGAACTAAAGCGATGACCAGCTGGAGTAAGCAGACCAATATCCAAGGCCCTGCTGGTGCAGATTCCAATGTTCCTGGGCCCCAGGGCCCAGTTGGTAATGATGGGACCCCAGGCGCAAAAGGAGACCCCGGCCCCACAGCTGTTTCTAAAGATGCCGATAATGCTTCAATACTTGGCACTGATCGCTTGCTTTATACGCCGAAACCTGCGGGCTTTGTGAAGATTCATGGCGATACGATGATCGGTCCCTTGGTTATTAATTCAGCAGCAACAACAGGTTTTTCAACACCCGCCTTAGACACACCAGGCAGAGATATTCTCGTTAATAATCTTCGCATCGGCACTGGAGCCGGAGGAGGCGCTATGGGCGGTAATACTGTTATTGGGGAGAAAGCCTTTGATTGGAACACAGATGGTTTTCATAATGTCGCGGTAGGGTATCAGGCGCTATATAGAAATAGTAGTGGGACCTTAAATGTTGCCATTGGATATGGCAGCGCGATTAACACTACTACTGGTGGGGATAATGTAGTGCTTGGAAGTGGCGCGCTTACTGCGAATGTTGACGGTAGCAATAATGTCTGCTTGGGCAGCGGCGCAATGCAGAGCACAGGGCCATCTCTTTCTGGCAACATAGCGATTGGACTAGTGGCATTGGCTAACCTGAATAGCGGTTCAGGGAATATAGGCATAGGGACGGGAGCATTAGGTAGTAGTGGTGCTGGCGTTGATAATATAGCTATCGGCGCAAATACATTAAAAGGCTCTTCTGCTGGTGATAACAATGTCTGTCTTGGGGTTGGAGCCAACGCCCTGGGCACAGGTTCATGCAACACTGGTATAGGATCCAACGCGCTTTTTGGTCTCACAAGTGGATCTGGTAATCTGGGAATTGGCGGTACCGATGCAAATGGTTTTCCGTCGCCTGCATTTACAATTACCACGGAAAATAACCGCATTTCACTAGGTAGCACTAATTCCACAAATGCCTACGTTCAAGTGGCTTGGACAGTGGTATCAGACGAAAGAGATAAGATGAACTTTGCTTCAGTTCCTTACGGGCTGGATTTTGTGAACGCCCTCAAGCCCACGGCATATCAATTTAAGATTAGCCGTGACAGCGAGGAGCCAAATGGCCCCGTGCGTTATGGCTTTAAGGCCCAGGATATCCTCGCTTTAGAGGGTGGCACGGGCGTGATAATAGATAACGAGGATCCCGAGAAGCTGCGCTACAACGGGGAGGCGCTGGTGCCTGTTCTTGTAAATGCTGTTAATGAACTCACCGCGATCGTCAAAACGCTTCAGGCTGAAGTTGCTGGCCTCAAAAATGTTTAGCTCCCATTTCCCATGACCTGGTCCCTACGCGGCAACCTCCAAGGCCCCACGACTATTTCTAATGATGCTGCCAACGCCTCAAGGCTGGGCAGTGACGGCAAGATCTATACCCCTGCTGGAAGCACTTACGTCTTGCCTGTTGCCCAGGCCAGCGTGCTTGGTGGGATAAAAGCCAACGTTGGCACTGCTGGGCAGTTTGTGAACGGCATCGCCACTGATGGTTCATTGGTGTTTGCTACTCCTGCTGGAGGGGTGACGAATCCAGTGAACGGATCAGTGGTGGGGATGACCCTGTGGATTGGCACCCAGGCCGCCTATGACGCCATCGCCACTAAAGATGCCAAGACGGTGTACAACATCACCGCCTAAAGCATGGGCATTATTGTAGGTGGCACAAGGGTTCAGGGCCTCAGGTACGGAAACACTGAGATCATCAAGAGGATGGTTGGAGATCAACAGATCTGGCCTCCGTTGCAGATAGTTAGCTATGTGGGGTCTACGATTTATCTTGCAGCCACGGGCAGTTTTAATACCCATGCAGTTGGTGATTTGCTGGTGGTTGCGGCGATTGGCTCCACTGCCAATGTGCCGTCCCTTCCCGCTGGTTGGAATAATGCCTACAACTCTGCTGATGGCGCTACTTTGGCGCTGCGGTTGGGGTGGAAGATTGCCACAGCAGCAAATAGTAGTAATCAAAATTGGACCGGTGCCTCTTACCTGACTACCTATGTATTCCGTGGGGCTAATTCGTCTGCGCCGTTTGGTGCTTTAAATAGTCTGGCCCAGAGCAATACCAAGGCACCAGTTAGCCCAGCATTTACACCGATAAATACTGCTGGTGCATCCCTGATGGTGCATAGCTATGTCAACAATGGCAGCTCAGGCTCCCCTGGCACTTACGCCCCGCCGGGGTTTATTGCCAAGAACCGTAACGCCAGGATTATCAATAATATGAGGCTTGATAGCACGCTAGGCAATCCTGTGGCTGAATACCATTCTGGTGGAAATTTAGCGGCCTGGCGAATGCTGGTGTTTGAGGTGGTTCCTTAGGAGCTGTTGTAACTTGCTACGCAGATGATACATGGATTGAGATATCACAAAGTAAAATCATGGGCCTGGAATGAGCCGTTCTCACGGGGAGGCGTCCGAGTTGTAATGTTATAGAATATGTATTCTGAGCATTGCTAGGGCTAAAATTTAGAAATATATTACACAATAAAACTAGTTGAAAATAGCCAGATTTTATTTTGCTGCTTGTGGAGATACTTGCTTATTTAATTTCAGTAACGCAATAGCCAGATGAGCTGTACCAGCCAGCTGGGCAATTGCTTTTTCCATTATTCCAAAATATCTGCTTTCCTTTTTTGGGAACGCAGGCGCCACCTGATGAATAGCTGCCCGATGGACAGCTCCCATATTTGGGGACAGGTAGAGATTGAGCTAGCGAGGGAGTGGCCAACAGGAGAAGACAAGAAAGAATTTTCAACATGTTTTTATCACCCAAAAACTAGATAATCCTAGCTAGTTCCCACAAGAAATTCACCTGTTTAGGGTGCTTGCCGCTTGCCAGCGGCCATCAGAGTCTTAGCCACATGGCTGTTTCAACCACTGATCTTGCCAAGGCCACGCCAACAGCAAGCCTGGATAACCAGCCAAAGATGGGCGGTAAATCCGTAACGCCAGCAGCCAGCAGCACCTTGACACCTGCAGTGCAACTGTGCAACTATTTCTGCATGGTTGATTCCCTCCCTGAGCCTCTGTCCATTAAGGACCTCTCGCTTGCTAGTGAACTCACCGATGGCGCCTATGGCCTTGATGAGCTTCTAGCGGTAGCTGGTGAACGGCTGGGGGAGGAGCTTTCGCCTCGCACCGTGCGTCTTTATGCCACCCAGGGCCTGATCGATCGGCCCGGCAAAGAAGGCCGCAGTGCTGTTTACGGCCAGCGCCACCTGCTGCAACTGTTGCTGATTCGTTCCCTCGCCCGGCGCGGATTGAGCCTTGCAGCCATTGCTCCACTCTGTGTTCTTACCGATGCTGAGCTGAAGCAGCAGTTGAATCAACTGGACACCCCTACTGAGACCAAGCAGCAGGAGGGCAATGAGGCTCTCGATTATCTCCTTGGCCTCAAGGCATCGGGTTTATCAAACCCCAGTCACCAGGCATCCCAGCAATTCCTTTCTCTGATCGGTTCCCCCCTTACCCCATCTCGCCCACCCAGCCGTTCACCCTCCCGCTCCAGCGGTAGTCGCGATGCCGCCAGCCGTTGGCATCGATTTTCTTTAGCGCCGGGCGTTGAATTACACATCAGTGATTCGGTCTCGATTCCGCCTGCTGGTTCCCGTCGCATTAATTGGCTACAGCGCCTCGCCGATCGTTTGATCGAGCAGCTCGATGAACGCCAGTCCTGAACATTTGACCTTTTCACTAACGACCTAACAACCATGACCACACCTAACCTGCGCTTCCGGCCCCTGCGGCCGGCAGTGGCTTCCGATGGCGCCTGCAGCCTTGATTTGCTGCTGACCATTACCACTTCCGAACTTCCCTCAGCACATCAAAGCCAGCCCCGAGTGCCCCTCAACCTGGCCCTGGTGATCGATCGCTCAGGTTCAATGAGTGGCCAGAAGCTTAGTTACGCCCGTAAGGCCGCTCGCTTCCTAGTTGGTGAGCTAAGTAGCCGTGATCGTCTCGCCATCATCAGCTTTGATGATGAAGTCAAGGTGGTGGTGCCTTCCACCCCTGTGCTGGATCCGATGATGTTCATTTCGGCGATCAACACGATATATAGCGGTGGCTGCACAAATCTCTTTGATGGCTGGTTATCCGGTGCCATGCAGGTGGCTGAGCACCTTGATGCCACCCAGCTCAATCGGGTGCTGCTGCTCTCCGATGGGCAAGCCAATCAGGGCCTAACCGTTCGAGAGCAGATTGCCACCAAAGTGGCAGGCCTAACCGCTAAAGGCATTAGCACCAGTGCCTTTGGCTTGGGGGATGGCTTTGATGAAGACCTGATGGGCGCCGTTGCATCTGCCGGTGATGGCAGCTTGGCCTTTATTGAAACCCCTAGCCAACTGGCTGACCTTTATGCGTCTGAACTGCAGGGCTTGGCCGCCACGGCTGGCCGGCGAGTCAGCATCGGCATCAGGGCTAAGCACGGTGCTGAGCTGCTTGATTTACTTAACGACATCAAAGCCACAGACGCCGGAAATTACCAACTGCCCAACCTGCGCTCCGGCCAGGAACTAAACGTGGGCGTGCGGCTACAACTACCCGCCTGGCAGCCAAACCAGGAGATCCTCAGTGTGCGATTGGCCTGGGATCAACCTGGCAGCACTGAGCGCCAAGAGGCGACCTATCACCTAACCCTGCCGGTAATGGCGGCCAATGATTTAGCGTGTTTAGACACTGACATGGAGGTAGCTGAACACCTTGCTGTATTGGAGGCCAACCGAGCCCGCCGGCATGCAATAGAGGAGTTGGATCGAGGAAACATTGAGGCTGCCCAGTTACGACTATCCAGCGCCAGTGACATATTTGCAGCCATGCCAGCATCCGCTCTCATCAACCATGAGATCAAGCTGCTGGAGGAGAAGAAAGCCCTGCTTAGCCAGGACCGCAATCTCAGCCGTAAGCGACTTAGCCGCGAATCACTTCGCTCCAGCACCAATGTTTGGGATTGGGACAATGAGTATAAATGAGACGCATCTTCTAAGTGCTCAGCCCAAGCGCCAGGCCCGTATCAACAACCGCCGACCAAGTTTTTGCACGGCAAAAGCAACCATCCAACCGACCAGGTTAAATAGAGCGCCTGCAGTAACTACTCCGGTGCTGCCAGTTGTCGCCATCGGTGATGTGCATGGATGCTCAACTCTGCTTAAGCGCCAACTTCAACGGCACTTTAATACTGGCTCTGAGCTGATTTTCCTAGGAGATCTGGTAGATCGATCACCAGAACCTAGAGGCGACCGGAAAGTACTTGAGTTGGTACGGAAACTACAGGAGGAGCCAAAGGCCTATGGCCTGGCAAAGGTGACGGTGCTGCGCGGAAACCACGAGCAGATGCTGCTCGATGCTCTGAGTGAGGAAACGGCTGGATTTGCCGCCGACCTATGGCAATGGAACGGTGGCAATTCTGATTTTCTCGCTGTGGCAAAGGAGCACCATGACTGGCTGGCGGCCCTACCTCTAACCACGATCCGAGGTGACTACCTGTTTGTCCATGCCGGAGTGCGACCAGGCGTAGAGCTGGATCAGCAGAACCCCGATGACCTGCTCTGGATTAGGAGACCCTTCCTCAATGGCGGACACCATGGCCTGCCCTATACGGTTGTCCATGGCCATACCTTTCGGCGGGATTATCGAGTCACGCGATTGCCGCACCGTATAGGGATTGATACAGGCGCGTTCATGAGCGGGAAGTTGACTGCCCTGCGACTCGATCCAAGTACATGCACGTATCAATGCAACGGGAATTCTCGTGAGTTGGTGGCGATGTGAGGGGGATAAAACCAATTAATCGTGGTGAACGGCTGGTCTACATAGATCATTTCCACACTGTTCGAGATCTAGCAATTGATAGCCCCCTCCATTACTTGCTGTTTGACGAGGATTTATCGCCTGTTCTCCAAGCCTTTACCTTAGATGAGATACTTAAAATCCATCCCCCCCCTCAGCCAGGAAAGATGACGCCTCTCCATTTGAACCAGTTGGGGGCTTGATGGAGCAGATCAATGCGTCGATACAGCGAGGCTGGTCAGGCTGATGTGAGGAGAAGGATGAGCCCGCCCCATTGACGTGCCCCCCTTTTCTGCGCCAGTTCCTATGAAAGCTGGTGGGTTGGTCAGGCCGCTTTCCATTGATGGATGACTTCCAGGGGCGTACACCCCTGGAAAGCCGAATGTGGTCTGTATGCGTTGTACTCGATCCGGTGCTGCTCTGCCAATAACTTTGCCTCTGGTAAAGATGAGAAGAGCTCAATATGTGGACTCCGGCCGACTTCGTCTACAAGAATTCATCCCTGAATCGGCCGTTGTATGATTCCATAAATGGATTCTCCCAGGGTGAACCTGGCGGGATGTATGCCGTTGCTGAACCGTTGCATGTGCACCACTCCTGCAATGCTTAGCCAATGAACTCATGGCCATTCTCCATCCGCAGGTGAGTGAGCGGCGGATACAGATTGAGTAGCTGCTCGATCGTGTCGATCACATCCACAGCCTGACTGGGGTGGACCAGGACGTCGCTGGGCCACTAGAGCAAGCGGCTTGGCAGGCTAAAGCATGGCTTTATACGATGCCTCATGTATTTGCTTCATTGCGCAATCAATCGATGACGGTAAATTTACTTGTCAACTCACTTGACAATCAGGTACGAGTATTTAAATTTGGAAAGACAAACATCAATAAATCGCTTGCCCCAGTCGAATGGAACTACCGGAGCTGCTTTGCCCACAGACCTGTGATTCAACAATAGCTTGGATTAAGCGGTTATTCTCAGATCCCCTCTATGATGATGTCGATATCGATGAAATACTAAGACTTGCTGCAGAAAGCGAGTGGGCAAGTGACGTCGAGCTGCTTAATTTCTTTAGGGCAATAAGCATTGAACTTGCCAAAACGGCATGCAGGAGTTCAGACGAAGAAACTGCCTCAATATTTGATAGATCAATTTACTATGGCCTATCGCTATGGTCACCGTACTTTACCCTCTGGGAGCGCTCTTTTGCGACTAAAAGTGAGCTGTTGTATGCCAATATTTCGACATCAGGATGGGAGACTGAACTGGATCCCGGCGTTGATGAGCTCAGTTTGATATGTCTCATACCTCTTGCTACAGCTTATGAGCATCCTCTGTTTGAAGCGCTAAGAAACAATACATTAGGTTTGGATGGCCTCAGTGTGGCACAAGAGGAGTTTCTTGGATATGTGGCGGCTATGCTTGGACCGGGATACTACGATGGAACTTTGCCTACGGAGATAGTTAATATACCATCCTCTAAGATTCTCGGAGAAATCCTTGAAGACTGGACTCAATATCCAGATATTTGGACTCCAGAGCTAATAGTTGGAATTCTAGAGTCTTCATTTGCCGATCAGAAGATAAAAGAACTGATTGCAACCGTCCTTAGAGGAGAGGAAGTTAACGATCCAGACCGCTGGGAAGAGCACAAGGAGAATGAGTGGACAGATAATGAAATTAAAGGCGCTCTTTCTCTCTGTGGTGAGTGAATCTGTCTTTCACTCTCGACTGAGGAGCCCTCCTGGGGGTGGTGTAACCCAAGATGATTTTTACCTGCATGGCCGGTGGTGACGGCCCAGATCCTCAAGACGCCTGTCGTTTTGTAGAGGGTGGCTTGGTGAATCCTCAGTTCCTGGAAAATCTGGGCTACGCTCTGAGCTTGCGCTATTTAGGTCTAGATTTAGAGAGTCCGTAGGATGTTTCCCACCTGCATGCCTGAAGTCCCTTACGATATTTTCATCAGCCATTCCTCGAGAAATGCTGATCTGGGTACGTTGATGAAACAATATCTTGCCACCCGTGGAATTCGTTGTTGGAAGGCACCGGATGATATTGAACCTTCCGAGCCATGGCCAGTGGCGATCATGCGGGGATTGCGGGAATGCCCGATTGTGGTGCTGATCTGGACCAAGGAATCGATGGCATCTGATCAGGTGCTCAAGGAGATTACGATTGCGGACCAGAAAACCAAGGCGATAATTCCCTTCCGAGCTGAGGAGATTCTGCCAGAGGGAGGGCTGGAGTATTTCTTGGTAGCCAAGCAGTGGCTGGATGCCAATCCGAGTTACGAAGAAGCCCTAGAAACCCTTGCCGATACAGCTCTGCGAATTCTAGGTCGCACCCCTGATGCTCTTCAAGTCGATGATATAGCTGCGGAAGCTGACTTGCTAGCAGCGTCTTTGCTCCCATCCTCAACCTCCATAGACCTTGAAGCTGCACCACCTATTGTGGAAACTGCTCCAATCACCACGGCTGACTGTGCGGAGCTTAAGCTAGAACACCGCAAATTTCTCAGCATGCTAGATGCCTTTGAGGCCTTTGCCTGCGACTCGGAACTGCGCGACAAGCTCGGTTGGAGTGACAAGAAATTTGACAAGGTAAAAAAGGTACTGGTCGAAAGCGGTGTGGTCATTTCAGGCAGCGGTCGTGGTGGTTCCACGGCCCTCTCCACCCCGAAATTGCGTCAACTTAAGGAGGAGCTGTATAACGACGCACTTCCTGGCGGAATCTTTGTGAATATCGGTGAGGCCAAGGAGGAGGGTGAAACCACTCGCGACTGGGCTCTATGCGCGTCCTATGGTTTTGTGTCTGCTGGCCACGGCAGCCGCCGTGCCAATGACATGAAACGCATCCGCCCTGGAGCGATTGTGTATGCCTATTCCAGTGGCGCAGGCTATGTGGGGGTAGGAACGGCATTGGAAGCGGCGGTTCCCATGGCTCAATTCCTCGTGGATGGAGTGCCGCTGCAGGAAAAGGTATCGCCAGATCCACTGTTGTTCCATCATCTGGACGATCCGGAATTATGCGAATGGGTGGTTCGGGTGAAGTGGGACAAGACCTTCGAGCGCGAACAGGCTATCTACCGCACTGGCCTGTTCGTGTACGTGGCCACCTCCTGCCGGATGAAGGACGCAATCACCGTCCAGTACCTGCGTAGCCGCTTCAACAGTTTCCTCGAGCTACCTACTCTTACTGAGGCCGACTTGGTGGACTGATAACCCGCGGCCATCTTGGCTATGCCTATCAGGTGCCGGGGGCGTAGACGCGTTGCAGCTTGTCGCTGACCCAGTGGTTGAGCTCATCCAACTTTTCGCGGCCGATGGCCTTCACCACAAGTTGCTCACGGTTCACAGTTTCCTGACTGGGGGAGCGAAGGACTGGGTCGATCGCCTCCATCGCCTGCTGCGCACGGATGAACTGATCAATGCTGAGCGCATAACGCTCGTTGGTGACCTGGTAGTCCATCAGCTCGAGGTAGGCGACTGCCGAGGCAGACCCCGCCAGCAGCTCCACTACCCAGTTTCCAAGCCCATCGGGTGCCTGGGATAGGCTCTGGAATATGGCAAGGATCAGCGCTGCGACGGCCAGCACTGCTGCCATTCTTCGCCAACGCATGGCCTTGTAACCCAGGATGCCGATGGTCCTGCTGAGGCCAGCAAAGTTGTAATTTCTCTATTTGATGCACCTGGCTGCATTATGGAGCAGATAAACTCTTCGATATAGTTTCTTGAGGCTAACATATGGACAAGAATTTACCAACTGAGATCGGCAGGCAAGCGGTCGATTCAATCAGCATCTCAGAAGAGACTGTCCCCGCAAGGTGCCAGCCTATTCTCTAAAGCTTGTTAACCATTGACGCCAAAAATCAAGAACGCCTAGGCCCCTCTGTCAGGAAAGAAGTCGCAATGCAAAGTCCCCTGACTGCTCCAAGGTTAATTTTTTTTAATCTCAATTTTTTCACTTGACAACCTTAGTGGTTTCTTGCAATCTTTTGGTTTTATATACTTAAAGCAAAAAGCCGTATCAGTCTCAGCCATATGACAGTTTATTCCATTAATGACCTGCAGGAAGACTCAATTATTTTTCTGCTAGCTTGCTCTGCAGACCCTTAGCATGAGTAGCCACCATTGCCAATCTACAGTCCCCATCGACACGGTCGTTATGTCGGCGATCAGTGTAAGTGCGTTGATTTTAAAAGCTTTAACAAAAGAATTTCAAAAAACCATCGGATCAACTTTGAAATGCAATCTCGTTGCAAGTGTATTTGCCAAGATGCTCTCAATGCTGTCTTCACTATTGCAATTGTATTTCCATCTGTCGTGCTCGCAGGAACTCTGCGTTTGGTTTACATAGATGGCCTAGGAAAAGTTCCAGAGCAGACTGTTATGGCCTGCGAACAAAGCGTTGGTGACGGTGGACACGAGATGTTTTTTGACCATCAGTGGGAAATGTTCACTGATTGTGTAAATTATGAGTTAAACCGCAGCAAAAAGACTCGGTCAAAACGTCGTTGATTTTTAATTTTCACCTCAACTTCCCTAAAATGTCTGTCCCTAACCGCAATAATGTCAACTTGGCACTTGGTCTCCAATCCGACCCTGGAGTCATACCGCTAATAGTGGGCATAGTCGGTCATCGTGACCCAAGCCCGGATGCAATATCATCTATAGTTAATAAATTTGAGTCAGTACTCGCATCAATCATAGATATTTGCCCGAATACTCCCATCTGGATGCTTAATGGACTTGCTTCTGGAATGGACACTATTGCTGCAGAAGCATTTTTGCGCATAGCAAGGGTATCCCTAAATAGAGGATCTCTTGTAGGAGCTACTGCTGTTGATAAACTCTGTGCAGTTTTACCCAAGCCTCAGCGTGATTATGCATATGATTTTGATAGCATTGAACAACTCGCACGCCTTGAGAGGCTACTACATCGGTCAGATTCAGTTATTTGCCCAGAATCTTCTGCTGAATTAAGAACAGATCCAAGGATGATGTCAAATGAATCTGAGTGCTATGCATTACAAGGGGAGTTTATCGCTAAGTATTCTTATGTTCTAATTGCTTTTTACGATGGAATAGATACTGGATTGCTAGGTGGCACATCACAGACACTGGCAAATCATAAGGGAGATTGTCACTCTTTATTCCACTCTACCGAGGAGATTCTTAGCAGTCGAGAGCCTGGTGTTACGCTCATAATTGATACACCACGTCTCTCCTCTGAAGGTCTTACAAAGCCCAGTAAGATCTGCTCTGAGACGATTGGATTGCCTAAAGCATTGATTAAAACATGCAATTATCTAGAATCTATAAATAGCGTTATTAGCCCAGAGTCCTTCATCCCTTCGCAATATGACGATATCGAAGGCAGCTTTACAAGCTTGTGGACCTATGCTGATAAAATGGCTGGTAATCTCAAACAAAGATACGAAAGCATTGCTATTTTGCTTGTTATAATTGGGTTTTTACTTGTAGCCACTGCCGAACTTTCTGGAGATAAATCTGCGCTGGGATGGGGCCTAGTATTTGTAGCATTTGGATTATTTCCAAGAATCCAGAAAAAGCTACAAAAGCCATTTCTTACGAACAGGTGCTTGGCCGAAAGTCTAACCATTCAATATATCTGGTCAACACTTGGCATTGATATAGATGTGGCTGATCTACTACTTTCCCAGGGCCAGGATGAGCTAAACCAGATTCGAGTTATCCTACGTAGTGTTGCTTTTCAACTCAAGGCTATTAATACTAACAATCCACTAGACTATCAGATTGTGCTCACAAAAGCACATATCTGGCTGCAAGGCCAGATTGATTTCCTTGGTCGCAGAATCCAGCTTTATCAATTACTCGTCATTCGATGGAGAAGAGTTAGTTACACGATGGCTGCATTGGCCTTGCTGACTGCATCGATGCAGCTAATATTGCCAATGATTGAATGGCTTAGTTCATTAGTACCTATACTTCTTGCTGGATTTGCCTCAAGTTTTGCGTATCAAGAGCTCATGGGGTATGAGCAGACTTTTGAGCGCTATGAGATTAGTATTGTTAAGTTTAAGCGTGCATCTGAGGCTTTGCGTTTTCTTGACGGAGCTCCTTGTCAATATTCTGAGGAGATTGACGATCCGCTATACAGACACAAACTTGTTCTAAAGGCAATTGGAGTAGAGAAGATTGATGAGCTCAATGAATGGATGTCAAATCAACTTGAAAAAACGTATCAACCGGGATAGGCATATAGTAGACTCAGTCTGGATTAAGACTCTACCACTGGAAAATGAGCTATCAGGTCTTCATAAGTCACTCCTCTAAAAATGCAGATATTGCATCTGCCATGAAGGGCTATTTAGATGCCCGTGGCGTTAGGTGCTGGAAAGCCCCAGAGGATATACCTTTTGGTACGGATTGGGATGTGGGAATCTTCAATGGACTATCTCAATGCTCAGTGATGGTTTTAATATTCTCTAAAGAAGCAGATGACTCTGTACATGTTAAGAAAGAAGTGCATTTTGCTGAAGAGCAGAAGATGATTGTTATCCCATTTAAAATTGATGGATATATGCCTGATAAACTTAGATGGTTCCTTGCTTTCCCTCAATGGCTTGATGGTATTGCAGATATAGAGGCGGCATTCGGAGATCTTTATAAGCGTCTACAAGTGACACTTGGTGCTGGACCTGAAAAACCAGTTATTAGAGATGGAAATTCGTTGCCGCCGAATGTAGAGCCAACAGATAAAGACGAGCTCCTATCTATTATTTCCCAATACCAGGATTGGGCTACAAACTCAGACATTAGGTCAAGATTGCAATGGGATAAGCCTAAGCTTAAGGCGGTTGCTGAACAATTAGAGAAAGCAGGAAGAATTTTCTATCGTGATGGAAGTGGAGGAGCTTTGGCAATCAGGACTGATGAACTTTCAGCTTTAGAGTCTCGACTCGCCAACGGCGCAGATCAATATCCCTTTTTTGTTAATGTAGGCGAAGCTAACTCTTTCTCGAATTCTGATATATCTCCAGAGCATGGTACATGGCGTCATTGGGATGATTTTCGTAAATATAGTTTTTTTTCCGCTGGAGGAGGGCAAAAATTTGCAAAACAAATGCAAAATATTCCAATTGGAGCTGAGGTATTTACTTATATAAGTGGCTTTGGGTATGTTGGACAAGCAAGAGTGATTGGTACAGCGGTTCCTATCGATCAGTTTACCGTAAATGGTGCGCAGATTTCAAATCTCCCACTAGTTGCGCCTAACGCATTACTTCATTTAGGCAATCACGATATGTGTGAATGGCTTGTTCGCGTTGAATGGGTCAAGGCGCTTGATCGCACCAACGCTATCAAAAAGTTGGGTTTATATGTCCATGTTGCTACGTCATGCAGGATTAAAGACCCAATGAGCATTAAGTATCTACGCGAGCAGTTTAACAAAGTTTAGAAATACACGACAACGCTTTTAATCCACATTTTGCAACATAACTTCGTGACCGGAGTTGACGGTTGCATTTTTTGCGATAGAATAAATATAATTTTATGAACACCGTGCCTAGCAACTCCGAAGTTGATTCCGAAGAGGAGCGTCAAAATCTCCTTGACTGGATAGATTCGCGCCCAGAGCTGGCTTATATTAGGAGTACAGCTAATTCTGCTATCTGTAATTATCAGACTGATGCAGTAATTAACCAAGAGAGAATAGTAGTAAATTCGCCGGAAATAAAGACTCAAGCGAATAGCCTGCTTAGGCAAATGTTTGAGCTTGTGTGGGTCCCTGGTCAGAATTTGCGCGGCAAGGCTTACTCTAGTCAGTCTAGTGATGCTTCGCTTGAATCAGTCGCAAAGCTAATGAGTTTGTCAACGCTTTGGGACTTTGCAACAACAATTCCTGTTCTTTCTTTCCCGCTTCAGTTATCGACTGGTGTATTCGCTTTTCCGATTGCTTTTACCCTTTCCTTTTTTCTCTTATTAGCATCAAATATTGCAGGTGAAAATGCAACCAATAGGAGCTCAGGGCACCGCTTAAAAGCTACCGCAAGCTTGTTGGCGTTTCTTCTTTTATCTGTCGCAAAAACAGCCGTCTCAGGAGTGGGAACAGACCTTGTAATTGGCATTAGAGGAATTCAGCAGGAATACGCGTCTAAACTAGTTAAACAATCTCTTGATCTTGATCAAAAAATTCTTGTTGAAAAAAAAGCAGCTCTTTATGCTGATCCTCTCCTTGTAGAACAAACAAAAAAATGTGATGAGAACCGCAAGCTCTTATCTCGACTGGCAAGGACTGATCCTGGATGGCAAGCAGCTTATTTAGCTGAAGGTGGTCAGTATAAAGATCGAATAGCAACTATTGATCAGGTCAGAAAAAGGTATGGTTCTCCTGCAAACATGCCAGCTTGTCTAGCTGTAAGGGTGCTAAGTGAAGATAAGAATTCTTTACTTGCCAAGCCAACTTCAAAGCTTCAGGAAAGACAGGAGGCGAGTAAATCTCTTCCGCCTTTGTCATTTCTTAAGATCTATTATCCTCAGCAGTTTACAAATTCATTCATTGAAAGCAAGAATGGAGACCTTGCTTTTCGTGATGGAACCTTGGCTGTAGGCGAAGCGACTAGCCTTTTCTTCTTTAAGCTTTCTCAGCCAAGTCAAGTTGCAAGCTTGGGTTTTTCATTGTTTACGTTTGGAGTGTCGGTTACGCTAACTATTGCTTCAACTATAATGTTGCTTCTTATTTCTAAAAATTGCGAGATAAGAGCTTCATTTTCACCAGAACTTGAAGGAATAAAGGCAGCATACATAGGACGATATCGAAAGATTAAAGCTAAAAAATCTCCCGCTAAAAATCTATCATGAATTGGATTGACCTCGGACAGAGACCTGATCATCTTCGCAGCCAGATTCTTGAAACAATCAAGGCTCTTGGTAAAGATCCCCAGTTCTATTTTACGGAAAAACTTGGCTTGCTTGTTGACAGCGAGCTAGAGAACTACTTAAATCAATTGCTTGCCAATGGCCTAAGTAGTTCCCTATCCGCTCAGGCTTCATCTACTAATGACTCTAAGGCAAAGATAAATAGCTCGATCAATGAAAATAATTTTTCTAGATCTAGTTCCTCCGTTTCAATGGAGCATTTACTTCAAAGCGAGGAAATAAGACCAGAAGATATCAGGCAGGTTAGGACTGTTGGATGGTTGCGTCAAAACGCTATTACTCAGGATGACCGAGACTATGCAGAAAGCATATATAATAAGATTGTTTTAGAACTTTGGTGTCGACACGTCTCGGAGACTGGTCAAACATATTATCCTCCTCTTCAAAACGACTTATTGGAGGAATTCACTCTTATTTCCAATGACTAACTCGGCATTGTGATTCAGTATTTTGCGTCAATCATTGTTTTTTTATTGCTAGGATGGATCTTGTCTGAGCGAGTTCAGTAAGTTTTTGCCCGCTTGTTCGCCAAATATGTTGAGGGTCTAATTCCTTTTTTATACTGAATTATTGTTTGGTTTCCTTTTGCTTTGTCAACTGTGTCTCGGTGTCACTTGCTGATGCCGCTTCCTCAAAATGTCTCATTCCATATCCTTTTGGCTGATGCCTAGCAACCGCGGCATTACACCGCAAGCTCCAGGGTCTCAACCGTTTTTACCCCACCTTCTTCTGCTTCCACCTCGAGCCAGAGCTCGATCGCTTCCCGGATGTTCGCCAGGGCATCGGTGCGGCTATCGCCCTGGGAATGGCAGCCCGGCAGGTCTAGGCAACTCACAGACCAACCTTCTTCTGTCTCAAGCAGCCGTATGCGATAAGCCATGGCCACAACAACGCTGACATCACCCTATCGGCGCCGATCTGGAACCACGGAAACTCAAGCCGTTCTAGGCGCTTAAGAACCATCGTTACTCGGACAAGTAAAAGCCTGTCCCTGGCCTCGCTTGAAGTTATTCAGATTCCTCCACCATCCGGCTCTGCTCAATGGTCACCCCAGGGATGATCTCTACAAACTCAGTGAGCGACACCCTGTCCTCCAGGTTCGCTAGGAGGGCGGCCACTGGAATCTCGGTTCTGCGGAACACCCAGGCGCCGCTGACGTCCTGGGGATCCTGTTGCACGGCCGCTCCGACCACCTCCGGCCTGGGAGGTCCATTAGGCCTG
>Ga0214921_10005544_pt1 | contig 17791 bp, 27 predicted proteins | sample LL1505_MetaG_FD_177992 | JGI IMG/M metagenome (GOLD analysis project Ga0214921, IMG submission 177992) | Freshwater microbial communities from Lake Lanier, Atlanta, Georgia, United States - LL-1505 | ecosystem: Environmental > Aquatic > Freshwater > Lake | place: USA: Georgia | collected...
CGTGCGTTGACGTGCGCTGCCAGGTCTGTGATGGACAAGAATCGCTGGTCTGCGGGGCGGCTGTACCACTGTGAAGAGACGCGACCGTCGTGACCACCGGCCATGACGTCGACTTTGAATGCGGAGGTAACTGCGGCTTGCTCGATATGGGTGACTGCGTTCATGATGATCCTTAGTTGAGTGATACGAAATTACTGGTTAGAAAATAAAAACCCCACCGAAGTGGGGCTCGTTTAGTGCTTTGTGCAACGGCTAAGTTGTCGCCGCTTCTTGTTGCTCTTTAGCCAAGCGTTTGGCTTCCTTGATTGCTTCCACCTCGTCATCTGACAGAGCGCGGGGGTGGATCGTGTCAATGATGTCAACCCTGATGTCTAACGGGGCAACCTTGTAGTAACGATTGACTCCGTCAATCCACTGATGCTTGACGCCAGATCCCTTGGCGATCTTTAAGAAAAGCTCCAGGTCTTTGAATGGAACTTCAAATGTTGTGTGCCCCCAGGGCAGATCTACGATTGCTTTCATTGCTAGCTCCTTGATTAAGATACGCTGATGTCCCAGCTAAGGTTGCCAATGGCTTCTTTAACTTCGTCCTCCATGTCAAACTCATTCTCCATAAAAAATTCAATGCGGTTATCGGCAACCGATTCCATGTAAGAGATAAGCCGTTGGTTGCTTGCGAAATCAAAACTGTGTTTCACGTAATCTTCGGCGTTGTCTCTAGCAATCCTGGTAACGGCTGTGTGAAAGCTATCGGTGCAAACCGTGTGTTCCATGTGGCGCTCGACTGAAGATTGCACAATTGTCTCAACAACATCCCTAAAGGATGACCTATCCAACAAATCATTAATTGCCGTTTCGCTAAACGGGACGTCGCTTGTGCCGTTAATGCGCAACTTAGCCAGCACGCGGTTGGCAATGTCGTCGATCAATGCGTCAAGCAGCGAGGGTGTGGTGAGATCCGTCATTTGAGTTCCTTAGAATAAACATTGATTGAGAGTTGACAGCACGTCCTTTGTTCTTGAGACCAATGACGCGTCCAGGCGGGTCAAGAAAGCGCAAGTCGTTATCATCGCCATCGATGACTGGGTAGCCATTGAATGTGGTTGGCACCTTGTCAAACACCATGGCAACGTTATTGCCAGACGCCAATTCTTTGAGCGAGCGCTTGTCGTTAAGCTCAGAGCGACTAAACGTCAGGTGATAATTGAGCGGCAGCTTAGTGCGCCCAGGTATCTTGGTGTAGTCGTAGAACTGGACAAACGGGAAACGTTCCATGATGTTCTTGAAAGAACCGCATCGAATAGATTCCCACGGTATGTCAGACGTACCGTTAAGTCGGACGGCTAGCTTCTTGCTACGTCTGCTGGCGTAATTGACGGCCCTTGATACGTCCTTGACAAGGTTTGCCATGAATAGCTTGCGATGCTCAAAGAACTCACGCGTCTTGCGTTTGCGTGCGTTTTGAGTGCGATCAAACTTGCCACGACCAGCCCAGTTAAGACACAGATGCCGACATTCAGTTGTGCTGTGACCGCACACGTTGTAGCCAGACTCGCTGGCCGGTGCGAAGTGCATGATGAATGTGATCCAGCCGGCTGACTCTCCTTTCTGTGTCTTTGGATTGGAGATTGTTAGATAGTTCATATTGCTTTGTGCCGCTTGTCGATTGAGTCCATGAGCGTGTCCGCAATATCTTCTGGCGTTAGACCGGTTGATTCCATGGTGCTAAGCGCGTGCATGATGTCGAGTACTCTGAAAACGTCATGCGCCTCGATAATCTCTTCTTCTACGTGATGCTGCCATCTGTCCATATCAACTCCTAAAATAAAAAGAGAGGACGCCCCTCTCGAAAAGGGGGGCGAACTCTCGGGCAGGGTTAGCTGGTTAGACAATGCATTCGGCGGCTTCTTGCCACGTCATCTTTGGCGTCCAAAACATGCGAGCAGGAGCAATGGTCACCACCTCATGGCCAAGCTGCTCAATGAGTTCTAGCGTGGCTGGCGTCAGGGTTTTGGTGCCAGCTATTGCGGCATAGATTCTGGATTGCTCGCACATTGGGTAGACAACGATGTTGCCGTACACCTTGGTTACTTTGACTGTGAGTTTCATTTGATTCTCCAAATAAAAAACCCGGCGGTTAATCTTGTTAACCCCGGGTTGCGTGGACTGATTGAGACGAGATTGGAACTTGGGAACACGGGGCTTGTAGACCCCGTGTCTTGTGGCGTTACACTGCCATGCCAATCTCCTGTAGCGTGAGCCTCCTGGCTGGGTGCTCGATACACCCTTCCCATTCCAGTTGCTGCTTTTCTTCGTACGTTAGGTAGTCGTCTGGCACCACCTCCCAGTGAATGACATACTCCTCGCAGTAATAGTTCTTTCTCTCAACGTGTACCACGGCTAGTTCTGTGATCATTTGAATCAATCCCTTGCTTGGCATGTCGTATGGCAGCGGAATCATGTAGTCGATCCCGCCCTTGAACTTCCAGCGTTGAGGGCATTCGCCCTCCCCGTCCCAGTTGTGAGCACCGTAGTTCTCTTTGTATTGTGTCTGAAGATGCAGTTTCATTGCATAAACCAGTGGATAAGTACGTAACCCAGACCAATGCCACAGGCAAATATGCCGATGGCTGTGAATAACAATTCGAGAAACTCTCGGAAGTAGTTAATCTTGCTGATCATGTCAGTACTCCATTGAACGACGGTGAGCTACGATGTAGCTGTCTGAGTTAATAAGATTCATTTCTTGTTGAAGATCCGCAAGCTCTAGCAATAGCGAATCTCTTTGTTGCGACAATTCTTGAAGCATTTCGCGCAGATATGTGTTTTCTAGCAACGTGAATGCAGCTTGACGGTTAATAACCATTCGATCCTCCAAATAAAAAAGCCCCATTGATTGGGGCTCGTGGACTGATTGAGTCGAGATTGGCAACCGGAATAGCCGTGCGCTGCACCACCGGGTCTGGTGTTGCAGCGCCTGGTCTATCGGTTGTGCTGGGCGTAGCAACCTCGTGGTCGCTACGCCGCTGTGGCTTAGAAGGGAGCCGGCTCTTCGTCGAGAGCTGGCACCGTGCTCTTGAGCGGAGTCGTCAAACGCAGCCGTACTTTGGTGACGAGGTTGTCAAGCGCAGCAAGCTGGCCAGCATTGTCGCCGTCACGCTTGGCAGCGTCTAGCGCCGCCAGTGAGTCAAGCAGGTCGATCTGAAGGTTGCAGTAAGCGTAGCCGTTTGCGTCGTCCTCGCTGCCCTTCCATCCGTGTTGCGCACCGACTGCGAAGCGCTTTACTTTCATGCGGTCGGTTATGACCTTGGGAGCGTTGCGCTCCGAAAGCGCTTGGGTGATTAGCGCAGACGCCTGCTCTTTTGTGCAGTCTTTGTCAAACGCCAAGCCGAGCGAAGCGCCAAATGAAACCTGTTTTGCTGTAACCACGGTGTTTCTCCTAAGAAAAAATAAACAAAAAGGAGGGGCCTCCTTTCGTCAGAAGGAGGCAACTCCGGAGGGGTAAGGAGAGAGGTGGTTAGCTGGATGTTTCTGTTTGAAGACAATGGGTTAGGGATGAGAGAGTTGGGGTTGGTGTGGTTGTGCCGCGCTTGCCGGTAGTCCTGTGCGTCGAGCACGCGTCGTCACCCCCGTGCAGCCATGCGCAACAGGGTCCTGCCACGCCTTGTTGGGTCACAAATTGGGCACAATTGGTTGCCAGATTGGCTTGTAGAGCGGCTAGCTACGGATTACAGATGTCTAACGCCGCAAACCTTTTGGCAGCAAACGTCACGGCTTGAGGCAAACGTGGGTACCAAGCCGTTGGCGACAGACCCTGCCATGGACCACGGCTCTGCTGGCACGGGGGTATTAAGAAACAGCGTAGGTACCGTACACGCGCATTCCTACCCTCAATCAAAGCTGCTCAATTTCAAAGGCTCCGCAACTTTGCTGCCATCCAGATTGCCCCACCTCGCCACGCCACCCGACCGACCGACCGACCGATCACCCTTAGAGATTTGGCTTCGGTCGGTCAACCATTGAGCACCTTCGGGACCCCGGTGGGCCAACGTCAACACCCCCCGGGGGCTTAATTGCAATCCATAAAAATTATTAGCTGCCATTAAGCAACACCCCGCTGGGGGTGTTGCTTCATTGCTGCCATAAGATTCTTTTGCATCTATTACCTTATTGCGCCAGTAATGGCGCACCAAGGTTCAAACGGCAACCATATGATTCCGGCATTCTGGAGAATAGTCTCTATAAGAGGAACTTATGGCTGCTCGCCTAAGAACGAGACATCAAGATGATGTTCGTTTGAAGATACAAGCCAGCACGTTAGTGAATCGTCTGATGGGTCACATTGACGGCTCCATACAACTGGCCCCAACGCAATTAACTGCGATCAAGATTCTTCTTGATAAGTCGTTACCGAATCTGAGTGACGTCAAGATGGATACTGGCATCCAAGGGATCACATTCAATTTGAATGTTCCTCAAGAAGAGGTTAAGTGACAGTTGCAACGGGTTCCACGGAGGCGATCAACTACTCGCCCCCTGGAGCTTCTGCAAAGTCTTTCCACGCATCGGATGCTTTTGTACGGGGCTTAATGGGCCCGGTCGGCAGCGGCAAGTCGAGTTCTTGTTGTGTGGAGATTGTTGCCCGGGCGCTGCGGCAAAAGCCGTGGATTGACGGGGTGCGCCGCAGCCGGTGGGCGATCATTCGGAACACGTATCCGGAGTTGAAGTCCACGACGATCAAGACTTGGGAGACTTGGTTTCCCACTCACGTAGCTCCCATGCGTTGGGATACGCCAATCACGTCCACCATGAAGATCAATGATCTTGGGGATGGGACTTCGATGGAGCTTGAGGTTCTCTTCTTGGCGCTTGATAAAGCGACTGAGACGGGGAAGCTCAGATCCTTGGAATTGACGGGTGCTTGGATCAATGAGGCGTCTGAGGTCCCCAAGGAGATCTTTGACATGGTGACCCAGCGGGTTGGGCGGTATCCGTCCAAGCTCAAGGGTGGGCCCACTTGGTCTGGTGTCATCTTGGACACCAACCCCCCGGATGACGACTCTTGGTATTACAAGATTGCCGAAGAGGGTACACCCGATGGTTGGAAGTTTTTTCGGCAAGCGGGCGGGTTGTACAAGGAAGGCGACGAGTACAAGCCGAATCCGGAAGCGGAGAACGTAGACAACCTTCCAGGCGGGCATCAGTACTACTTGAACCAGCTTGGCGCCAAGAGCGACGACTGGATCAATGTGTTTTTGCTGGGCAACTACGGGACGACGGCGGATGGTAAGCCGGTGTTCCCTGAGTTCAGGGACAAGATTCATGTGGCCACTGAGCCGCTCAAACCGACGCTGGGTCTACCAATTATTTTGGGGTGGGACTTTGGGTTGACGCCGGCTTGTGTGATTGCACAGATGACGCCAAGAGGACAGTTGGTTGTTCTTCGGGAAATCGTCTCCCAGGACATGGGGATACGCCAATTTGCCAATGACATCGTGAGACCAATTTTGGTCAACGAGTTTGGTGGGTTTGCCCGGTTCTCGGCGGGTGATCCGGCTGGGGCTATCAGGTCACAGACCGATGAGCGCACGTGTTTTCAAGAGTTGTTGGAGTGCGGGATTCCCACGGAGCCGGCTAATACCAACGACTGGATTCCGCGCCGGGAATCTGTGGCGTACTTCTTGACTCGGATGGCGGATGGTCTTCCGGGGTTCATCTTGGACCCACGTTGCCGTGAGCTTCGGCGGGGTTTTAACGGGCGCTATCGCTACGAAAGACTGAAGGTGTCTGGTCCATCTCGGTTCCGAGATCGACCGCTCAAAGACGATTCAAGTCACATACAAGATGCTTTGCAGTACGCCTGTCTGCGGGTGAGGTCTGGATTGAATCCAGTCCGGGCTAAGCCCATCAAGACGGCGTCTAATAAAGGTTGGACATGAGTGTTGTTTTGGCGGTTCCGCCGGTTGAGGTGGAGATGTCAATCCAATCGCCCAAGGGCGATGGGTTTGAGTTCGTCGAGACGGCACTGGCGGCTTACATCCACGGATGTTGGGACCGCGCTAAGTTTGCCAAGCAAGAGATCACGGAGCGGCTGCTCAAGTGTGAGCGCCAGCGCCGTGGGGTCTATGACCCGGACAAGCAGATGGAGATCGCCAAGACTGGCGGCTCTGACATCTACATGCGTCTCTCGGACATTAAGTGTCGGGCGGCGGCGAGTTGGATCAAGGATGTGATGACGGTCTCGGGTCAACGTCCGTTTGATCTGACTGTGTCTCACGACCCGGAGGTCCCGCCAGAGATCAAGATGTCGATCATTGATCTGGTCAAGACCGAAGCGATGGACTACTTGCAGTCTGGGATGGCGATCCACCCAGAGACTTTCCGGGTGCGGATGGAGCAAGTTCACGATGAGATTCTGGTCAAGCTGCGCGAAGAGGCGAAGAACAACGCCCAGCGCATGCGCGACAAGATTGACGATCAGATGTCGGACGGCAACTTCGATGCGGCGTTCCGAGATTACATCGATGACTTCGTCACCTACCCTTGCGCAATCCTGAAGGGACCTGTGGTCCGCAGGCGCAAGAAGATGACCTGGGGTCCGGGGTATACGCCAGTCGTGACCACGACCTTTGTTCGTGAGTTTGCACGGGTCGCACCGTTTGATATCTACCCTTCCCCCAACAGCGGCGGTCCCAATGATGGTTGGTTGATCGAGCGGCACCGGTTGAGCCGATCAGAGCTACAGTCGATGAAGGGTGTCCCGGGGTACAACGACGAGAACATCGACCAAGCGCTGGAGCGCTTTGGCGATCAGGGGTTCCGTACGTGGCTCATGGGCGACCAAGAGCGCGACAACCTTGAGGGCAAGCCCCACAGCCGGTTGTACAACGACGCGGTGATTGAGGCGCTGGAGTTCTGGGGTTCGGTGTCTGGTGAAAAGTTGCTTGACTGGGGTATGCCCAAGTCAGACATCAAGTCGGATAAAGAGTACGAGATCAACGCGTGGCAGATTGGACCGTACGTAATTAAAGCGGTCTTGAATCCAGATCCGTTGGGCAAGCGCCCATACGAGGTCAGCCAGTGGAATGAGATCCCGGGCGCGTTCTGGGGTGTGGCTCTACCCGAGCAAATGCGTGATGTGCAGATGATGTGTAACGCATCGGCGCGGGCTCTGGCCAACAACATGGGGATTGCTTCTGGCCCCCAGGTCGAGGTCACGGTAGATCGATTGCCTGATGGTGAAGACGTTACCTCGATCTACCCCTGGAAGCTCTGGCAGGTCACCACAGACCGCACGGGCGGCGGGCAACCTGCGGTGAGGTTCTACCAGCCAAACATGAATGCAGACGTTCTGATGAACGTATACGCCCAGTTTGCCAAGCAAGCTGATGAGGTCACGGGTATCCCGAACTATGTGTACGGATCGAGTGGCGTCTCTGGTGCTGGTCGCACGGCATCGGGTCTGTCGATGCTGATGGACAACGCAGCGAAAGGAATCAAGCAAGCCATTGCCACGATTGATCGTGCGGTGGCGGGTGTGGTCAAGCGGCTCTACATCCACAACATGATGTTCGACCAAGATGAGTACATCAAGGGTGACTTCCAGGTTGTGGCCAAGGGTGCGATGGGGTTGATCGCCAAGGAGCAGATCAGTCTGCGGCGTAACGAGTTCTTGCAAGCCACTGCCAACCCGGTCGATCTACAGATCGTTGGGATGGAAGGACGCGCTTACCTGCTGCGCGAGGTTGCCAAGAGCTTGCAAATGGATACGGACAAGATTGTCAAAGATCCAGAGATGCTCAAGTTTGAAGCAGAGCAAGCCCAGATGGCTCAAGCAGCAATGGCTGCTCAGCAACCCCAAGCGCCAGTCACGGTTGACCAAGCCGGCAATCCCGCTGGCGGTACAGATGCAAACACCATGAACGGAGTCATGCAATGATGAAAAAGCCAATGCCCATGCCCGCCAAGGGCGCTCCTGCTAAGGGTGCAATGCCCGCCAAGGGTGGGATGCCAGTCATGCCCCAGGGCTACAAGAACGGCGGCAAGGTTGGTAAGGGTAAGAAATGTTGACCAAGCCATTCGCGGGAAAGGACAACAAAGCGGAAGAGATGGCAGAAGCCAAAGCTGTCCGCGCCGGCAAGGTGTCTCCCAAGGCGTACGTCAAGCGTGAGAAGTCGGAGGGAGATACCAAGTCTTCGTCTAGCTTGATGGCTACGGGCAAAGCACTGGCGAGCGGGCGCATGAGCGCGTCTCAGTACGCTTCGACTGCAAAGATGGCTGACGGGGGTTACGTTTGCAAGGATCTACCGATGATGGCCGGGAACGCTCCTTCAACGCGTGGGGGTCAAAGATCCCCGCAGGATTACAAAAAATGATGCTTGCCAAAGCGGACATGCGAGTGCTGTCTGCTTTGGCGTCTCTTGAGACCAACGAAGAGTTTCGTTTGGTGACTGATTGGCTCAACACCTCCTTGGCGGAATTGCATTACGCAACCCCGTCAATCAAGGACGAGGTGTTGTTGCGATGGCAGCAGGGTGCATCCCAGATGCTGCATGAATTTTTAAGCACGGCGAAAGCTGCAAGGTCAGTCGTTCGCCGCTAAGGGATTTCCCATTTTGGGAGATGAGTCAGCCACACGGCTTTAGTGTGGCAAACCGCACCGTTTGGAACGGGTTAAAAAACCGGCACCGGCTTTAACACGTCCTGGCGATATGCACAAAGGAAAGACATGGCATTACCACGCGCCGTCATCGAGGCGGAGAAACGTGCTGATGAGTTACTCGCACAGCGAAGCGCAGCTACGAACGTAGAGCAATCAGAGGGTGAGGTCGCGGCCAACGACCAACAACCTGAATATGGGGTAACCCCCCAAGCGGAACGCGAAACTGAATCGCAAACCACAGCGGCTCCTCTGGCAGAGGAAGACCCGAGTTGGGAGCAGCGGTATCGGTCTCTTACCGGCAAATACAACGCCGAGGTCCCGCGATTAGCTGCTGCAAATAGAGAGCTGACTGCAAAGTTGCAAAGCATCGAGCAAGAGATTGAGTCCCTACGGGCAGCGAAGCAAACTCCCAGAGAGTCGCTCGTCAAGAAGGAAGAGGTAGAAGAGTTTGGGGAGCCGCTGGTGGATCTAATCCGCCGAGCAGCGCGGGAAGAGATGTCGGAGAAAGACTCCGTCATTGATTCCTTGAAAGCCAAGCTTGACCGGTTTGAAGCTTCAAACGTCAGAACAATTGAAGTCGACTTTTATGAGAGGTTGGCGTCGAGCGTTCCTGATTGGGAGGAGATGAACAAAGACCGGGGGTTCCTCGACTGGTTGGCCGAATACGACGAACTGACGGGGAAGCAGCGCCAGGACTCGCTTGACGATGCAGTGGGTATGAAAGACGCATCAAGAGCAGCACGCTTCTTTAATAAGTGGAAAGACATGTCGCAGAAAAAAGCGGCAACCGCTACGCGATCTTTGGAGTCTCAGGTAGTCCCGGCAACGGGAACTGTCTCGACGCCGCCACCGGGGAAGAAAATCTGGACTCGCAATGAGATCTCAGACTTCTACGGTAAGGCACGACGGGGTGAGATTTCGGATAAGCAAATGGTTGCCATTGAAGCAGACATCCATGCAGCACAGTTGGAAAACCGCATCCGTTAACGGATAGGACCGACTGGCGTATGGGCAAACCATGACAGGTGATTCAAATGGCAGTAGGCGTAACTAGCGGATACTACGTATCCAGTTCGACGACCAACTCGTACGGTGCAAACTTTGTTCCAGAGATTTGGTCGGGCAAGCTCCAGGTCAAGTTCTATAAGTCCACCGTTCTCGGTGAGATCACGAACAACGACTGGGAAGGCGAGATCAAGTCGCAGGGCGACAAGGTCTACATCCGTACCATCCCAACGATCACGATCAGTGATTACACCAAGGGCATGAGCCTTGCGAACCAGGTCCCCATTTCGACCCCGATTACGTTGACCATTGATAATGGCAAGTACTTCAGTGTCGTCGTGGACGATGTCGATGAAGTCCAGGCGGACGTGAAGTTGATGGACATGTTCACCAACGACGCGGCGCAGCAGATGAAGATCGCCATCGATGGTCTGGTTCTGACCGCTCTGGCCACTGGCGGCGCTTCCAGCACTCCTTTGGCGGCAACCGCCAACAAAGGCGCTTACGCTGGAGCTATCTCTGGTGACGGGAGTTCGGCTGGTATCAATTTGGGAACCACTGCGGCTCCTGTCACTCTGACAAAGTCCAATGTTCTAGACACAATCTTGAACATGGGTCAGGCGTTGGATGAGCAGAACGTCCCAGAAGAAGGTCGGTGGTTGGTTGTCCCAGCGTGGATGGGCGCTTTGATCAAGAACTCTGATCTGAAGCAAGCGTACTTGACGGGCGACGACACTTCCATCCTGCGTAACGGCAAGATGGGAATGATTGATCGCTTTACCTTGTACGTGTCTAACAACTTGTATACCGCAAGTCAGAAGACCACCATCGTTGCTGGTACCCGTGATGCGGTTTCGTTCGCTTCACAGATCACCAACGTCGAGACGCTTCGTTCGACCACCACGTTTGGAAACATCATGCGTGGTCTGAATGTGTTTGGCTACAAAGTGGTCAAGCCAGAGGCGCTGGTTGCCGCAGTCGTAACCAAGTAACTTCTTTAGAAGTGGGAAAGGGAGGGCGAAAGCTCTCCCTTTTTTTATGGATGAAATCTTTTGCTAAAGATTGATGGATTTGATGAAGCCATTATTGGTCCCGCCTACATCTGGAGAGATGGGGAAACGGTAGACGTATTGGTTTACGACGCAGAAAAGATCAGAGCTTGTCTAATTCGTGATTCAGACATGGATCACTCGGAAGCTCGCGACTACATAGAATTTAATATTGAAGGCGCTTACATGGGCCTTCATACGCCGATATTGGTTTGGCCCGAAGACTCTTATATGGATGGCGAAGAGTGACCATACGAACAATGATTAACACCCGTACCGGGATGATCTCGGTATTTGACCAGAGTGTCATAGATGAGCGCCCGTGGTACGAAGAAGTTATTGAAACTCCCGCAGAGCCACCAAGTAAAGAAACTCCCGCAGGAGTCGAGCGCAAGTTGCATTGGAAGACAGCACTAAAGCTCAAAGCTGCTCAGCTTAAAGAAGAGCAAGCAGCTCAAGCTGCCGCGAGTTAACACCCAAAGGTAATGCAGTGAAAGTATCCGACATTACGTCTCGGGTTCGGATCATTCTGAATGATCAGGATGAAACCCGCTGGATGAACAGTGAGCTGGTACGTTGGATCAACGACGCCCAGAAGATTGTCGCCATGATGCGCCCGGACGCAAGTGTCGCCATTGCCGCCACCACGCTCGCCGCTGGCACGAAGCAGGTCCTCCCCGATAATGGGTTCCGGTTGCTGGACGTGATTCGCAACCTGGGCTCAGATGGCGTGACCGGGGGTCGTGCAATTCGGATCGTTGACCGTGACGTGCTCGATGGCCAGAACCCTAGCTGGCACTCAGACACTCAAGCGGGGACGATCAAGCATTTCATCTACGACAACCGCACGCCAACCTACTACTACGTCTACCCGCCGGCTGTGTCCGGAACAAAGATTGAGGTGATGTATTCGGTATCCCCAACGGAGATCGTTTACAACTCCACGAATTCAACAACCATTGCGGCGTCGCTAGACACCTCACTCACGGTTTCGGACATCTATCTGGATGTGGTTGTGAACTACGTTCTATTCAGAGCTTATTCAAAAGACGCGGAGTACGCATCCAATGCACAGCTTGCAGGAACTTATCTCTCGATTGTCAATTCCATCCTTGGTATCAAGACTCAAAAGGATGTGGCGTTTTCGCCAGACCTGAACTCCAAAGGTTCATCGCCCACCCCTGGCATCTCTGCTGGCGGTCTTTAATGGCTTCATACGACGACTTCCTGCCATACGTAATGGTGGAGGCACCCGGCTGCTCAGAGATCCTTGCAGTGCAAGTTATACGGGATGCAGCCATTGACTTTTGTGTGCGAAGCCAATTCATCCAGCGCGATCACGATCCCATATCAGTGGTAGCCAATGTCATTGACTATGACTTAGATCCGCCAACAGATCAGCTTGTCGTAAAGGTCATGAAAGCTTGGTACAAGGCGGACGAGTTGCAACCGGTTGCGCCTGACTATGTGAATGACCCGTTGTTCTATAACAAGAGTGCAACTGGGGTTACGCCAAACAAATCGACGCCAATGGTGTACACCCAAAAGGATGAACGAACGATTTCGATCTTCCCGTATCCGCTGGAGTCAGCATCAAGCGCCCTCACTATGCGGGTGTCTTTAAAGCCAACAAGGTCTTCAACGACTTGCGAAGATTCTCTGTATGAGGATTACGCGGAAACGATTGCAAGTGGTGCTTTGTCTCGATTGCTGGCTTCTCCGGGCAAAGCTTACTCAGCTCCTCAATTGGTGATGATTCACCAGTCGAAGTTTATGAGTGGTGTCAATGAAGCTCGGCAACGCGCATCCCGAGGGCAGGTTCGCGCAAACATGCAAGTAAGGATGCGTCGGATATGAAGTCAATCATTTTTCTAGGGTAACAGCATGGCTTCTCTAAACTACAATTCAATGTTGACGGACGTTGTTACCGGGAACATTGATTTCGATACGAACTCATTTAAGGTAATGCTTGTATCGTCGGGTTACACCCCTGACCAAGACAACCATTCCAAGCGTAGTCAGGTAACGAACGAAATCACAAACGCTTCCGGTTCTGCTTATGCAAGCGGCGGAGCAGTAACTACGGTTAGCGTTTCGCAAGACAACACCAACAACCGGGCAGAGGTTACCTTCTCTGCCGTTTCTTGGTCGGGCGCATCTTTTACTGCGCGTGCGGCTGTGATTTATAAGAACACTGGCACTCCCTCCACTGACAACTTAGTTGCATACGTGGACTTTGGTTCTGACACAACGGCGTCAAACGGAACCTTCCAAGTTCAGTTCTCTACCCCTCTTCGATTCTCCAATTAAAGGAAAGACGAATGGCTATTGCAAGCACTTCGGTGATGTGCAATTCGTTCAAGACTGAGATTTTGAGCGGGTCGCACGCATTCACGACAACGACTGCCAATGGCAGTGGATACAAGATTGCACTCTTCACTTCGGCAGCAACCAGAAACGGAAGTGCTGACCTGGATGAGAACACGACGAACTACTCGACGTGTACTGGGGAAGTGGGTAGCGCAGCGTATTACACGACTGGCGGCGTTCAGCTAACGATTGTAGCTACGCCAACACTGAGTGGCTCAACTGCGTATATCGACTTTGATGATGTGTCTTGGAGTACAGCATCAATTACAGCCAGGGGTGCTTTGATCTACAAAGTATCAGATGGCAAAGCTGTGGCTGTTTTGAACTTTGGTGGCGATAAGACTTCTAGCGCATCGAACTTTACAGTTCAATTCCCAGCTCCTGGCGGAACTGCGATTTTGAGGATTGCTTAATCATGGCGGTATCACTCAAACATGCGTTTTCAAGCGGCAAGCTTGATGGCGCAGATACAAGCTTGGTGCAGCCATCTAATTGGAATGCCGAGCATACGCTGACCATAGGGACTGGAAAGATTCTCGGTCGTGCCGCCTCCGGTGATGGAGCCGCGCAAGAGGTTGCTGTGGCTGGAGCGCTTACGCTGACCAGCCCGGGCGGTGTTCCAACGTTAACCGGAACTGGTGCATCAACAGGCAAAGCGATTGCTGTTGCCATCGTATTTAGTTAAAGGAACTTAGATGGCAACCCCTAATATCGTAAACGTAACCTCGATTTTCGGGGGTACGGCATATCTTGTCACAAATGCCACTACGGCAAACACATCTTGGACACATAACGGTACAACTGCACTGACGGGTCTTACCCCGGCATCAGGCTCAGTCAACAAGATTGAGAACATCGTTATCACCAATACGCAATCATCTGCAATCACCGTATCCGTCAGCGTAGGAAACAACGCTACATACGGGAGTGCAACGGTGATTGCTTACCTGGCGTACAACATTAGCGTTCCTCCGAATGCTTCGTTAGTCGTTACGGATAAATCCACATCGTTTTACTTGATGGAGAATCAATCTGTTGCTGTTACGGCAGGTGTAACAACTGCAGGAGCGTTGACCGCTATAGCTTCATTTGAAACGATTACCGGCCCAGCATCATAAATGTCCATTCGCTACACGGGTGGGATTCTCTCCGATACCGTTGACGGGCTGAGTACGCCCGTAACTACCATTGAGTATTTGGTAGTTGCTGGTGGGGGTGGTGCTATTGCCGGTGCTGGCGGGGGTGGTGCTGGTGGATTATTAACTGCGACCGGCTATCCGGTTGTTGCTGGTTCTGCTATCACAGTTACAGTTGGCGGCGGTGGCACCGGAAACGCAAACGGTTCAAACTCGGTTTTAAGTTCATCTTCCGCAGTCATTACGGCTATTGGCGGGGGCAATGGATATTCGGTAACTTCAGGTGGTTCCGGTGCGGGCGGCAATGCCGATGGGGCGGCGGTCGCCGGTGCGGCAGGAACGGCAGGGCAAGGGAATTCTGGAGGAGCTAATTTTAATTCGGCTCCTTATGCTAGTGGCGGAGGAGGAGGCGCAGGTTCTGTTGGTTTGGCAGGAACCGCCGGGATAGGCGGTGGTGGCGGAACAGGAGTAGTGTCTTCTATTACAGGGGCGCCGGTACAGTATGCCGGTGGCGGCGGGGCAGGTGCATTTCCATCAACACAATCACCCGGTTTGGCATCTGGCGGTGGCGGCAACGGCGGTGCTTATGGAAAAGTTGGATTTTCCGGATTTGCTAATACGGGCGGTGGTAGTGGCGCAGGTGGCGCCGCTTCTGGTGGTCTTTCAGGGACAGGCGGCAGCGGCATTGTAGTTATCCGTTACCCAGCGTATCTAGCCCCGGCAACAGCAGTCGGCGCAAACACATACATTTCTGGCCCATACCGTGTGTATGTATGGGTTTCATCAGGCTCAATTACTTTCTAATATGGCTATTGGAATCTTCACCCTGCGCCAACAACTTAGAGGGTTGTTGAGTACAAATTGGCCCGGAGCTAAAACGCCTTACGTCGAGTATTTAGTTGTCGGCGGCGGTGGCGGCGGTGGAATAGGTGGCGGCGGTGCTGGAGGGGTATTAACTGGCATTCTTCCTGTTACCGCTGGAGCCACTAACAATGTGACTGTTGGTGGCGGTGGTACGGCAGGCTCTGGGTATTATGGCGCGGGTGGTGTTGGCGTCAACTCTACACTTAATAGTATTACTGCGGTTGGTGGAGGTTACGGCGCTGGAAATTCTCCTTCTACTGGTGGCAATGGGGGTTCTGGAGGCGGGGCGTGGAGCACTGGCGTTGGTGGGAATGGCGTATTTGGGCAAGGTAACGCCGGGGGCAGCGGAACGTCTACTGCCAACTCCGGTAATGGCGGTGGTGGAGCGGGAACAATTGGTCTTTCTTCTATAGGGTTGATTGGGGTTAATGGGGGTGCGGGTATCGCATCAGCCATTTCTGGAACCGTAACTCCCTATGGAGGCGGAGGTGGTGGCTCTGGAAACTCTGGAAATGCTTCCGGTTCTGGCGGAGTTGGGGGCGGTGGTGCTGGCGGAGTTGGTTCTGCCACAGGAACATCAGGTACTGTAAATACAGGTGGCGGAGGTGGCGCTGCTTATACAGGCACTTCAGGCGCAGGCGGCTCCGGTATTGTCATCGTCAGTTACCCAGACATTTATGCAGCACTGACCACGGGCGGGGCAACCTCACCAACGGTAAGCACCAGCGGGTCGGGGAGTATTAGCTTTAACGGAAGTAGTTTGCTTACTTCTGCTGCGACTCAAGTCATTCCGTCAACTGCTGATTTCACCATTGAAGCTTGGGTTTATTTGACTTCGTTTACAGGCAATCCTGTAATAGCAGGGCAAGGCTCTTCTGGAGATGCCGGTAGAAGTTTGTTTTATGTGTCCACTGCTGGAACATTGTCTTTTAGTACTGGTGGCTCAATTGTCATCTCGGCAAGCAGCAATTTATCTTTAAGTACTTGGACCTATGTTGCGATTACAAAAGCAAGTAACGTAGGGACTTTTTACATCAATGGCACTTCTGCTGGTGGCGGTTCTATAAACAACGCCATACAGAATACAACTTTAACAATTGGCGGTTCCAATCCGGCTTGGACTGTTCAATATTTCAACGGCAATATAAGTAACTTTAGGCTCTCAAACATTGCCAGAACAATTACTTCTACGCCAACCGCGCCATTTTCTTCAATAGCAAACACAACTTTATTGTTGAACACTGTTTCTGGCGCACCCTTTGCAGACGCGGCAAGCAGCCCTAACACGTTTACATTGACTGGTTCTCCCGCATGGAACCAACTCAGTCCATTTGCCACGGGGCTTGGGTATAAGAACCGCGTCTACACATGGGCACCCACGGTATCGGCGGGTAGTTCAGCTACGGGGACGTTCACGGTATGAGTATTACGCTGCTTGGCGGGTTCAACTCCCCAACATACAACCCGTTTGCTGGGCCGACTCCGACTATTGAGTACCTTATCGTCGCTGGCGGGGGCGGGGGTGGTAATGCAACTTCTGGTAATGGGGGCGCAGGAGGTGGTGGTGCAGGTGGTGTATTAACTGCATCAGGGTTTAATGTCACGGCTGGCTCGTCAATCACTATTACCGTTGGTGGCGCAGGTACGGCTGGTTCATCTTCTCGCGGCGGAAGCGGCGGCAATTCGGCCATTGTTGCGGGAACGACGATAACAGCCACTGGTGGTGGCGGTGGAGCTTCTCAAACTTTTGGCGGCGGAGTAACTGGCGGGTCTGGCGGAGGGGGCAGCGGCTCTACCTCGGGTACGGACCAAGCGGGTGGTTCAGGTACTGCCGGACAAGGAAACAATGGCGGCAATGGGGCTGGCGGGGGTGGGTCTTATTCCGGTGGTGGCGGAGGTGGAGCCGGTTCGGTAGGAGTGACTTATTATTCCAACAATTCTGGCGATGGCGGTACCGGATTTCTTTCAACCATAACTGGCGTTCGCATTTTCTACGCTGGTGGCGGTGGTGCAGGAGTATTCACTGGTGGGGGCGGCGGTTCAAACGGTAAAGGCGGGGCTGGTGGTGGTGGCGACGGAGCACCTGTTACAACCGGAGTTGCGGCGACTTCTGGGACAGTGAATACCGGCGGCGGTGGCGGTGGTGCTTCAAATGGAAGTGTTTCAGGCGCAGGCGGCTCCGGCATCGTTATCATTCGTTACCCAGCAAACTTTGACCCCCCGGCATCAGTAGTGGGCACTCTTGAAGGTGTTCAAGGCAGCATTGCCAACGGTTATCGTGTGTATATCTGGACTAAATCCGGAACCATTACTTTCTAAGGAGTTTAAATTGGCGCACTATGCCCACATCACAAACGGCATCGTAGATAATGTGATTGTTATAGAAGAAGATGTGCTTGCACTCGGCCATTGGGGCGACCCGTCTGAATGGAAAAAAACCAGCTATAACACCCAAGGCGGCAAGCACCTGCTCGGCGGAACGCCACTGCGTAAAAATTACGCGGGCTTGGGATTTTCTTATGACGCAGTTCGGGATGCCTTTATCCCCCCTTCCCCATTTCCATCATGGGTTCTGGACGAAGAAACCTGTCTCTGGAACGCCCCAACGCCCATGCCTGTTGAAGAAGGTAAAATGTTTGTATGGGACGAACCCACAACGTCATGGGTTGAGTTTGTGCCTCCCGTAGTTGAAGAAGTTGTCGCTG
>Ga0214921_10005545_pt1 | contig 17785 bp, 11 predicted proteins | sample LL1505_MetaG_FD_177992 | JGI IMG/M metagenome (GOLD analysis project Ga0214921, IMG submission 177992) | Freshwater microbial communities from Lake Lanier, Atlanta, Georgia, United States - LL-1505 | ecosystem: Environmental > Aquatic > Freshwater > Lake | place: USA: Georgia | collected...
GAGCACGAGGGCGCTTCGCCCGATATCCTCTGCCTCGCAAAGGGCCTCACGGCCGGCTATCTGCCGATGGCCGCCACGCTCACGACCGCCGCGATCTGGAACGCGTTTCTCGGCAGCCATGCCGAGCGGCGGACGTTTTTCCATGGCCACACGTATGGCGGCAATCCGCTGGCCGCGGCCGTCGCGCTCGAGTCGCTGAATATTTTTCGCGACGAACGCGTGCTCGACGCCCTGCCGCCAAAGATCGAGCGGCTGCGGGAGCACGTGGCCCGGCTCGGGGCCCTCGACCACGTGGGCGACATCCGCCAGTGCGGCCTCGTGGCTGGCCTCGACCTCGTGGCCGACAAGCCGACGCGCCGAGCGTACCCCTGGCAGGAGCAACGCGGCACCCGGGCCTGCCTCGCCGCCCGCCAGCACGGCGCCATCCTCCGCCAACTCGGCGACACCGTCGTGCTCATGCCGCCCTTGTGCATCACGCTCGACGAGATCGACCGCCTCGCCACCGCCGCCGAAGCGGGCATTCGCGCCGCGACGCGACAATAACTCTCTCGCAGGAGCAGGGGAGGCTCTGGGCTCCCCGTGCCCCGGGAGCCGGCGTAGCTGACCAGCGAAGCCATGGATGGCGCAGCGCAGGCAGGTCCGAGTGAGCGGAGGACAGGATGTCCGCAGCGAACGTCCGGCGACGGGGTATGGGGAGCCCGGAGCCGGGTTGGGCGTAGAGTGCCTGTCCTACTGCACGACGCTCTTGCTGCCGTCGGTGGAGCCGCCGATCGGAGCGCCCTCCGGCATCGGGCGGCCGGCGGTCGGGATGCCGAGCCGATGGAGTTCTTCCCGCAGCGCACGAAACTCCTCGAAGCTGTCGGGATAGCACCACAGCGTGACGGTCGTATCGGGCCGCACGTCGGCGAGCACGCGGCGAAATTTCGAATGTGGCTGGAGCGCCTCGGCGATCGTCTCGCCAAGGCCAGGGCTCGCGGGCCTCACGACCCATTCCCGCGACCGCACGAGCACCTGCCCGCGGGACTGGTCGATCTTGACCTCGATCACGTAGTCGAGCGAGAAATCCTGCACCGGCCCCACCGTCTCGATCCGCTGGGCCATCGACGTCAGCGAGCCGGAGTGGCGGCGGGTCTGCGTTTTTGCGAGTTCGAAGAGCTCGACGAGCGGGATGTAGCCGATCCGGCCTTGATCGATCTGAAAGTGGAGTTCCTCTCCGGTCACCGTGCGAGCGATGGGCGTGGGATAGGCGAGCACTTCCTGCATGGTGGCCGGAGCGTGGGAGAGCCCCTCGGCCTCGAGCGTGCAGCGCTCGATCTCCGCCTCGAGCTGCGTTCGCCGGGCGGCCGCCTCGGCGGCGCTGACGCGGTCTTTGTCGGCCGACTGCTTGCGTTTTTCCACCTCGACCTTGGCCGCCGCCACCGTGGTGGCGAGCGTGATCCGCGCCTCTCCGGCAAAGGCGGCGGCTGTCGCCACCGTGCGGGCCTGCTCAGCGAGATCGGCCACTTCGCTTTCGATCAGCGCGGCCGATTGGTCGAGCTCTTCGAGCTCCCGCTCGAGTTCGGCAGCCTTGGCCCTGGCCTGTGGGGTCGCGGTGAGCACGATCTGCTGCACGCGGCCACCGACCACCATCACGAGGATGATGAGAATGCCGACGATGTTCGTGACGACATCGAGAAACGAATCCTGGCCGGCCGAACTGATGTCTTCTGGCTTGGGGCGGGGCATGGCGGTGGATTCCTCGAACGGGCGGCAGAGCCGGGATCAACGGTCTTCGTGCAGATAACTGGTGCGCTGCACGGGCGGCAGATTGCGAATCTCGTCTTGGTGGCCGCTGGGCCGCGTGTCGAGCCCGCTGTCGGCGAGCAGGCGTTCGAGATCGTCGCGCCGCGACCGGCCGTCAGCGGTGGCGGAGAGCACGAGTTGCGGCTTCCAATACATCCGCTCGCCCGCGAGCCCCCACTCGGCGACGCGGGCATGCACGGCCTTCACGAGCGGATCAATGGCCGCGGCCGTGTCGCCGTCGAGCGGAATCCGGTGCCGGACCCTCCGGCCGCTATCGTCGAGAATCCGAAACTCGTCGAGCGCACACTCCACCTGGATCGGCCGCGTCAGTGGAATCGGGCGATCCTGCGTGGCGAGGCTCGCCCAGTTCTTGCCGCGGGCCTGGGCGATCGACACTGAAGCTCCCGCCGAGCCCGCACCGCCGGCAGCCTGCTGCCCACCCGCCTGTCCACCGCTCTGCATGAGCCCCGGCATCGGAGGGCCACCCGCCGCGGCCATGCCCTGCGGGGCACCACTGCCCGACGAGGCACCGCCGCCGGCTCCACTGGCCCCCGCCTGCGCTCCGGCGACGTTCATCGAGACCGACCCGCCGCCACCACCAGCGCCACCCGAGTCGCCATCGCCATCCCCACCACCACCGCCACCAGCACCGCCACCGCCGCCAAATGTTGATCCTGGCTTCGATCCTTGTGCAGAGCGGCCCGGCCCGTCGCTCCCCGACGCAGCGCCGGCGACACCGCCCGGCTGGCCGTTGCCGACACCGGCACCAGGACCACCCGTGCCCGACTGACCGGCGGCCGTGCCTGGGCCCTGTCCTGGCGAGCCAGCACCGCCGGCTCCCGAGCGGCTGCCGAGAATCACATCTCCACTGCCCGACCCAAAGCCGCGTTGGCCGTCGCCGTTGCCATCCGACGGCCCGCCAGCCAGCAGCGGCCGCCCTGGTCCGACGCCATCGCCGGGACCCTTTCCGCCGGGCCCCGCGCCTGTGCCATTTCCCGGGCCGTCACCGAATCCTGATCCACCTCCGCCGCCGGCACCGAAGCTGCTGCCCGCGGCACTGCCGGCTGCCACCTGCTGGTTCTTCCAGTCGAACCGCGACTGATCTCCGAGCACGCTCGGACCGCCTTCAGCCACCACGCCGCCGCGGGTCATCGCTGCACGGTATTGCTGCGCAGGCCGCGCCTGCTTCACGGGCCGCACTTCGGCGAGCCAGGCCAGCCGCTGCCGCGACTCTTCAATCGCACGCTTCTCGACTTCCGCGAGCGTTGGATCGCGGGGCGGAAACGAGAGCGTCCAGTCTTCGTCGATGAGCTGGTAACCAAACTCGCTGCCCCACGACTGGATCGCCTCGCGGGCGGCATAGTAGGCCATCACGCCCGACGGCCGCACAAGGAGGAGTGGATAGGGCTGCGCGGCCGGGTCGGTCGACGCGCCCGAACTCCTCGCCAGGTGTTCGCGGGCGGCTCGCAGGGCGCTGGCGAGCGGATTGCCTGGGCCCGGCGGCCCCTCGAAATCGCCCGGCGAGAGCCGCACCCCCTCCGGCTGAAGAAACACGCCGTCGAGGCTGCACTCGATGTAGAGCGGCCGCCGATGTGTGCCATTTTTGCCCACGTAGGGCACGACGGCATACGCGGGAGGCTTCGTCTTCTGTTCGGCGCGAGCCTTGTCGAGTGACTCGCGGGCACTCTTCATCCGCGCCTCGAGCGCGGCCAGATCGGCCGCGGCCGGCTGCCCGGCACCAGTCTCGAGCTGCGCGAGCAGCCGTTCGAGCCGTTCGAGTTCATCGATGAGCTCGCGCGAATGCTCCTCGACGCCGGCCAGCTGCAGCCTCGCGGCAGCGAGGTCCGCCGCTGTGCGATCCCGCACCCCGGCGAGCTGCCCGAGCCGCCAGCCGAGGCTCTCCTTGGCGAGTTCCATTTCCGAGACGTCGGCCGACGTCTCGGCGTCGGCGCCATGCCGCGCCGAGCGGCTGAACAACACGAGCAGCACGAGCAGCGCGCCCATCGTGCAGAGCAGCACGGCGAGAAACGGAAACAGCGAGATCGTCGGCCCTTCGGCCGATCGCTGGCGGGTCATGCGGCCTTTCCAGCGCGGTGGGCGCCCTGCAGGTCGACCCGCCGTGGCTCGATCGCCGAATCCTGCGCCCGGGCGGCGAGCAATTGCACCGCCGCCGAAAGCGTGGCCAGGGTCTCCTCGAACCGGCCACTGTCGGTCAGGGCCGAAAGATTCGACTCCAACGTCCGCTCGAGGGCCGCGACGTTGTGCGTGGCATCGACCACTCGGGTCAGCAGTTCGGCCTGGCCGGCAAGCGTCTTCTGATGGTGCTCGAACATCTTCATCGCCATCGTGAGCGAGTCGGCTGCGCGGGCCCAGCGGTCTTCCCGGGCCGAAGCGAGATGCGACTGCGCCTGCACGAGCGACTCCGTCCAGCGACCGAGTGCCTCGTCGAGCGACTGCGAGAGCGTCGCCTGGAGACGATCCGCTGACTCCTCGAAGACATCCCGGATGCTCCCCGTTGCAGACCGTTCGAGTGCCCGCCACGACTGCTCCTGCGCCTCGAGCAGCTGCGCCGAACCCCGGCCCACGGCGTCGCCGAGCCGGGCGACGGCGAGCGCCGTGCCGTCACCGCCCTCGAGCGACTGAAACCGCCCGGCGAGAGCCGCCCAGGCGACGCCATCGACGTCGCCCAGGAGCGACTGCTCACGGCGATCGATGACGAACTGCATGAACATCAGGACCATCGACAGCGCGAGGGCCGTCGCAGTCGTGTCGAACGCGACGCCCAGGCCCGCGACGACACCGGAGATGTTTTCCAGTTGCGTCGGTGAAAGCTGGGCGATGGCCTCGGTGATTCCGATGACCGTGCCGAGAAAGCCCATGATCGGAACGGCCCAGATCACGAACCGCACGAGCCCGTAGCTCTGGGCGGCACGCGCTGCGTCGAGGTCGGACAAATACTTCAGATGGTCTTGGAGACCCTCGGCCGACCCCGTGCGCACGACGAGATCGAGCCCCTCGCGGAGCCGCGTGACGAGATAACTGCCGGACGTCGCATCGTCCTCCACCGGCAACGACGCGACGAGCGCGGCGGCCTCGGCGGGCTCCTGCCCGCCCTCCGGCACCGGGGCGAGCAGCTCGTCATCGACCCGCCGGCGCTGTCGCTCCACGTCGATCCACTTGATCACGAGCGCAGCCAGTCCAACGCAGAACATCGCCGTTTCGACGTACTCGACCCAATGCCCGGCGAGATACCGGATCACGTTGGCGTCGGTGATGACGCCCCCGTGAATGAGCGCGAAGAAGCAGAAGGCCAGCGCACCACCCCACACGAGCGGCGATCGCAGGAGCAGGGCCGACAAGACGTTGATCTTCGACACGCGAATAGACCTCCAGGAAACTCGGCTGCGGCGACGCTGGCGGCACCGGCGCACCGCCATTTCCTCTTGATCGGCAGTCTTTGCGCGACCGATTGAACCGAAACATCCGGCCAGGATGAATGGCAGATCGGGGAAGGCCGCGCTGGCAACCCAGGCAGGGTGGGCTGACGCGGCGGGCGACTGGGCAATGCGTGGTGGGGTGTTTGTTTCTCGCTTGCTGCCCTGCCGCCGCCCACCTACTGTGCAGCCATGGCACGACCTCAGCAACTTGGGTGGATAGGTTCGGGAGTGTTGGCCTGCGCCGCGCTCGCGGCGGGCAGCCGCTGGGTGTGGGCTCAACGAGCCGCGTTTCCACCTCCGGCACAAGGCTCGGCCAGCTCACTCTGGATCCACGCGACCCCCCTCGACGACCGCCAGCAACTCCTGCTCGTCGTCGATCCGCAGCTGCGAAACGCGGCCGTTTACCACGTCGACGGTCCGACCGGCTCGCTCGTGCTGAAGAGCACCCGCAACATCACCTGGGATCTGATGGTGGGCGACTTCAACGCCCAGGAGCCGAAGCCGGCGGCCCTCCGCCGAATGCTTGACCAGGCACCGGAAACGACTCCGGTTGGGCAAAATCCTCCGTGAATGCCCCTGCGGGCCGTGCGGTTCGCACCTTCTGCACCGCGCGGGCGTAGAATTCGGAGCGGGCTGCGTCGAAAGAAGAAGCAGCAGGGTCGGACGCGCCGTCCGGCCTGTCCCCTCCAGCGCACCACCGCCATGGCCGGAAAGTTCCTGTCGCTCGAAGAAGCCGCCCGCCAACTCGGCGTGACCGTGGACGACGTGCATCGGTTCGTCGACCGCAAAAAACTGTTTCCGATGCGGGACGGAGCGACGATCAAATTCAAAGTCGACGACGTCGAACGATTGGTGGGCGACCTTGCCGACGAGGGCTCGCAGAGCGACGCCCTCGCTCTCGATCTCGAGACTCCGGCCGCCGTGTCGGCGAGCGAACCCGACGCGCTCGACGCCGGCGATCTCGATCTCGGCGACGCGCTCGATGCGGGAGACTCTCTGTTTGCCGACGATGGCGACACCGCATCGGCTTCGCACACGATCGTGCGCGGGGCGGCCGCCGGCGATGTGGACGCCGGCGGTGGCTCGGAGCTGTCGATGCCGTCGGTCTCCGGAGCCTCCTCGGCTGACATCGTGTTCGGCGATAGTGCCATCGGTGGCGGGGCCGCCGGTGACGACCTCGATCTCGAATCGATCGTCGGCGCGTCGTCGATCGGCGCGTCGTCGCCATCCCTCGCGGCGGCTACCAGCGGCATCACCGGCGGTCTCGGCGAAGTCGAAGAGACCCTTGCGATCGACCTCGGCGACGCCCTGCCCACGGAGCCGGGCGGCTCGTTCGCGGTAGGCTCCGATGCAGGGCTGGTCGGGTCGCCGGAAGCGACCGGAGCCGGCCTCGCGCTCTCGGGCGCGATCGATAGCGGGTTGTCGCTTGAGGAGGGCGGGCTCGAAGTCTCAGGAATCGATCTCGGTGGCGGCAGCGGGGCGGCCGTCGCTCCCGACGACGGCACGGTGCTCGGCGGCGACGACTTCGAGCTCGGTGGCGGCGGCGGAGACGACGACAGCGCGTCGGTCGTGATCGCCGAGGGTGAGTCGGGCGACTCGAGTTTCTTCGGACAGGCGCTGGGTTCGGAGGCGTCGGCGTTCGGCGACGAGAGCGTCGGCCTGCCGAGCAGCATCGCCTCCGAGGCGATGGGACTGCCCGGCGACTTCGCTCCCGAAATGGCTTTCAGCGTCTGGCAGACCGCGGGCCTGATCTGCTGCTCGCTGCTTCTTCTCTTCGGCGGCTTCATCGCCTACGACCTCGTCCGTACGATCGGGAGCCCGGAGAGCACCACGCTCGCGAATCCGCTGCTCAACGCGATGGCCGACGCATTCGGCTGGCGGTAGCCGTTCGCCGCGTCGCGAGCCCCGGGGAAAGGCACGCCGACTCTCCGCCGGGATGACGGCGGCGCTATACTTCCCGGGACGAGTGTTCGTTCCCGCCCCGCCGCCCGCGAAAGATTCCGATGGCAGCCCGCCGGCTCGTGACGCCCGATCAACCGCCCGCCGTGCGGCTCGTTCTCGGCGTCTACGAGTTTCTGGCGTCGCTGCGGTTCGCGGTCGTTCTGATCGCCCTCTTGGCGATCGTGCTGGGGCTCGGCACGTTCGTCGAAAGCGGGTATGGCACCGAGGCCGTGAAATTCGGCGTCTGGAACACTTGGTGGTTCACGCTGCTCAATGCGCTGTTGGGCGTGAGCATTTTCTGTGCAGCGGCGATCCGCTACCCGTGGAAGCGACACCAGACCGGGTTCGTGATCACCCATATCGGCCTGCTCGTGCTGCTTGCGGGCTGCCTGCTCTCACAACGGGGCGGCATCGATGCCCAAATTCCGCTGCTCGAAGGAGAGCAGGGGAGCAAGGCATTCGAGGACTCCCACCACTTCACGCTCGAGGTCGCGCCGGTCGCCGGCCGCCCGTCCACCACGATCGAACCGATCGAGTTTCGATCAGGGCCGTTCAACTGGCGGGAATACTGGCAGCAGCGCTCGTGGCTGCCGTGGGGCCTCGCGCCGCGGGACACGGGCGTGGTGTACGACGCCGACGGCGTCCGGCTCGAAGTGCTCGATTTCTACGCCGATTCGACGGCCGCGCTCGCACCGAGCGTGAAACTTCGTGTGGGCAGCGATTCGTTCGCCGGTGGCACGGGCGGACGCGGTGTGTGGATGCCGGCCGAACTCGCCCTGCAGCCCGATCCGCTCCGGGCCACCCAGATGCGGCATCGCGCGACTGTGGGGGGCGGAACGCTCGTGTTTTGGAAGACGGCGTCGCAGGTGGAAGCCGAGGCATTTCTGGCCGGACTTCCCGATCCGGAGATCGGGTATGGCGACAAAGGCCAGCTCGTCTTGGTCGCCGATGGCACGGCCCACCGCTACAAGGTTGATGACGTGCTCGGCAAGGAGCGCTTCGCCGTCGAGGGCAGCGATCTGTTCGTCGAGGTGACCGACTTCGAGCCGAAACTGTCGGCCGCTCGAGTCCGCGTGCGACGTGGTGCCGAGGGCCGCGACGAAGAGCTGGTCGTGCTCGCCGATCTGCCCGAAGTGACGATCCACGCCCCCCGGTCGGGCGTCTACGGCACGCTCTGGATCGAACGAGCTATGGCCGACGCCGCCGAGCGGATGCAGGGCAAGGGCCGCAGCCGGATCGACATCGTGCAGGCAGGCTCGGCCGGCAGGCACGAACTGCTGTATCGCACGTGGCAGCAGCCGAAGGCCTTTGGTGGCCGGCTCCCTGCCGACGGCGGCCCCGTGCCGGCTTTCAGCATGCCGATGGGAGCGCTCGAGCTGCGTGTTGACCGCTTCCTGCCCGCCGACGCCCTCGAGGTGGCCACGCTGCCGCTGCCCTTCGCGAAGGAGAAGGCGGCGTCGGCGAAGCGACGGGCGGCACGGGTGCGGCTCACCGTCGACGGTGTGGCGGAGGAATTCTGGCTCGCCGGGCTGCCGATTCAGCCCGCGCAGACGAGCCTCGGGCCTCCCGGCCCGACGGAGCGACGCACGGTGGAAGGCCGGTCGCGCACGGTGAGCGTGATGCTCGTGCCTGACGCCGTCGACATCGGCTTCGACGTGAAGCTCGACAACTTCGAGCGCCGGCTCGATCCGGGCACGAGCCAGGCGTCGCACTTCTCGAGCGTGGTGGAATTTCTCAATGCCTCGGGATCACCGCTGGTGAAACGCCCGGTGACGATCACGATGAACGCGCCGGTCGATTTTTCCGACCCGGCCACTGGCCGCTCCTACCGTCTGTTTCAGGAGAGCTTCATGGGCCCGTGGCTGCCGGGCGACGAACTCTTCGAACAGTTCACCAAGGGCCGGAAGGACCCTCCTGATCGACTCGAGGCGTCGGTGCTTACCGTCAACTACGACCCCGGCCGTGGCGTCAAGTATCTTGGGAGTAGCCTGATCGTGATCGGCATCTTCACGATGTTTTACATGCGTGCCTATTTCTTCGGCCCCCGCCGCCAGCCTGGAGTGACCTGATGGCCCCGCTCATTCGCACGACATCGTGCCTCGCAGTGCTTGCCTGGGGGCTCTTTGCGGCCGCCCCGTCGCTCTCCGCTGCAGAGCCGCCGACGCCGGGGCTGCATGCGGCCCTCGCGGCATGGCGGGAAATTCCCGTGCTCGAAGACGGCCGGATCATGCCGCTCGACACGTTCGCCCGGCGGCATGTCGAGATGATCACCAACACGCAGGCGCCGAAGCTGGCGACCGGCCCCCGCGAGGCCGTCGTGCGCTGGCAGGCCGATGAACTGCTGCTCGACTGGCTCGCCCGGCCGCAGGCGTGGGAAGACGTGCCGTTTTTGATCGCCGAGCACGAGGAGGTGCGGAAGCTTCTCGGCCTGCCCGTCTTCGAGACGACGGGAGGAGAGATGCGGCGGCTCAAATATGCCGCCCCGTCGGACGTCGCCGACAGCGAACCGCTGCGCGCGCGGCTCGTGGAGATTGACGAGCGGCGGCGGGCGGCACGTGCCGACGGAGGCCAGTTCGCGCTCGAGGGTGTCGACGCGAAGATCGACCAACTCTGGCGGGCCTATGTCGCCTGGCGACAACTCACGTTTCGTGCGGCCGACGACTCGATCGGGCGCTCGCGGTTCGTGCAGCTCTTCGAACGGGCCGCTGGGGCCTGGCGGAAGCTCAGGGCCCAGCTCGCCACCGCGGGAGGCCAGGCGGGCGGCGAGGACATCGACAGGGCGTTGCTCGATCTGGCCGAAGCGCTCGGAGAGTCGACGCGGTTCGCGACGGCCGACGTGGCCCCCAAGCTCACAGCCGTGCAAACGGCCGTGGCGGCGCTCGCCGGCGAGTCCGGCTCGTTGCCCGCCGCCGTCCAGCGCGGTGCCCGCCAGTTTGCCGACCGCGTGGCTGTGCTCGGCGAATCGCTGTACGACAATGGCGGTGGCATGCTCGTCGTGCCGGCGGTTCGTGCCGCGCCGCTCGAGGCCGAACGCGATGCCGAAGACGACATGCCGCCCTGGGTGGCGCTCTCGACCGTGCTCGACGCGCCGGTGCCGCTGCTGGCCGGGCTGCCGGCCGATCGCGTGGCCTCCGTGCGGGCGAGCTTCGGCGGGCTCGTGCAGGCGGTGGGCACGCCAGCCACCACCGCGACGCGGAGTGGCGCCGCTGCCGAGGCGGCGGGCCGTCTGGCCGCCGACCTTCGCCACCTCGGCGAGACGGTCGAGCCGCTGCGCCGGCAACTACCCGTGGAGCGGATCGACGCCGACCTGCTCCGCTACACCGCCTACCCTGCGGCCGGCAGCACGCGACGCGAGGTCTCCTACAACGACAGCGATCCGTTTCGGATGTCGTGGGTGGCGAGCCTGCTCGCGTTGTTCGCCTTCGCGGTCGCGGTCGGCCGCGCCCGCACCCCGATGTTCTGGCTCGGTGTCGGGCTCCTCGTGTTCGAACTGGCCTGGACGGCTGCGGCGTTTGCCTCGCGCGTGGCGATCACCGGCTGGGCGCCAGTCACGAACATGTATGAGACGGTGATCTACGTACCCTTCTTTCTCGCGCTCTTGGGCCTCTGTTTTCTCCTCGCGCCTGCCTGCGGCCGCGGCGTCGGCCAGGCCTGGCGGATGACGGCCCTGCCCGCGCCCGTGGGGACGTCGATCCCAGGTGAGCAGGGCACGGGGATCGCCAATTGGATCGCCCTTCTGCCCCGCATCGCGGTGTCGGCGCTCGTGCTCTGGGTGCTCGCGCTCGCCCCGTATGCCGCGGGCGGTCGCACGATCATCAACCTGCTGCCGCAGACCGACGTCGACCGGTCGATTCCCAACCTCAACAACCTCGTCGTGTGGGTGGTCGGCCTGTCGATGCTGGCGCCAGCCGTGTGGTATCTGCCGCGCGTGGCCCTGACGGCCATCGCGTCGCTGGTGACAGTGCCGCGATCGTGGGGCGGCGGACATCTGGCGGCCATGCTGCCCGAGGTCTATGGCCGCAAATCGTTTGGCCTCGTGGTCACGGCGGTGGCCTTCGCGGGTACGTTCATCGCCTGGTTCTTTCCGATTCCCGGCAAGGCATTCAGCCCGCTCCAGCCGGTGTTGCGCGACAACTTCTGGCTGACGATCCACGTGCTCACGATCGTGTCGAGCTATGCGGCCGGGGCGCTGGCGTGGGGGCTCGGGCTCCTGTCGCTCGGCTACTACCTGCTCGGCCGCTACCGCCCCGGCAGCGCGGGCCGGCCGAGCCAGCCACCGGAGGCCTGCGCGGAACTCGCGGGCTTCATCTACAAGGCGATGCAGGTGGCCGTGATGCTGCTCGCCGCCGGCACGATCCTCGGCGGCTTGTGGGCCGACGTGTCATGGGGCCGCTTCTGGGGCTGGGATCCCAAGGAGGTCTGGGCGCTCGTTTCGCTGCTCGCGTATCTCGTCGTGCTCCACGGCCGGTATGCGGGCTGGATCGGCAACTTCGGCTTGGCCGCCGGGGCGGTCGTCGGCGCGGCGGTGATCGGCATGTCGTGGTATGGCGTCAACTTCCTGCTCGGGGCCGGGCTGCACTCCTACGGATTCGGTCAGGGAGGGCAGACGGAGTTTTTCATGTTCCTGCTCCTGAATGTGGCGCTGCTGGCCGCAGCCGGGTGGCGCTGGCGACGCGAGACGGCCGTGGCGGCCTGACCGGCGGAACGATCTCGTGCCAGGCGCCGGCGCGAAACTGCCGCAACGTCACGCCGCATGCCGTCAGCGACACCGACACCGCCCCGGCTGCCTTCGCCGGAACTCCGCTCGTCTTCACGACTGCGGCCGGCGGGCCGGTGCCCCTGGCTGTTGCGTAAGCCTGCTCCACGATGCCCCATCGGTGCCCTCCGCACCCGCTGACCACCACCCAGTCGGGCTGCGTGACGCGGGCGATATCTGCGGGCAGGCTCGTGGCGCTGCCGTGGTGCGGTGCCAGGAGCACATCGCAGCCGTCGGGATCACCCGCCACAAACCGGCCGAGCGCCTCGCCCTCGAGATCGCCCGGCAGCAGCACCCGGCGGCCTGCCGCCTCGACGGCGAGCACGAGGCTCGTGCCGTTGTCGTCGGTGGCGAATGCATCCTGATGCAGCACGCGGATGCGGCACCATGGATCGCAGGCCAATTCGTCTCCTGCCGCCACGCGCCGCACAGGGATGCGTCGCTCGTGCACCTGCTGCAAGAGATCGCGCACGGCCGGGGCAGCGCTCGCCAGGAACGACTCCGACACGAGCACCTCGCCCACGCTGAACCGCTCGAGCAGGCCGGGCACGGCATTGAAATGATCGGTGTCGGCATGGGAGATCACGAGCGTGTCGATCCGGCCGATTCCACCGCTCCAGAGAATCGCCGACATGCCGCGCCGGGCTGCGGCCGGCGCCCCCAGCCGGCCGGCGTCGTACACGAGCACCCGCCCCGTCGGGCTCCGCACGACCACACCGCACCCGTGGCCGAGTGCGGCCACCGTCACGTCGAGCGGCCCGACCGCCGGCCGCATGAGGGCCCCGACCCCGGCCACGATCACACCGACTCCGATCCACGCCGCCGCAGCCATCGCCCAGGTGGCAGGCCGCACGAGTCGCTCACGCGGCAACGCCACGAGCACGACGAGGCACCATGCATAGGCACCAGCCACCCACCAGGCAGCGGGCCCCACGACCCAGAGGTGGCCACCAGGCACCTCCGCGGCCTGGCCCACGAGCCACTCGATGACGGCGAGCGTGGCGTTGCAGCCCGCGCCACAAAGGCCCGCTGCCGATGTCGACACCGGGGTGAAGAGCAGGCAGAGAAACCCCCACACCATCGCCACCGGCACGAGCGGCGCGATGAGTGGATTGAGGACGAGGCCGATCGGACTGACGACGTGAAACGTGCCCGCCACGATCGGGGCCGTGACGGCCCAGATCGCCGTGCCGACCAGCGCGACGCCCACGGCCTGCTTTCCCCAGCGGCGCAGCCGGCGCTCGAGCCGACTGCGGCTCCCGTCGATGAGCCGCTCGATCGGATCGTCGCTCGCCGCGAGTGACGGGCTGAACACCGCGGCTCCGACGAGCACGGCCGTCGACAAAAACGACAACTGCGTGCCCACCCGAAACACCTCCGGCGGATGCCAGACCACGACCACGATCGCCGCGGCGGCGAGCGCCGTGAGCGCCGGCGACCGGCGGCCGAGCGCCGCTCCCAGGCACGAGAGCCAGACGAGCAGCGTAGCCCGCACGACGGGCGTCTCGGCTCCCACGAGCACGGCGTAGAGCCCCGTGCACACGGCGACGGTGACGAGCGCCCACGACCGCCGCACGGCCACCGTGCGCAGCACGCGAAACAGGCCGATCGCCAGAATCCCCACGTGCAGCCCCGAAATCGAGAGCACGTGAATCGTGCCCGTGACGAGAAACTCCTGGGAGTCCTCCGCTGGCAGCGCCTCGCGGCTGCCGAGCAGGAGCGCCGCGGCCAGCCCGGCTCGATCGTCCACATGCCTCTCGAGCGCCGCGGCTCCAGCGGCCCGGATGCGATCGAGCCAGGCCACCGGCGACCATACGGCCGGCCCACGCAGCACCCGCACACACTCGCTCGACTGGCACCGAACGATCGACAGGCAGCGCCGGGCCCGGGCCCGCTCGCGAAAGTCGAACTCGCCCGGATTGAGCGCGTGCCCGGGCCTGAGCCCGCGGCCCAGGATCCGCACCCATGTGCCGCTGAGCACGTCGGGGGGCTGCCCCACCACGATCACGGCCGCCCGCCCCGACGCAGGCTTCCAGGACGCACCGCGCCGGACCTTCGTCACGGCCACCACGCACTCGGTCGATGGCTCGATCGCCAGCCCGCCGGGCGTCGAAGAGGGCGGGGGCGACAACGACCGTGGCGACTCGACCACCATGCCCTCGATCGCCACCGGCACCGGTGTCTCTGCGAGGCCCCACGCGAGGTCATCGCTCCGAAAGAGCCGCTCGCGGGCCACGGACCAGCCCCCGGCCATGGCTCCGATCGCCACCAGCAGCGCGGCTGCGGCTGCGGTCGCGCGGGACGACCGCAGGAGCCACGCCCAGAGACTCCACGCGGCTACCGCTGTCAGCCAGCAGCAGAGCGTGGCGCTGGCGGCGTCCCCGGCGGGCCAGAAACCCGCGAGAGCAGGCCCACCGACGGCCCCCAGGAGCGTCGCCCCAGCCACCACGACGAGCGGCCGCCGAGGCAGCGGCTCATGCCGCAGAAGCGGCCGCACGCGCCGCGCCCACGCAGCCCGGACGGCAGTGCACCACTCGACGATGTCCGATTCGGCATGTCGCATCTCTGAGAAGAGAAACGAGCGCGAGAGGCGCAAGGGGCAAACCCGCCCCGCGCGGAGGCGCCCCGCCCGAAGGCACCAGGCCCGGAGGGCCGGGTTGTCACCAGCGGGCGGCGGCCCGCCAAGCGACGGGCGGCAGGATGCCGAGCCGTCGCGTGAACACAGCCGGCCGGGTTGGCACCAGCGGGCGGAGGCCCGCCAAGCGACGGGCGGCAGGATGCCGAGCCGTCGCGTGAACACAGCCGGCCGGGTGAACACCAGCGGGCGGAGGCCCGCCAAGGAACGGACGGCAGGAAGCCGTGCCGTTCCGTGAACACAGCCGCCCCTATTCTTTGCGGGCCTGAACGATCCGGGGCAGGCCCGCCATGTCGGCGAGCGTCGGCCCGGGCACGAGCCCGGGCACGGCCGCGAGCGCTCGCTCGGCAGCGGCCGCCACGACCGGCCCGATTTCCACGACCAGCCATCCGCCCGCAGCGAGCGCGCCGACCGCGTCAGCCGCCAGCCGCGCGACGACTTCGACGCCGCTCGGGCCCGCCACGAGGGCTGCCTTCGGCTCGTGCAGCCGCACGTCGCGCGGGAGCGCGTCGAACTCATCGTCACGCACGTAGGGCGGGTTGCTCACGATCACATCCCACGGGCCGGCGGCCTGCGGGGCGGAAAGCAGGTCGCACTCGAGAAACTCGATCCGCTCGGCGACCCCATGCCGCGCGGCATTCTCGCGCGCCACGGCGAGCGCGGCGGGCGAGATGTCGGTCGCCACGAGCCGGGCCCGTGGCAGATGCTTGGCGAGCGTGACGGCGATCGCGCCGGAGCCGGTGCCCACGTCGATGATCCGCGCCGCAGGCAGCGGCTTGCAGAGATCGATCACCCGCACCACCAACCCTTCCGTCTCCGGCCGTGGCACGAGCACGGCGGGCGAGACCGCGAAGGGAAGCGAAAAGAACTCACGGTTGCCCACGAGATAGGCCACCGGCTCCCCATCGCCACGCCGTTTCACGAGCTCGCGAAACCGGGCCCGCTCGGCGTCGGACACCGGCGTATCGAACGCCGTGTAGAGGAGGATCCGCTGGCAGCCACGCACGTGCGCCAGCAGCACTTCGGCGTCGAGCCGGGCCGACTCGCTGCCCTTCGTGGTGAGCCAGTCGGTGGTCCAGGTGAGGAGCCGCCCCACCGTCCAGACGTCGTCACTCATGGCGACCGCCCGATCCAGCCGTCCCCGCCGCGGGCTTCGCCGAGCGTTCCATGTCGCTCTTCCGCTGCTGGCGGTTGAATTGCTCGATCGCTTCGATGACCAGACCGATGCGGCCGGCCATCACCTGATCGAGCGTGAAGCTCTCGTTGATGCGATGATCGGTGACCCGATTCTGGGGGAAGTTGTACGTGCGGATGCGCTGGCTGCGATCGCCGGACCCGACCTGGCTCTTGCGGTCTGCTGAGCGTTTCTCGTGCTCGATCCGTCGCTCGTGCTCATACAGCCGCGTCTTGAGCACGCGGAGCGCCTTGGCCAGATTCTTGTGCTGGCTCTTTTCGTCCTGGCATTGCACGACGATGTTGGTCGCGAGGTGCGTGAGCCGCACGGCCGAGGCGGTCTTGTTGACGTGCTGACCGCCCGGGCCGCTCGCGCAGAACAGGTCTTTGCGGTAGTCGTCGGGCGACAGCGACACCTCGACGTCCTCCGGCTCCGGCAACACCGCCACGGTGGCCGCCGACGTGTGAATGCGGCCCTTCGTCTCGGTGTCGGGCACCCGCTGCACACGATGGCCGCCGCTCTCGAACTGCAGCTTGCGATAGACGTTGTCGCCCGACACGCCGAGCACCAGCTCCTTGAAGCCGCCGAGCTCGGTGGGGCTCGCATCGAGCACCTCGATCTCCCAGCCGACCTCCGCGGCATGGCGGCGATACATCTCGTAGAGATCCCGCACGAACAGCGCCGCCTCGTCGCCACCCGTCCCGGCCCGCAGTTCCATGATGATCCGCGCCCGGTCGGCATCTTCGTCGTCGGAGCAGATGTCGAGCAGGTCGTCCCACTCCTGATCCCGGCGGGCGGTCAGCTCGGGAAGCTCGGCCTGTGCGAGCGTCTTGAACTCGGCGTCGTCGCCGGCGCTCATCTCCTCGAGCTCGTCGATCTGCCGCTCGAGGGCCACGAATGCCCGATACCTGCGGGCGAGTTTGGCCAGCGTGCCGTGCTCACGGGCCACTGCCGCGAGCCGCTGCGGCTGGGCGAGCACCTCGGGATCGACCAGGGAGCGTTCGAGCTCTTCGAACCGGGAGAGCCTGGCTTCGAGCTGGTCGCGCATGGATCAGGCCCGGAGGGCGAACCTCACGAGGCGGCCGCGTCGGCCTTCTTACCCTTCTTGAGGCTTGCGTACCCAGCGCCCGCAAACTTCGACTTGAACTTCTCGATCCGGCCGGCCGTGTCGACGAACTTGAGTTTGCCGGTGAAAAACGGATGGCAGACATTGCAGATGTCGACCTTCATCTCCGGCACCGTGCTCCGCGTGGAAAACGTGTTGCCGCAGCCGCAGCGAACGACGGTGTCGATGTAGTTGGGGTGAATGCCGTCTTTCATGCTCGCGTCCTTCCGTCCTGCACTGGCTCGAAACGATTCCCGGGAGAATCACAGAAGATACCCGCCGGCACCGTGCCAGGCAACGCAGGTTCCACGAACGGCCTGGAAAACACGGGCAGACTCGCTGCCGGCTTCGGGCTCCCCATATCCCGTCGCTCGCTGAGCGCAGCCGGCTCGGGGCTGCCCCGTACCGTCTCGCCGGACGGCAGGGCAGCTGTTAACCACCCGCATTCGGAGCCGGCGGCACGCTGCTTCATCGCCGAGGGCGATCGCTCGGCTGCTTCACAGGAAGTCTCGGCATCCTGCCGAACTTCCCTTGGCCGGCCGCCGCCGGCTGGTCCGCATCCGGCCCTCCGGGCCTAGCGCTGTCAGGGATACCGCGTATCTGCCCGTCGGCTCTTCCGCATCGCACCGACCGTCTCCGCCGAACGTTCTCAACGCCTACGAGTTGGGGAGGCGAGGGGTTACCCCTGCCGTTGAGCCGGCGTATTTGGGCCACTTCACGGGAAACATGGCATCCTGCCATTTCCCCTTGGCCGACCTCCGTAGGCCGGTGCTTACCCGGCCCTCCGGGCCTGACCTCGCTTCTTCGTTAGACGTAGGCGAGGGGTTACCCCTACCGTTGAGCCGGCGTATTTGACCAGCGCAGGCAGGATGCCGGAGCGCAGGCAAATCCGAGTGAGCCGGAGCCTGGAGGGCGGAGGCGAACGTCCGGCGAGACGGTACGGGGTAACCCCGAG
>Ga0214921_10005547_pt1 | contig 17784 bp, 14 predicted proteins | sample LL1505_MetaG_FD_177992 | JGI IMG/M metagenome (GOLD analysis project Ga0214921, IMG submission 177992) | Freshwater microbial communities from Lake Lanier, Atlanta, Georgia, United States - LL-1505 | ecosystem: Environmental > Aquatic > Freshwater > Lake | place: USA: Georgia | collected...
AGCAATAGGAGACATTGTTGCTGTTAAAGATTTTAATAGTTTAGTTAATGGATTTTATGTCGTTTCAAGTATCCCTGCTGTTGACACTATTGTGGTTAACACAATTGAAGAGATTGTAGGATTTGATTCAGCAACAGGCGATGGACTGTTTTATAAATTAAACTCTCTACGTTATAACAACATAACCGAGAGCATAGTGTTTACCCCTCGTAATAATTGGCAGGAAAGCGAACACATTTGGATAGACAACTACGATACAGAGGGTGCGTGGGCCGTACTTGAAAGACATTCCCCTTGGAAGCGTGATCCAAAAGAAATACACTATATAGCTGCTGACGTAATAAGATACGGGTTAGGAATTGTTCCAAATACAGGAAAATACAGCCTGCCTTTGGTTACAACTGCAACAATAAAAGAAACAGTTGAGCCTAGCATTGCTACTAGCAGTAGTTCGGTACCAACTGTTGAAATTTTAAAATTTGGCTTGTCTGTTGCTGCTAGTGCTACTGGTGACTATGTAACAGTTGGTAGCGCAACTAAACAAGTGTTTGTTTATCAAAAAAGCTCCAGTGGAGAATACACCAGTCTACAAATTGTAGAAAATACTTACGCTGGTATTTCAAATTACGGAGAAGTGCTAGATTATAACGGTTCTATACTAGCAGTAGGAGATCAAGGATTTATCAGCAATGGTGCAGTTGCAGTGTATTCTCAAACAAGTGTAGGCACGTTTGAATTAATACAATTTCTTGCTCCTGCTACTAGTAGCAATGCCAAGTTTGGATTTTCAATAAAACTTTCTACTAACTATCTTGTAATTGGTGCACCAGGTGCTAATACAGTTTATATCTATAAGAAAATTACCAATACAGCTAAAGATCCAGTGGCTTTTAGTAAACTACCTACTTCAATATCAACCGCAACTTTGCCATACGCTCCTGCATCTGCTGAGTCTATAATTATTATATTAACAACTGGTGCTATACTGTCTCCTCGAGCATATAGCGTTTCTGGCACTGTTATTACTTTTAGTGCAAAACCAACTGTGGGCTTTACAGTTTATCAACGTGGGGTTTATTACCAACAAATACAAAGCATTACTGATAATGTTATTAGTGGTGCAGGTGATCAATATGGATTTAGTGTTGACATAACCAGCAACGAAGACAAGTTATACGTTGGCGCACCTTACGCTGATGTATACGATAGCGAAACACAAAAATTTATTACTAATGCAGGTCGTGTACTTGCATATACCAAACAAAGCACATTCTTTTTGTTAATGCACACACTGCAAGCAACAAAGCTAGAGCTCAATGGAGAATTTGGCGCTTCTGTCAAAGCTGCGTCTAATAATCTTGAAGTTTTTGTTGGATCTCCTGGCGTAAGTTTACAATCCTCGTACAGGTCGGGCCAAGTTTATAGATTTACTAATAAAGCGTCAACACTAAACGAAATTTCAACTAAACCTTTCTTAGAAAAACTAACTGGATCAAACACCTTAATTATAAACGGATTTGAACTGTCGGTTAGCGGCGGAATTGAAGGAATTAAAGCAGCAATTGACGACGCAAGTATTTCAAATATTGTAACCACCGTCAAGGATTATGTATTAACTATTAAATCAACTGCATTAGTTGAAAATATCTCACTAACTGTAGAAATGGGCACAGAAGGTGTATTTGCCCAACTAGGATTAGAGTACGTTACACAATCACAAATTATACTTAATCCTATCAACAGACATCTAAGTAGATTTGGCACAAAATTAAATCTAAGTGCCGATAACAAGCAACTTTTTGTATCATCGCCACGCGCAACATCTATACTAGACACAGGATTTGACTATATTGAATCCACTGATACTTATAGTGCATATTTTGATAACAAAGGCACTAGATTTGTTGATCAAGTAGTTGACGGCGGTAGTGTTTGTATTTTTGAATTTATAAAACCTATAAAGTTAACATTAAGCAATCTTGGTAGTTATGTATTTGGACAACAGTTAGAATCTCTTTATACTACAAAATCTGATTTGTTTGGTTCGTCATTGGCAGTTGCTGGAAGTACTGTATTAGTTGGGGCGCCGGGAGACGATGTATTGTCTGGGGAAGATAATCGTGGACGAGTGCAAATTTTTAATAAAACAGACAGTGATCCATTATGGCGTAAAGTAAAATACCAACAGCCTGTAGTAGATGTTGATAAAATAAACCGAGTTTATCTTTATGATAAAACAAAAAACAATATTCTGGTAACACTCGACGTTGTTGATCCTCTTAAAGGTAGAGTGCTAGGAGTTGCTAGACAAGATATTGATTTTATAAGCAGTCAAGATCCTGCTAGTTATAACGCATCAAGCGGTATTGATTTATATGGTGTTGGAAGAATTGACACAAATAATTATTGGACTTCGGCTAATATTGGGCGCTATTGGTTAGACACTAGCGAAATTCGATTTGTTGATTACGAACAGCAAGAGTTGTCTTACAGAAAAAACAATTGGAATCAAATATTTCCAAACAGTTCGGCTAAGATTTATCAATGGGTTGAAACAGATGTTTTGCCTAGTTTGTATTCTCGTTTTTACAACGGAACTCCTAAGTACACAGGCGATCAGTCGTATGTGGTTGTTCCGGTAATTGATAAAAATACCGGTAGTGTTGGTGAGAAATATTACTATTGGGTTAGAAATTTAAATGTTATACCCGAAAACAAATCTCTAAGCACTACAACTATTGAGTCCTATATTGAAAATCCTATTAAATCTAATATACCTTATATTGCGTTTTACTCGCCTACTGAGTTTGGATTGTTTAATGTCAAGGACTATGTAACTGGCGACAATACTGTTTTACATATTGATTATGATGTACTGCCCAACGACAACATTATACACTCAGAATATGAGTTGGTGCAAGAAGGTAATGCAAATAGTTTAGCGCCAGCTAAGGTATTAAAGAAAATCATTGACAGTTTAACTGGTGCAAACTCTATCGGCCAAGTTGTGCCAGATGTTAATTTATCAGTTGCAGAAAGATACGGCATTGGTATTCGCCCAAGGCAGACGTTGTTTTTGGATAGGTTTAGCGCACTTGATGACATGGTTGAAAGTGCAAATTCAATGTTAGCTAAGATATTTGCAGCTGACAAAATTGCTGGCTCGAGCTTTTTCTATAAAGACAGCGTAGTTGATACAACAAATTTCTGGGAATATACCAGTTGGGTAGCTGATGGGTATGATGTTACTATCAAACCTTCCTATGTGCTGAACAATTTCACAGAATATGCCAGTAGGATTTTTAATACAGGTACAATAATAAAAATCAAAGACAACGGGTTTGGCTACTATTCAATTGTTAAAACCACCACCGGTGGCTATGACCTAATGGTACGTGAACGAGGCACTATAAAACTATTGCCTGTGATTTATCAAACTACAACTCCAAAAACTGAAGTTAGAAAAATTCTCGAAGGTTTATTCTACGAATTATTCACTAACGATCTAACAATTTATCACAATGAGTTGTTTTTTGTGCTAGTCAGATATGCACTGCGGGAACAAAAATCTCTTGATTGGGCGTTCAAGACCAGCTTCCTTACTATCGATCATGTCAGTTCGACATTTGAACAGTTTCCTAATTATCAACCAGATAATCAAAGTTACTTGTTTGATTATATTAACGAAGCAAAACCATATCATGCAAAAATTAGAGAGTACAGAATTACTCAATCAGGTACTACAGTAGCAGGGGTAACTTCAACAGACTTTGACTTGCCAGCTTACTACGATACTAGTCTGGAGTTGTTTAGATCCCCGTCGGGAGAAAAAGCCACAGACGCTGCACTGCTTTCCACAGGTGAAAGGTATGCAGATTGGAACAATAACCATTTACTAGAAATAGAATCTATTAGTGTTAGTAACCCAGGAACAAATTTTACCAGTATTCCTACCATAACAATAACAGGTGGAAGCGGCAGCGGTGCTACTGCAAAAGCAGTAATTGGTAGACTTAGCAGTGGGGAATTTGGTATAACAGAAGTAGTTGTTACCAACAGTGGTACCAACTATGCTTCGCGTCCAACTATAACTGTTACCGGTGGTGGCGGCAGTGGCGCTGTATTGGTTGCTAATTTAAAGAGTCCTACTGTACGTCAAATATCAACTACACTAGTATTTGATCGAGTAAACTATGTGCCAGTTAATCCTGATTCCGGTTTTGATGTACAGGCGTGGGACGAAGACCAATTTGACGATATTAACCTTGAAACAGTTTATCCGACAGGCCTTGAAAGAATACGTTCGTACTATTACCCACCATCAGGTTCACCGGGATTAGATTATGGACAATTAGTCGAAGGTGTGGACTTTCCTGGATACGTTGTTAAAGGAGTGTCTTACACTGGTGAAGTTGGATTTGATGGAACTCCATACGAATCTGGGTTTCCTAATTCAGAAGTTGGCTATTCAAGTGTAGTTGATCCTGATACTGTTAGCGATTTGTCTATAACCAGCAAGTACGTAGATGTTACAGGTATTAACGCAGATGAAATACTATTTTTAGGCGGTGAGTATCTTGATGCTAACCACAGTCATGCTCCGGGCGAGTTGCTGCCTGGTAGAATGTTTGACACTCTGGATATAAAAGTATTCCATAAATTTGCAAGTTCTTCTTCGCCAAATGTTTCGTTTAGAATGTTTAAAAACATGCTAGATCAATATTATTACTATAGGATGGCAGCATCAAACACTACTACCTTGAGTGCTAACCTAGCAATTGGAGATACAGAAATTTCTGTAGTGGCAGCAGGTGTGTTAGATTTGCCAACAATTTCTGTTATAGGCCCGTCTATTCCGGCAGTGGTGTTTATAAACGGCGAGCGTATTACTTATTTTGAAAGAGATGTAGTAAACAATAAGTTAAAGAAAATTCGCAGAGGTACTAGCGGCACCGGTGCTCCTGCACTACATGCAGCAGGGTCGGCAGTGGTTGGTGGCGGAAGAAGTCAGCAAATTGCCAATGCTCACGATGTGCGTTGGTATGATCCTACAGTAGGGTTAGAAAACGACAACGAATCAACAATAGCTCTGTTTATAAAATCACAATCCCCGGTGTCTGTAACCTGATAAATATTTCTATGAAACCAACAAAAGACCCCTTATTCGACCACGGTGGCATTTATGCCGAAGGGCATATTAAAATTTTTGATCCAGAAACTGAAGAAGTTTTTGTAGATAAACGAAATGCTATACATTTTGAAAATTTTAGCGAAGCCTTGGCGCTATCAATTGCACACGGCACTACAGGCTTTATACACGAGTTGCACCTTGGTAATGGCGGAACCAGCGTTGATCCTACTGGGGTTATTACTTATTTGCCACCAAATGTCTACGGAACAACTGCTGATCTTTACAACAAGACTTTTTATAAAGTAGTTGATCCTAACAGTTCATTAAATACAGATACTGTTAAAAATAATATCACTGTTAGACATGTAACAGGGAAATATTACACAGATCTTCTTGTAAAATGCACCCTTGATTACAGTGAACCCAGTGGGCAGTCTGCGTTTGACAATTCTGCTAATTTAGATAATGCTTATGTGTTTGACGAGCTAGGGTTAAAATCCTGGGTTGGGTCAGTAGCAACCGGGAAGTTATTAACTCATGTGATTTTTCATCCTGTGCAAAAAAGTCTTAACAGGTTGATTCAAATTGATTATACCATTAGAATACAGTCGCTAACCAACCTTACTAGCCAACTATGAGTTATATACTTAACAGAACTAACGGTAATGCACTAGTAACAGTTAATGATAATACTGTTAACTCAGAGTATGCTCTTACTTTTATAGGCAAAAACTATGTAGCCTATGGTGAAAAAGTTGACGAAAATTTTCTACGTTTATTAGAAAATAACGCTAATTCTTCTGCCCCTGATGGACTAGGAGTGACTAATAAACCAGTTGTAGGACAAACTTTTTATAATACCACTGACAAAACACTAAATTTTTGCTATGCTGAAGCAGTAGGTGCAGTTGCAGCAAAATTTAAAAAAATTGCTGTTTCAAATTCTGGTGGTACACAACCTGATGCAGCAGCGTCCACAGTAGGAGATATTTGGTGGGACTCTACTAACGGTGTACTTAAAGTTTATAACGGTAGTGCTTGGGGATCGGTGTTTACGCAGACCCAAGCAGACTGGGCACAGTCAACAACAACTGCTGCAGATTATATAAAAAACAAGCCATCAACATTTGCATCTTCGCTAACCATTCAAAATGCCGGAAATAATTTAACTACTGCTCCTACACAAATTAATTTTAGTGGTAGCGGTGTAACTGCTAGTTTAGTATCCGGTGGAAATATATTGGTGAGCATTCCTGGCAGTACCGGTACTGCGCTGGCTTTAAAAGACGAGGGGTCTACCCTTACCGCAAATACTACTAGTATCAATTTTGTTGGCGCCGGCGTTACTGCTACAAACAGTAGCACAGATGTTACAGTGACAATTCCTGGTGCTAGTGCAGTAACGACATTAGCGCAACTAACAGGTGATGTTGCAATCACAGGGGGTAATGCCCCTGTAAACGGTCAAGTGTTAAAATACAACTCTAGTACTTCTAAGTGGAGTCCAGCGGCTAGTTCAGCAGCTAGTACTACGTTTACAATAGCAAGCAAAGATGGTAGTGCTAAATCTTTGGGTGTAGTACTTACACCAGGTACTTGGCAAGTTATACTAGAAACAAAAATTATTTCTGTTAACGACTATTCACACGCCTTTACGGTAACTCAAACAGCTACAGTGGGTAGCGTTACACTTAATACATCTGTACTGACTATATCAACAAGGGGTGGCCTACACAATGGTATTGGCGGCTCAGGCATGGACGTCGGGGAATTTACTATTACTGAACAAACTGCAGTTACAATGACCATGGCTGCAATAGCAGGCCTTGAAGCACTGCATGTTAAATCTGCAGGCAGCACTTTAACAATAACTAAAATTGAGTCAACTGATGCTGGAAGCCTCTACAGTGGCACTGCTCCAACATTTAATCTTGGGGTTGGAGTAGGGCAAACCTGGCAGGATTTTACTACTACTCGAGCAGCAGAAACAGTTTATACCAACAGTACTGGCAATCCTATAATGGTTATGTTGAGTTTTTATGTATATACTACCACAGAAGTAGATGTTTATGTAGGTTCTACACGTATTTCACACGTTGGTAACCAACCTACTAATTCCTATCAGAATTCTACTTTTGTTGTGCCGAATAATTCAACATACAGGGTTACTGTAAACAACGGATGGCAGTTAGACATGTGGACAGAATTAAGGTAATAACAAATATGATGTTTTTTAATGTCAAGGATAACATAATATGCCATACAGTATAACTCGAGCTGCCGGCACTGTTTTAGCAGTAGTAGAAGACGGTAATGTAAACACTACATACTCTGTGTCTTTTGTTGGTAAGACATATTCCAATTATGGCCAAACAATAAATAATAATTTTTTACGATTGTTAGAAAACTCAGCACGAAATGTGCAGCCAACAACGTCCATAACTGGGCAGTTATGGTATGATACCGGTGTAGCAAAACTTAAATATTTTGATGGCACAAACTACAATTCCTTAATAACAGGAGTAGTAGGCGATAAAATTGCACTTGGTACAAATGCTGGTCAAACAAGTCAAGGTCTAAATGCAGTAGCAATAGGTGCCTTGGCTGGGCAAGCAAGTCAAGCTTCAAATACAATTATACTTAATGCCACTGGCAGTGCGCTTAACGGAGTAGCTGGACAAGCCAGCAGATTTTATGTTAAACCAGTGAGAGATGGCGGTGCAGCTAGCGGCATGTCAGCAGCTGGATTTAAGCCTTGTTATTATAACCCAACCACTGGCGAATTTGTCTATGCCAGCAGCTAATTAAAATTTAAATAAGAATAACATGAGTTATACACTTGATAGAACCAATAATAGCAGTACTAAGATCACAGTTGATGATGGTACCATTGATAATACCAGCACATCCTTAACACTGGTTGGTAGAGCGTACGAGGGTTGGGGCGAAGCCTTTAACGAAAATTTTTTAGCCTTATTGGAAAATTTTGCTAACACTACGGCTCCTCGTAGCCCAATTACCGGCCAATTATGGTATGACACAGCCAATGCAAAACTTAAATATTTTGATGGTACAACTTATAACTCTTTAACTCCTTTACCAAGTAATAGCAGTGGATATTTAAAAAACAACGGCAGTGGCTCACTTAGTTGGGAACCTAGTATCTCACTAACCCAATTAAAAGCAACAGTAGCAGCATCTGCAGACTTTGCAGCGTTTAAAGTAGCGATTGCAGCACTGTCATAATAACTGATTGTAATGCCATTACCTGCATCTGGCGCTCTTACACTAAACGATGTAAATGTTGAACTAGGTTTATCTGGAACAGCAGCATTATCGTTAGATGATCTAAAGGTCCGTGTTATTGCAGCTGGACTACCAACTGGTACAGTTGCAAATTCTTCTTTTCTTTTAGCAGGGTCTACAATCGCGTTTAGTGATCTCAGAGGTAAGTCCTATCGTAACTACAGAATTGTAGCAAGAAACGCCGGCGATACTGCAGATTTAACCAATATTACCGAAGGTTCTAGCATGTTGTTTAAAGTATATGCCACAGGATATGCTAATAACGACACACTAGCATATACTTTAAGTGGTACCAGCACTGCTGGAACCGACTATACTATTTCTCCCAGTGGTAGTACATTGACAATGGTGGGCACAGTTGCTCTTAGTGTAGGTACACTAACAGTTTCGGTAACTGCCGATAACATTGTCGAAGGCACTGAAACTATAATATTCACAGCAGGCGGTCTGAGTAAAACAGTTTCAATTGATGACGGAACACGGCCAACGGTTGTTATTACCCGTGCAGGGTCCGGCACATTAACTACCGGAACAGACACTATTACCTTTACTCTGCCTAGAGAAAGCAGCAGTACATTTACCAGCAGCGATGTAACTGTTACTGGTGGAACAATTAGCAATTTTATAGGTAGCGGAGCAAGTTATACTGCTACATTTACTGTTACTAGCGGGTTTAGCGGAAACGCAACTATTGATGTGGCTGCAAACACGTTTGTGGGATCGACTAGCGGTAATCAAAATCTTGCTGCTACCCAGTTGGTTATTCCTGTATCATCAAATGCCGGTATTACTATTGCAAGTTCTTCTTCTAGCCTGACTATTGCACAAACTTCTACAATTACGTTTACCCTTAGCCAGCCTTCTACAGATTTTATTTCCAGTGATGTTACAGTATCAATTGGAAGTTTAACAAATTTCACAGGGTCTGGTACTAGTTATACTGCTACTTATGTTCCACCAACACTTGCAGTAGGAACAGCATCTATATCGGTTGCGGCTGGAGCATTTACCAGCGGCGGCACTGCTAATTCGCAATCTAACACTATAAACATTAGTTACCAGACGTACAACGAAGTGTCACTGGCAATACAAAGCACACTAGCCAGTCCTACAGTAGGTGGTACTAATGGTACTGCTACTGCTATAGCGCAAGACGGTAGTGGTAATTTTTCTTATTCTTGGACACTGGTCAGCACCGGTGCAGTGCTAGGAACTGGCACAACAATATCAGGGTTAAGTAATAGTACACAATACAGAATTACAGTCACAGACAATGTCACCAATTTAGTTAAATTTATTAATTTCCAAACTGGTGAAAATTCCTTCTACTATGCATTTGATTGGATGATTATTTCATATCTATTCACCGATGGTGGCGATCTAGATACTAGAACAAGGCCACTGTCTCCAGTTGCTCCTGACGACGGAAAGGCGTTAGGATGGGGACAACTTGACATGTTTCCTCCACCTGTTTTTGTTGGTGATCCTGATCTTGGCGGCACAGTGGAAACTCAAAGCGTTTGGACGTGGGGTGGCGACAACACAGGCACAGGATTTGAAACTGTTTTACTCGACTTAACTAAATTTAGAGCAACTTATCCAGGTGTTACATCATTGACAGCAGCACTTTCGTGCGGCTGGTACGGATCTCAAGGATACAACCCAATTGTACTTGGCTGCAATTTATATCAAGGTGGAACTCCTTCGTTGACCAATAAACAGTGGTCAGTAGCTGGATCAACTGATCAATTAGTAATTGAAAGTGTAGCAGTTCCGTGTACTGATACTTTACCTTCTAATCCTCGGCAGAGCAGCCCAGGACAACTTATGGCTGTCCTCTCTTACAATCTAACAAGTACACTTGGCACATTTACTGTTACTGGTTAAGTCAACAATAACCTACTCTAACGCAAATTGAAATTCAATTTCTTTGTACAAGACTGCTCCATAAATACATAAACGCTTGATCATTGGAGATTTAAGTTTAAAACAGCATGGCAGCAGTCACATATACCATTGTTAATACAGGTAACCAATCAGTAACAGTCAACACGTTTACATTTGTAAATCCTGTGGGTGTTGGTCATACTGCGGACCTTTCTAATCTAGGATTAAGCAGTAGCGTCACTGGTGTTAATGTAACATTGCCTACGCCGTATACATTGGCGGCATTAGGAACTGTTACATTTACAGTTGATTATACTAACTACGGAATTACAGTAGGAGCAGTTTTATCAGGTAATATTTACGTCAATGGCTCCGACGGTACTAGTGCAGCAATAAACACTACCATAACTGTAGGTTCTCCTTATCAAATTTTGATTAGTCCTAATTCTGCTTCTTGGACAGGCCCGGCTATTCCCGGCGCATCGATTTACAAAGATCCAATTTTCAAGTCTTGGACTGTTCCTGGGACGTATACTTTTGAGCTACCTAACAATTATACAAAACTAACAGTTTGGGCAGTTGGTGGGGGCGGAGGCGGTGGAGCAGCATCACGAGGGTATGCATTAGGAACTAGCGGCGCAGGTGGCGGTGGCGGTGGCGGAACATCTCAAGTAACTTGGACTAGACTCAAAGGCGGAAACACTGTTGTTGTAGTGGTTGGAGCCGGTGGAGCTGGCGGCACTTTATTAAATGTATTAAGTAGTGACAACAACATAAATGGAAAGCCCGGCGGCGACTCCACAGTGGTCTACTCAACAAATACTATTATCGGCCCAGGGGGCACAGGCGGCGGAGGTGTTAATGGTAGCTTCAATGGAGCCGGAGGAGCCGGAGGAGCCCCATCTGGAGCAGGGTACTCGGGCGGTGCCGGGGGCGATGGTGCCCCAAACACTTCTAACTTAAATAACTCAGCAGGAACCAGTGGTACAGCTTCAACCACACTAAATTTGTTAGGATATTCTCCTGCCATATCTGTCGGGGGTGGAGGAGGTGGTGGAGGAGAACCGGGCGGGTCCGGTGGAGGCACTGCAGGAGCAGGAGCAAGTAGAAACACAAGCCGGTTTGATAATATAGCAAATAATGGATTTAACGGTACTGGCCCTGGTGATGGCGGGGGTGGCGCAAATTGTTTTAGAAACAGTAGAGGTGGAGTTGAATCTGGCAATGGCGGCTACGGCAGAGATGGTGCAGTTTATATTCTGGCAGAGTAATTAGCATGAACGATCCTAAAACATTTACAATAACAAATATCGGAACTCGTACAGTTAACCTGGTCAGGATAGAGTTTTACTCACCTATTGGTATAGCACATGAAGCTGATTTAACAAATATTACTGGAGGCCTTGACGGTGGAAAAAGCTCATTTACAGGTGATGTTGCAGTAGTTGACAAACTGTTAACTGTTGGCCAATCAGTGACTTTTACCGAAGATTTAACTAATATCGGTGTTTCAACAGCAGGTAATAGACCGGGTCTTATTGTAGTTTATACTGTAAATTCTGTAGTAGCAGTAATAGACACAACTTTTGTAGTTACGCCTCCAGTAGAAGGGTATGTGTTGTTAACTGCAGAAGATACATTTTATTATGGTTATCGTGTAGCGGCAAGCACAGTTGGTACACTAACACTGTCTATTTTATCTAATGGTACTTGGACAGTAGCGGCTACTCCTAGTAGTATGACCAGGTCAAAAACTTTTGATCCTTTGGCTGGCACCTGGTGGTCAAGGACTGCTACTGGACTAGGTACAGGAAAATACGTAAGGTTTACATCATCTAGCGTAGTAGGGGATGCAGGCACTACTATTACACAAGGTGGTTCTACAATTACCAGTGCCACTAAATCTGCTTGGTTATCTCTAGGAACAACTCAAACAGCTACTATTTCAGTTCCAAGTTCCGCTACTAAAGCAGCAGTAAAAGCAACTTTTCTTGTAGAACTTTCTAACAGCAACAGCGCAGATGCCACACCTACAACATTTGGTATTTTTTCATTTGAAATAGGACAAGGTACAACTGTTGTGTCCGGTGGAGGATGCCCGGATCCAGCAACTCTTATAACAATCAACGAAAGTGGGCATACCCGTCCGGCTATGTCACTGGCTGCAGGTGACCGTATTTGGACCAGACACGAAGTTACCGGAGTGTTTGATTACTATCAAATCACTTCGGCAGAAATTATAGACCAGCCTAAAGTTAAAATTACATTTGATGATAACACAAGCATTTTGGTCAGTGACACACATAAGTTCCTAATGTGGGATTTAGTGTGGAAACAAATATTTCAACTTGCTGTTGGGGATACTATCAAAGGTGTGGATGCTAATAAAACAATTAAATCAATTGCAGATATTGGCGTTGGCCCTGTAGTTAAACTTGAAGTTGAAGCTGCACACACTTACATTTCTGCAGGGCTAATATCTCATAATAAGATAGCAGTAGACATAGAAAAAATCTTGACTACATATGGCACGGGTGCGTTTTAACTCCACAGCGGATTAAAAAGTCTACTCCACTACTGTCTCTATAATTGTTTTTGTAGTAAACTGTTGATATACCACTTTGGTATATTAGTTTAGCGCAGTCTAGACATGGCGAATGTGTAACAAACATTGTAGAATCCAAGCCAGATTCTGGGCCCCTGGCTAGTTTTGAAATCGAGTTTGATTCTGCATGAATTACTTCTGGTTTTGTTTTTAGAGTGTAAGTTGCATCTAGTGCTTTTTCTGACTCTTCGGGCCAAGGGCTAATGGGAATTTCATCTTCACAGTCGTTATCCCATCCAGCAGGCGTACCATTAAATCCGATGCTAATGATACGATCATCTTTTACAATGATAGCACCTACCTTAAGCCTACGAGCACGACTTAGTTGAGCTGTCCTCTCAGCTATATCCATATAGTAGTCAATAAACCTTGGTGTCATACCAAGGTTTCAACCATTGGGAAAATTTCTGCAATAACTTTAGCGCAGGCAATCGCAATCTCTTGATGTTCTAACTGAGTACCATTGCCTGCTCGTAATTGAATATAATGCACCCAACTCCTAAGTGTGCCATTCATGTATAATCTACTTACTGTATTGCCTTCTGGCAGCACTGATCGAGCTTGTTCCTTAGCAATACCGTTATTTACAGCCCAAGTGTACGCTTCTTTTGACAGTTTAATAATTTGTTGCTGTCGTTCGACCCACATGTTGTTAAGCTCTCTTTGCTCAGCATCAGATAAATCTAATGCAACACTGTTTTGTCTATTTTTAGAGTCTTGTAGACGAGTTTCTCTAATTGTAAAAGATAGATCTTGTGTAGGATCGGCGTAGCGTTGGCTAAACTCTTGAAAACTAAAGCTGCGGTGGCGTAACATTTGCCTAGCAATATCTCTTGTAGTTTCAATTTCTAAACAAGCGGACACCATTTCTAGTGGAGACCAATGTTGATGTTTGATTAGATATTTAATCAACTTTTCTGATGTTTCTGTGTTTAGTTGATTACTAGGATTACTTACCCTGGCGCAAAAAGCAATTAAATCTTGTACATCTGGCACAAACCCAAAGTTGGCTTCGATTTCTTCTGCGGCTTTGCTATAACTAACTAATTTTACTTTCATAGGTCCTTGAGTAATTTGTCTGTAGCTGCTTTTACAGTTTTAGCTACAGTGGCTACTGAAATATAATAATCTACGTCTTCGATATAGTCATCTAGTTCTTTCAACTTAGATGCTAACTGTTGGTCCAATTCCTCAGGATCGTGTCCTCCGGCCAAGAGCTGCGATATATGGATCGGTACGTGGCTACCATCTTTTAAATTCACTACCACGTATTGAATAACTTCAATGGGAACATCCGCTTTATCAGCTTCTTTAACCCACCTTTGCCATTGTGATCGGGTGTTAAGGGTAATTTTTTTAGATCTTGACCGTCGAGGCTTTTTTTCTTGCATTTGCCGCAGCCCCTTTTTTAGTAGTGGTAGCATTATTCTCTTTGTTTGGTACTGCATTACTAACAAAAGATTCAGCTTCTTTTTCAAGAGCCTCAGCTTCTTTTAACAGTTCAGCGGCCTGTTTACGCATACGAGCAGATTGTTCTCGACGTTGACGTGCTAAATCTTCGTCTGACAATGCTGCAGCTTCAACCACAGTTTCTTCAACAGACGTTTTTTTCAAATCGTCCATTTTCTTTTTTCCTTCCTCGCCCGATTTAATTTGATCAATAATTTTATTAATCTCATCTAGCGCCACCTGTGTGCCAGGCACTGGCGTAAGTAAAACTTGGTTGGTTGGAATCTTTTTAATGAGCTTTTCAGAATGCAATGCACCTAGCGCATTGCGTCCATCTTTCATTGTAACGCGAAACAATGCATCAGCAAACGGGTCCGCTGTTTGCCCAGCATTGCTTTCAACACAAGCCATAACTTCTTCGTGCACTAAGTTGGGCAAACTGTCTGAGTATGCAACTAAACACATATGATCTTCGCCTGGTACTGTTCTGTACAGTACCACTACCTTTTTACCTTTGTGCTGGCCGATATGTTTAATCACAATTAGGCCTCAGGTGAAGCTGGGTCTGCAGCAGGCTCTTCAGGTTGGGCAGGTGTTTTTACTTGTTCAAGAAACTTAGAAATTTTTTCATAAACAGTTCCAACAGCAGTAAATTCCTTAGGCTTAAAAGCGCCACGGGCTGTTGCAACATCAATAATGCCTAGCACAGAGCCAAGGTCTTCTAGTGTAAGTGTTACACCTTCTTGAGCAGGCGGGGTTTGTTGTTCTTGGGTCATGTTAATAAATCTCCTTGTAAGTTGGTTAATATTATTTAACTAAAAGTAAGCGACGGATAAATTTTTATCTGCGGTTTAAATCTACTAGGTTTAAATTAAAAAACACAGAATCTGTTTCGTACTCAAAGGCAACACAATATAGATATTCAAAAATACCGCTGCTACCTTTAGTATACTGCTGTCCAAAAAAGAATCTTGATTCTGTGTTTTCATAAATCCAGTTAATAATTTTAACTGGATTGTGCAAATTAAGAGCGAAGTAAGTAGTGATAAAATGAGGACAGAGTTCATCTGTCCTCCTTTGGTTATGATAGTCTAGCGGATTTGCTATAAATTCAAAATTACTTTTTTGGTTTATCATAAGGAACAGTAATCCCCCACGGCGCTTCAATTTTTTCGCCTCCGCTGTGAGAAATCCACAAAGTTTGACAATAGTTTTCGTCACCCCACCCGTCGCCAGTCATCATGTCTGTAAAAAACACCAACAGCTTGGGTTCAATGTTGTTTTCTTTCATCCATTCCCAATTGACGTTAAAGCTGGTTCCGCCGCCACCTTCAATTTGATATGTCATGATGTCGTCAATATTGTCGCTAGTGAACACTTGATGGTTATAGACTTCGGTGTCGAAACTCCACACTTGTACACGAAAATCGGTATACTGATCCATGATGCCTTTGATCTCGCTGAGAATATCTTTAAGCATTTCGTCAACCATACTACCTGAAGCGTCAACAGCTACAGCAATGTCGATAGTATCTTCGAATTTGAGCCCTGCCATAATGGCATCAGTATGCCAACCTTTACGGCTAGGGCGCATGAAACTGTAGTCGTTTTTGATAATGCTTTGAACCTGTTGCGGCAGTAGCTCTCGCCAATTTAATTTTGGCTCAGTTAAATCCTTAATAATCCGAGCAACACCTTTAGGCAAATTGCCAGCACCGGAGGCTTGGGCTGCCTGCAGCATAGCCTCTTTAATTTCGTCCTTGATTTGCTGCCGCTCTTCTTTGCTTAGGCGCGGGCGTCCACCATCGCCGTCACGATCTTCATCACCATCTTGACCGTCCTCGTCACCATCCAAGTGTTCGTCGAGTAATGATTTTACTAGTTCGTCAATATCAATTTTCTTTGCGTTCTTGTAGAGCTCGTCGTAAATTTCTTCCGAACTCCAGCCTTGGTATTTACGGTCGTACAGTCCTGGAGTTTTACGAGGACGGTGCCCAACCTTGGCATCAATGAGATCGGCATTAACGCAAAAATCTGCAGCACAATTATATAACATTCCGTTGCGATCTTCGCGGCGCCCAAAATGATCGTAGCACACATGGAGAATTTCGTGCCCAATAACAAACTCAATCTCTTTAACAGTTAAGTCGGAAAAAAACTCACTGTTATAGTACAGTCGACGCCCGTCAGTGGCTGCAGTACCAAGCCAGTCATCGCCGTTAACAATTTCTAGACGTGTTGCCAGATTGCCAAAAAACGGTTGCTTGATTAGCAAGCTGATACGAGCAGTAACGATTTTTTCGCGAACCGCACGATCGACGGACGGTACGGTCACAGTTTTTACTTTTGCTTTTTCGGCAGAACTAGTTGATACAGCAGACATTCAATTACTCCTTGGTTTCGTTTGCAACTGCGCTAATGTACTTACCAAACCGTTCGCTAAAGGCTTTGAAAGTAGTGAGCTTGCGATGATCTAGTGGCAAGTCATAAGTGCTAAGTGCAACACGAGCGCCCATAATAACAACTTCGGTTGTGAAATTGTCCATCATGTACTGAAAGAAGTTATCCACCTCTTTGTTCCATTTGTTGCGATCGCTCGTGCCGTACTTTTCAAAACGGTACTTGAGCTCATAGCACAGGCTAGTAACCAGGCTATACATAGCACTGATTTCTTTGGTATCCAACTTGGTAGCCTTGCCTGCAAGAATATCTACAGGCTTAGGCAATTTGCTAGAAATCTTGCGATGGGCCATAAACTTAATAGCCAACCCCTCGCCTACACAACCAGCAATCAGATCAGTAAGCTCGTCATCGGTAGCTTCGCCGTATTGCAACAGATCGTTAACAAAACACCAAGAACGTGGAGTAGCAAAGGCACGGCTTGCACTACGAGGATCATGGTCAAAAAGGTCTTGCTTGGCAAAAGAAATGTAGCCAACCACATCTTGATGCTGTTTATTGTTAACAGCCCAAATTTCCCAAGATTCAAAGTCTACACAGATCTCTAAATGTAGAAAGCGGTTTGCCAACGGCGATGGCATACGATAAGTAACACCTTTGTCGCTTTCACGATTACCTGCAGCAACAAGAACAACATTATCGGGCAAGCGGTATTTGCCTACACCACGATCAAGCACTAACTGATACGCTGCCGATTGAACTGCGGGCGGCGCAGAATTTAGCTCATCTAAAAACAATACCACAATTGGGTACTGGCTGGCTAATTCTTCGTCGGGCAAATCGATCGGTGGCGCCCAGTCCATTTTGCCAAGTTCTTTATTATAAAAAGGAATGCCACGAATGTCAGTCGGATCCATTTGGCCCAAACGCAGATCGATCATATAACCGCCAAGTTCGCGGGTAATGTCGGCAATAACTTCGCTTTTGCCTACCCCGGGTGGGCCCC
>Ga0214921_10005550_pt1 | contig 17779 bp, 19 predicted proteins | sample LL1505_MetaG_FD_177992 | JGI IMG/M metagenome (GOLD analysis project Ga0214921, IMG submission 177992) | Freshwater microbial communities from Lake Lanier, Atlanta, Georgia, United States - LL-1505 | ecosystem: Environmental > Aquatic > Freshwater > Lake | place: USA: Georgia | collected...
GCTAAAGTATTTGGAATCAATGCGCCATTTAGGATTGTGTGCAAGTACAGTGCCTATGCTGCTGCCAGCATCGCCTGGATTAGGCATGATCCAAGTGTTATCAAAGTAGTTACCTGTTAGTCTATTTGCTGTGCAATTTAGGGCGCATCCTCCCATGAGGACTAGATTTTTACTTTTTGTAAGTTCTTGTGCCTTTTTCAAAAGACTCTTAAAAAACTCTTCATAAACATGTTGAGTAGCAGCAGCAATATCATAATCGCCAGAATAGTTGGGTAGCCACTCTTTGCAGCCCTTATGCAAGTTCTGTTTGAATTTTACTTGGTCAAATGACTCTACAAAACCTAGGGTCATTTCTGGCAATAGTGTTTTATTGCCATAAGCTGCCATGCCCATGAGGATATATTCGTCTTCATTGGGTTTAAGACCAATTCTATCGGTCATTGCGCTATAAAATAAGCCAATGCTATGTGGATAACTTCTACTCCAAAGTTTAATTAATTTTAATCCTTCTGCCCGCCATATGGTAACTGTTTCAAATTCGCCTATAGCATCAATGACCAATATGCAAGCATTTTCAAAACCACTGGTATAGTATCCAGCAGCAGCATGACTATGATGATGTCCGGTAGTAGTTATAGGTGCTGTGATGCCGTAGGATTTTAAGTATTGTTTTATGTTATTATTTTGTAGACCTTGACCAGCATATAGTTGGCGTAGCGTTTTAAGCCATGGGCGTTCGTACCAATAGATTTTACTAGGTTCACTATATCTTTCAATAGCGTAGTTAATTAATTCAGGGCATAAATTAGGGTCATTTTTGATACCACTAAATCGTTCACTGTGACTGGCAAAAGCTAATCGTTGATCAACAAACACCGCTAATGCAGCGTCGTGACTATTTGCTGATATACCCCAACTAATCATTTGTAGATAAATGGATCACGTTTGCGTAGTTCTTCAAGTCGACGCTTGAATCTTTGACGTTCCTGCCATTGGTGATAGGGGTACAATATAAAATTTTTAATTTTTTCTAACATTTAAACCACTCCTTTGCTGTTAATTTAATTTTAACTTCGTTGGACATTTGTTGTTGTTTAATCATTAGTAGTGTAGTTAATTTACCATATGCTCGAACAGCATCGTTTATGTCTTTAATACCTTCATCCCAGTCTGGAAAGCTTACAGACCAATTATATTTAATAGCCTCATCGACCAGTTTCATTCCTGCATTATCTCTATCTGGAACTACAATGACTGTTCTTTTTAGCTGGTCTATTAACATTCGTTGTTGTGTATTTGCTTCAGAACCCATTATGGCCACGCCGCCAATGCATATAGCATCCATAGGGCCTTCGCATACAATAACAAATTCTCTATTTGAATTTTGTGCATCTAGATTAAACACATATCCGGGTTGTTGTTCGGACATGTATTTAGGCCCTACACCATTTGTTAATCTAGCTGTATAACCTACTATACGTCCATAATAGAAGAAAGGAATTATTAATCTTTTAGCGAACCCTTCCTTATTGGTCCAATAAAATGGATAATCTTCTAGATATAAACCCCTGCTTTGCAGATATTCTAAAATAGGAATTAGTTCTTCTGGAGTATCATTTATGTAGTCAATTATAGGAATTGCCTGCGTTGGAAGTGAACGATCTTGAAACTTAGGAAACGAGATTAGTGGCGTTGAAGTTTCCGTTCCATTATATCTCAATGATTCTATCGTAATTTTTGATATGATATCATCGGGAACATTAAGTAACCTAAATAATTTGCGTAGTTTAACGCCAACCGATCTTCCAGGTTGCCAACTGGTTTTGAACCCGCAATTAAAGCAGTGATAGCTAACAGTATCACCATCCTTGATCAGGCCGCCCCTGTTTCTTTTGTCGTCACAGCAGACCGCATTAAAACTAATCCACCCACTAGGTGTCTGTTTTCGTTTTACTGGTAGATAACTGACTAGAGTATCTGAAATAAGGTTCATACTGCATTTTACGCAGTTAGCATAACATAGTCAACTTTTCCGGTGGTCATAGTGTATTTGACTCTTAGATAGGTATAATCCGTGACATTTATGTTACTGAAAACTACAGGTGTAGATCTTGATTGTGTAAATGTTTGACTTTGAATCGGGCCTTTCAAAAAAGCTTCGTGGCCTATAGTATCGTTAGTAGTTGCTTCAATACTAATGGTACCAATAAAATTAGTCGGATATGCGGTTACAGTTACCTCTGTAGTAGGAACTGCTTGATAAAATTTCACAGTCATCGGATCGCTGTAGTAATTAGTAACGTGAACTTGATTGGTTTGATAATTTGTTTCAGGTCTGAAATTATCGTATTTTTTTCTCAAACTAGGTTTTGGATTAACGCCGTTTAGCAGTTCAATAGTGCCTCTAGCGCCGTATTTGCTATCACCATAAAGTATTTCTACGTCATTTAGAACGTCGTCTTCCATGTATACAATAAAGTTAAAAGATTGGGGTATTAGATCTTCTAAATCACTGCCTAGTACAGTTACTCTTGCTAGTCCACGGCTTGCATCACTGCTATCATCTTCTAAGTTCAAGGCAGTATATCTAACAACTTCGTTATTAGCCAGGTCAAATATAATCATGTGTATGGTTTTTCCAGCTAGGCTAATACGTTTTTGATCGTTGTTTTTAACGTCTACTTCTAGGACATTATCAATGCCTTTATAAATTTTTATTGTACGTTGATACACGATACGCCACTCCACTTGATTATTTTCAGACGACTCATCTAAATTGGTAAGTAATTGAATACGATTTGGATATAAATAACTTTGAATTTTTTGCATTTAGGTCACCTAACTTTATTTATATATGGCGAAGAAGCTAAAAGATACTACAGAAGAACAGCTACCTTTTATTAGTGTAATTAACTACGGTGATCACGAATACGTAGGCATAATTATCAATCAGGATCAGTTTGTCACCAGCTTTTATGACATTGATCTGATACATTCGCCTGATGAAAAAACTCGGTTTTTACTCATGGGAGAAACTTGGTGGTGGGAAAGTAATAGACAAATTCCTATCAATATATTCTTAAAAAGCGAAATAGAAATATTCAAATATTGTATTAAAACATTCAATAGTAAAGGGGTTAGATTGATACTAGGACCCACAGTTAACGTATTAAATCTCAGTCATAAAAGACCCAAACGTAAAAGTGTAGAGTTAGTTAGAAAAGTAATCTAACCATAGTCATAACTAATTTTTTCACAAATTAGATTCATTTGTACAACCACTGCCATAGCATAGGCAATGGCATGTGCTTTCTTAAAATAATATTCGTTATTATCAGGTTTAATCCAAACTTGACTCAAAATTTCCGTCCATGATTTCCCAATCAAATGTTTCTTCGCTGGGCGGATCATAGCTAGGACGGCAGCTAATTGTTCCAAAGAAGTTGGGCAATTCATCTTCAGAATTGAACTGTGGCCATTCAAATGAAATAGTAGATCCACAAATTCTTCTTGTTGTAGTAAGTCCCATAGCGGTTCAGTCTCCATTAAAGTTGTAAGGTGAAGTTCGTCTCTAATGTCTTTGTAAACACTGAGATTTAAAAAATCGATTTTAAAATAGCCTCTATTTTCTGCTGTTTTATAATCTATACCTGCAATATTATTTGCAGGATCATAAGGAATATGTTGAGCATATATTCCTGTATTATGGTGTGTATTTTCTCGCTTTGCTCGTATATGTGGAATGACATTTAATATTTTTTCCCTGTCTGCAAAGTCAATATCAATATCTGGCATTAGTGTATTACTTCACTGTTGAACAACATTAAACGAATATTTTTCATAAGAAATTCTCCGTATTCGTCAATTTCTTCAAAGGTATCGAATCCATTAATTTTAATGTTTATACTCTTATCTTCTTCTTCGATAGTTATTTCTAACTGTAATTTAGTATAGCTCATAGATTGCTTTCTTTCACTACAGTTCGAACTAAATCTATATCATCACTATTCGATTTAAATTTCTTTTGCCAAAAAACTGGATCAATTGTAGTGCCTATCGATGCTAATTGTTCGTCATTAAAGTTAGCCAAAAGTTGTTTGCCACTTGGACTATTAAGCACTAACCACGGTGATATTTTTCCATCTTTAATATCAAAGGTTGCTCTATTAGTAGACACATAATTGAAATAATGATTCCAAATACTGTTGTGGTCATTGGCCCAATCTATCATATGACTGATAGTTCTTTGTAATGCTACTTCTACAGGTTCATTTTTAACAAGATGTAAAACATATTCTTCGTAGAGGCTTTCCCTGCACCAATGATCCAATTTAACTCCACTAGTAACCACATAATCAATATATTGATCTGGATATAATGGATTAACATTACTCATAAAGCTGCCAAATTTAATAAAGGCATTATAGTAAGGACTTTGACTAAAATCTTCGTAGGTTCTTGGTTTATCTTGTTTTTGAGCTAGTTTATAAAATCTATCATAGGCCATGAATCCCATTTGAACATGTTTGTCGTTTTTAGCAAGATGTCTACGTTTTTGTTCACAAACATGCACCATCCAAGTTTTTTCTTTGACAAATTTACTTTGGCAATGTTGACAAACAAAATCACTCATTAGAAATATTTCTCAATGTCCTTATCCGACCATCCTGCATTTATGGCCAGTTGTTTCAATTCTTTTAAAGTGTTTATATGTGCTAGTACCTCTAGATCCGAATTTTTGGCATCGGGATAAAAATCTTCGAGGAACTTCATTTTTTTGTTATCTGCTTTTTTCTTTTTAAATCCAATCCATTCGTGATAATAATCTTGTTTTGTTTCGTATCCACAAATACAGAGAAGTTGCCACAATAATTTAGGGTGCTTTCCCAAAGCATAAAAATGCTTATTAAAATATTCATTTGTGGCTAGTACATAGTGTTCTTGTATTTCTCTTTTAGAACTTTTTACCGAACTGACATATCTATTCAAAAGAAAGAATTTTACATCTTTTTTCTGTTCGTCGTCAAGTAAATCCCAAATATCACGTCCGCCTTGATCTACTGCGGATAGAATATCATTAAGTGGAAGTTTGGCCATGATCTTTACTGAGTTTATATATGATTATAACACGGTCGATAGCTTTTTGTAAAGAAGGATTGGACTTAGCGTGTTCCCTTATGTCTCGCCAAAGATCAGTTTGTTCTTTTTCATTAACACGTTCCCAAGCTTTCGGACTCATAGAGACCAACACTCTTGCAGTAGTGCCAAATGGTCTGGCGTAGATGGTTTCTCCTCCGTCAGGGCTTTCATAAACAATTTTCTCTTCCTCGCTCATAATATCTTACTGATATCTAATAATTCACTTTGTCTACTAACTTCTTTGACGAAGAATACGCATTCTGGTTTTTCTTCAAAACCCATCGGAGTTACTAATAAATGATTATTACGCATTTTAGGAAAGTACCATTTGACGTCGTTATAAAAATTCACTATTTCAATAGGTTTATATTCGATTTTAAAACTGCTCAAAGGATTAAAAACTACAGCATCAAACCCTCGGTCATTCAAGCTGGTTAATGGCAGTATTTCAGCGTCTACGTTACTGCTAGCATCGCCTACCGCAATACTCCAATCTATAGGCATGGAAATTTCTTTATCGCCAATCTTTAATACAATTGCTGGACTATTAAAGCTTTCTAAAAAGATTAATGGTACAAAAAAGAAATCTGGATTTTTGGGGTCGCTGTTGTCCAATACAGCAAAACGAGTGTTTTCGTCTACCTCGACAGCTAGGTTGTTTAGTGAGAATAGTTTATTTTCTAATGTTAATATTTGCATACGTCATTTTTGCCAATCTACTTTTTCCAAAGAAAATTCGTATTTGGCTTCCTTATAAAATTTTTTGCGTTCTGTGAGATGACGTTTAGCGAATTTGCAAGTGCTGGTAATATCCCAAATTTTCACAAAGTCTTTGTCTTCGGCTCGTCTAATTCCTCGTCCAATGCTTTGAATAACTCGGACAAAACTTTTTCCTGGTTCCAGAAGGACCAGATTAAAAATCCTGGGGATATTAATCCCAACGGCAGCAACGCCATAAGTGGCCACGATAATTTTATTGTCGCTAGTTTTGATTTCATCATACTCTTCTTTTCTATTTTTAGTTTTTACTTCGCCAGAAATAAAAACACTTTCTTCTATTTCGTTTATTAAGAATTTGCCTGAATCTATTCTGTTTACCAGTACTAGAGTGTTGCCTGTTTGAGATATTTGTTTAATTAATTTGCTAATATAGATCATCCTGTCTTCATCAGTGACAAGATACTTTAATTCATCACTATACGCTTTAAATTCTGGTGTGTCAAGTAATTGTACAATATTAACATGACAATTACTTAATACACCTTTTTCTTGTAACGCATGAGCTGAAATACCGCCAACAACTGGGCCTATTGATGCAAATATGATTTCACTTTCATGTTGCTCTTTAGGCACAGTTCCAGTTAATCCCCAACGTATACAGGCGTTATTTAGATTACGAGTCAACAGATTTTTTAAAACTTCTGCCTTGGCCATATGTACTTCGTCAACAATTACAGCCTTAACACCATCTAAAAATTCAGCTAAGGTTAGTTGTTCATCTGCTGCACCTTTGCTTTTTTTATCTAAAATATTAAGACTTTGCCATGTACAAATTGTATGAGTTTTGTTAAGATCCTTGCGGTCGCCATAATACACACCAACATCCAACCCCACGTTAATATAATCTTCTTCTGTTTGTTCAACTAAGGATTTATTTGGTACAATGGTAATTGTTCTACCATATTGTTCACATAATTGACTAAGTGTAGCAGTAGTAATAGTTTTGCCTGCACCGGTAGCAATTTCCTGTAAGCTATGCGGATTTTTTAAGAAAGTATTAATAGCATCAACTTGATAATCACGTAACATAATAGGTTTTCCGGCCATTTGATGTCCTTCAGGCCAAACCTTACCTTGATCCTTCCAATATGTTTCTGTAATAGGGTCAAATTGAAATTGTGTTGCTGTCCTTTGATCATCAATATCTGTAATTTCGATATTCATGCCAGCTAGAATTTCTATAATTTTTTCTACTTGGTATAGATAGCCTGTTCCGCCAATACCAAATAAACTAGTAGTGCCGTCCCAACGACCTAGCCTATACGCAGGTTGATATCTTGCATGTGGAATCACATACTTAAAAGTATTTGCCAATTTACGACGTGCTTCAAGGGGCAAGCCTTCTAGCTTAATATTGACTTCGTCTTTTATGGTTAATTTACAGGATGGCATCGGTTTTTGCACTCAAAGGTAAAATGTCTGTGTAGTATACTATAAGATCGCAAGCATCGCAATAGACTTGGCTACGATTATTTCTGAAATGATTAGTAAAACTGACGACAGCATCAGGGTACCAATCATTCTTCAACATAAACTTAGGTACTTTACCATTGGAAATGCCTACCATTTTAGTTTTATCAGTTAAACGACTATTAAAATTATGTTCAGCAATTAGTTTATTAAACACTATGCCATGATTCTTATTGTTGAATCTAAAATAAATTCCTACGTTAGTTTCTTTTAATTGTTCGGCAGTAATTTTTATATTTTGTAAGCCCTCAATACAGTCGTTTGGCTTGTATTCGTCAAATACAAATAAAATTTTATGTCTTTTTAATCTGTTAAATGATTGTAAAATTTCTAGTAAATCGATTTTATTTTTATCTATAAAAACTCGATTAATTTTTCTATTGGCTATTTTGTATGTCAATGTGGATTTTACATTTTCTTCAAAATTATCAAAAAATTCATATTGATACCGAATTTTTCGGTCTAACAACAATAGTTGTTCATCCAAAGATTCTTCATCGATGAATTTTTTAATTTTGCTATTATAAAGGTTTTCAAAAAGAATTTTCGCTCGAGCAGCATGAACATCAATTTTTTTAATCTTTTCTAAAAGTTCCAAAAAATCCTCAGAAAACTCGAAATTTAATGGGCTTAACATTGTATGAATATTGATTAGACTTTTTTCGTCTAATGCAAAAAAGACATGTTTTCCTTCATTATATTTTCTATCAACTTGAGCAATTTTTTCTAAGCCTTTTAAAATTTTTACTATTTCACGATCATAGGTAAAATAGACATCTATTGAAAATTCCTTGTTCGGGGCCTGAATTATGTTAACTTGTTTGATCACATCCAAAATTTTAAATTTTTTGTTCCAGGTAGGATTTTTTATGGCATCGATCAACTCTGGTCCTATAAAATTTAAATATTCTAAATTTACTTTGAGAATTTTTACAACCAAATTAGCCTGGCTTTCAGTGATATACTCATCAGTGTCCAATGATTTTGATATACTTTTTAGTATACGACAATCTCCTTGGGTGATAGCTGGGGTTAATCTGTCAAAGCCATGTTCGGCTAGTTTGAAAACAATATCATCTATGTTCATATGGACGATTATATATTAGCAAATGGTCGTTGTCAAGTTAACATTGTTCAACAATCTTCCTAATGGCATTCCGTCAGCAATTTCTTCCACGGTCCACTCAGTATGCAGGATTTTTTCGAACCATTCTGATCTATCAGGTAGGTGTATGTCATTTATTTGGTCAACTGTTATGGCTACATTATGGGCCAAGCTGGAAGAATCGGTAATCACTGGCGTTCCATTTATTGTTGCTTGCACACCGACTCCGCTGTTGTAATTGATTATAGCAGAATAGTCAAAATTTAAGTCATACTTGTCGTAAGTACCGATCATTTTGGTAGGCACGCTCATGAATATGTTTTTTCCTGTAAAATTGCCAATGTAAAATCTCGGATGTGGTCTAATCACAATGGGCCTGTCTGTATATTGCCTTATTTTTTCTATTTGCGTCTGAATCCAATTACGTACAGTTAACGGTGTTGTCCATTGAAGACTGTTTTCGTGCTGTGCTGCGATTAATATCGGTGCTTGCTGCTCGATTTTTCTAGTAATTAATTCAATACCTAATTTCTTACTTCTATCTGGTTGAAAATTTTCATTGTTAGCATATATGCCATTTTTTGTGATATTGTTTATGGCAACTTTCCATGTTCGGCCTCGATCTAATGCACCTACTTCTAAGATAAAAACAGGTTTACCTTGTTTTCTATAATGTTCATACACAAGTTTATTAGCTTCCATTCTTCCTTGCCAGAGTACACTCCAAATTAATACCGAATCGGCAGTCATGCTATTTTCTACAGGAGTAATATTAAACTTTTTACAACTATCCAAAAAACTTTGCCATATAGGTTGAGATTTTTGTGCTGTTTGATGTGGAAAGTAGGCTATATACATGTATTAAATATTTAATCTTGAAACTACCACCATTTGAGGGATTTTTCCCCGACTCCGATGTTTGTTTTTATATTGCTGCTGATGAAAATTATTTCAATCAGCATGCCAAACCTTTGATTCGCAGTATAAGAAATTATTTTACCTATCCTATACACTTTCATTTATACAATCCTAGTGAAGCGTCAAAAAAATGGTGTATAGACAATGATATTAGTTTTAGTCACGAAATCGTTGATGTAAAAATTGTCGATCCGGCATTTGAAATTTATCGTAATTTATCAAGTGATGAAGAACTACGCCGGCGTCGAAGTAAAATGATCAAACCCGGTGAAAATGTTGAAAAAATCCGTAATGAGTTGATGAAAACTTATTATGCTTGTACTAGATTTATAAGATTAAGTGAATTATTAGTCAACCCAACTTATGTTATTATGTTAGACACTGATAGTTTGATTAGAAATTATTTCGATCTATTAAGTAAAGATTACGACATCCACATTTATGAAAAAAATCATAAAAAACATGTAAATCATATGCAACATCTTGCCAGTACCATATTTTATACAGGTACACAAGGTAGTTTTGACCTAATTCAAGATCATGCCAAATTAATTAGAGAAGAATACAGTAAAAATACTTTATATTGGTTTTTGGATCAAGAAACTTTAGACATAGCTATACAAAAATATTCTAAACGACCTTTAGAGTTAAGTTTTGTAGATTTCGACATGAAAGACGCTAGCAATATATGGTGTGGTAAAGGCCCTAGAAAGAATTTGCCTGTTTGGCTGGAAGAAATTAAAAATTATCTATAAGAATTATAGCATAGTTATTCAATGTAAAAACTCTGTTATTCTATTAATATACTCTTTTTCTTTAAGTTCAAACACTTTGTTAACATGATAATAATTATATTCTAATCTTTCTTCAATATTAAGGTTATGAAAGTAACTTAGTTCATATTTACAAAGACGTTCTATTTCATCTGCAATTTTTTTAATCCTAATAATAACAGATTCCTCATTATCATAATCATGGTCCACAATATCATCGAATAGATCAAATCCTAAATCTCTTAAATTTTTTACATGATGACGAGTAGATAAAAATATAGGTATTTGAAAAAATGAAAATGATTTAATAGTTTTTTCTGTAATAAACGATCTATCCCAAAAAGTTTGCGTAGAATTTAAAAAATTTTCCAAACTAGATTCTAAAACAATATTAAAAATAGCATAACAAAAATATTCATTGAAACTTGTTAAATTTATTTCTTTTTGAATGTTACCTTCATTAGGTATTTTTATTGGAAATCTATTTTTAAATTCATCTTTAATTAATTCAGTTGCATCGTATCCTTCTATTATATCTGTATGACAACTAATTATTCCATTATTTTCTATATTTCTTTGTAAGTATTCCTGTGTCAAGAGAACCCTACCAGGTCTGGGAACCCTTGATAAACTTACAAAATGTTTTGTTCTGTCTTTAATTGGTATTCGTATATTATTATGAAATTTTCTAAAAAAGACAGGATAATAAACAGAATTTAATTTTGTTAATTTATCAAGTCCTGATTCAATAACTAAAAATTTATTTAAATCAAGTTTATTTTTATTAATAAATTCTTCGATCTGGTCAAAAAATTCTAAAAAAGGTGCTTCATATAATGTCTCTATTAAAACTTTATCAACACTTCTAATTACATTTATATGCTTAGATATAAATGAATACCAAGACTCCTTAGAGCCAGATAAACTTAAACAAAGAACTATTTTTTTCGATGCCTGGAAAATTTCAAAATTTGGTAAAAAAAATTTTGAATTGGTAAACAATAACATTTTATTTTCTAGTATTTCCGTAATGTATTATTTGACAGCCATCGATATTTTTAATAGTTCTCCACGGGTCTACTATAATACTACCTTTCTCGAAATTAAAATAAAATTCATCTTGATTAGAAACAATACTTGTTCCTTCATATGTAATATCTATATTATGAGCCATCAGAATTATTGCTTTTCCTTGCCAAGTGTCACCTGTTAAAGGGTCTGCGTAATTAACTTCGTACCCATTTTTATTTATATAATAACCTATTAATTCAGAATATGATCCATCGATATAAGAAACATATGGTTTATATGCTCGTCCATGTATCACTATAGGTAAATTTTTTTCTTTCGCAAGATTAATTAGTTTTACTGCTAAGTTTTCAGCTTGTTTATCTCTACTTGACATTATAGAATGAAATAAATCATAACCCAAATCTAAACTTTGTGCCAAATATCTAAGAGCAATATTATCTCTAGGATGACAGGCTCCTGCATCGCCCATTCCAGCAGTTAAATATTTTTTGCTTATAATCCTAATATTTGCATTTTTTAGTGCATCAGTAACTATATCTACATTAATATTGCCATTCTTTTCAGCAACATCTTGAATCATGTTTACAAAACTAATTTTCATACTTATAAAAGTGTTATAAAATATTTTAATTGCCTCTGCTTCGTCCCAAGTTCCTATATTGATTACAGGATTGTTTTTCATTAATGATTTATAAAAATCAATTAATAAAGATGCATCGTTAGTTGAGCTACCATCTTCTGTACCTATAATTAAACATTCAGGATTAACCATGTCCCATTTAACCGACCCCATAGCAATTAGATAAGGGTTGTATATAAATCGTGCATTTGTTATACAAGGATATAAATAGTTCCTAACTGTTCCTGGTAAGACTGTTGAAATTAAAACTATAAGTTGATTTTTATTAGCATATAGATTAATTTCTTTTAAAACGTTCATTACAATAGTATAATCAAAATCTTTAGGTGGTAAATTACTAATAGGCAATCTTCCATCATACTCATGATTATGAGGAGTAGGAACAGCTATAAAGATAATATCTCTATTATAAACAGCTTCTTTAATACTTTTTGCAAAAATTATATTTGATTCTTGAGCAGGTGCAATATCATATCCAATTACATCATATACTTCTTGCATTACTTCTGCACACGGTAATCCTAATTTACCACAACCAATCATTGCTATTTTCATTAACTAATTTCCTGTTTTAATAGATCAAAAAGTTTTGTAGTTTGATTAAAATTATAATCTTGTGCTTTCATTACTTCTTTATTGTGCTCTAAAGTTTTCCTATCTTGTAGAAGCCATTCTATTTTGGCTTCTAAGGATAAGAAATTAAGAGTATTACAAACGGAATTAACTTCTGAAACTATAGAGTTAATTCTATCTAAGGTATTTAATTCGGAATCAAAATTTAGATTAAAATAATTATCATAAGATTTATATCCCAGTGATTTTAATTTTTGATTTGCACCAGCTTGTCCAAATATCAATATTGGATGATTATATAACATAGGCTTAAAGGTTTTTTCGCTATAAAATAGACTATGCCCAGAATTAATCCAATGTTCTTCAATTAAAGTTTCATTAACAAGACTAAACAAAGTTTTTCTAAAAAGATTATCGGGCATGGTGCTAGCCCAATTAACTTTAAAATTAGAAAAATCTAAAATCAACGGTGTTTTTTCAGCTAGGGAATTCCAAATTTCTTTATTAATAGAAAAATTATAAATTTTTTTAACGTGCCAATCAATATCAATGAAATCCTGTTCAGTTATCTTGTCACAACTAATTAATCCTTTATTAAAAGCAGCACTTTGATATAATTGAAAAATTGATAATAATCTATAAGGACGCTTTCGTCTGTTTAGAAAAAGAAAATCTTTCAATTGACTACGCCTTAAATAATTTACCGTTTGATCAATGGTTATTTCCCTAGACATAAAATCATGAAAAACTCCGTCCCAAAAATTTAAAATAAAAATTTTAAACCTGTCTATCTGATCTGTTTCTTGACACCACTCTTCATAAGATTGTTGTTCTAGAAGATTACTCGATGCAAATATAATCTTATTAAAAGGAATATTATATTTAATAGCAGAATCAGTTATAAGTTTGTAATAATTTACCCATTTATAACTAGTACCTTCTTTTAGATAATCAAAAAAGAAATAAGTGTTATTAGCTGATTGTAATAATTCAATATCTTTCTGATCAAAAATACTAAAAATATCAATACCTTGTAGATCAAGCAAATAAGGTTCATTCAATTTTACAGTTAAGAATTTAAATTTTTTTGTTTTTTCTTGTATTCGATTAATTAACAAAGGCGGCCATTCGATCGATGGAATTATTTTTATAAAATTTCTAGTATTATCTATCATCAAAAAACACCCTTACATCTTCTTGTATTTCTTGGGCAATGATATCAATTGTATTTTCATTTCTAAATTTATCATGTACTAAAAATTTTTTATATTCTTCTTTTATTTCTTCATCAGATGGATGTTCGCTATTCATGAAATTAATAATACCTTGTATATTGCTAGCATACTGTTCCCAATCAAAAGATTTCCATTTACTTTCAATTTTTTCCTTGGCTGACTTTGGTAGCATAACAATGCTCATATGTCTTGGCCAATGAATTATATTATCCCATATTCTAAAATTAGGCGTATGTTTTTTGGCCCAAGAATGGAATTCTGGTAGCTGCCAAGCATTAATCCAACTAATAGTATGGGAATAACTAAATCCTAAATTATTAGGAAACTCGTCAGATAGCTGTTTATATTTGAAAATATTTTCTTGTACATTATCCCAATTACCTGGATGTCTTAGGTAATTATATACTGATCCAATCCCGTCGATGCTAAGTCCTATTCCTACTCTTTTAAAATCAGGTATTAATTCTCTGAGAATATCACCGCCATATATAGTGCCATTGGTGCTCATATCCATGTCGATTTTTTTACTATAACCAAGATCTACTAGTTCTTTCCATAGTTCTTGCCATTGTTTTATATAAAAAGGCTCTCCTCCTACAATTTCCAATCGTTCAAGATGCGACATCCAATCCTTTCTTTGCTCCCATAGTACAGATTTTTGATGCCCAGACTGACTATAAGGCATGCTATATCCAGTATTGCCAAAAACTACTTTATATTCTGCCTGCCAACTACTACTATGGCTAGGAGTACAACTTCTACATTTAAGATTACATGCGTTACTAAGAATCATCTGATATTCAACTGGCAATTTAGGTTCTGCTTCGTAGTCTTTTTTGTAATTTGCATATGCCAATCTTTTACTATGCACTCCGTTCGCTTCATCTTTAATACAAGTTTCGCAACCAGCAGGTCTTATACCATTTCTAAATTGTTGTCTTAAATTCTGCATGTACTTACTAGAAAATATTTCTTTAACTGAACTAGTTTGTACATAATAAGGAATATTTTGTTCATTGGTAATATATCCTTTATAGATGCAACAAGGCCTTACCTTACCATTAGGGTCATTACTAAATCCTGTCCAAGGCAAATTGCAAAACCACTGTTTCATAAAGTTCTATACCAATCTATAAGTAAAGAGTTTCTAAATGTTTCTTCAAAGTTTTTTCCTCGGCGTTGATCATATTGAGTATAAAAATTTTTATATTCTAACTGATGTTGATTTCTATCAAACCCTTCACCATGAGGGATTTCGATTACTTGTAAATAATCTATTAGACGTCTAACATGATTTTTTTCAAAATCAAATAAAAGTTTGTTATCTTGATTAGTAATTAACCAATTTTCTAATTTTTTACTATATTCTTGTCTTATTTCTAAAGGTAAAACTATTGCAGATTGAAAACTAGGAAATCTTTGAATATTTAAACTAAAAGCAGGAACTTTATATTTTTCTTTCCATGAAATCATTAAATCCATAAAATTTGGCAGTGTTTCCAAACAAAGACTGTTAATTGTACACATGACATTTAAATTAACTAATTTTTTTGATTCCATTAGATATATCATATTAGCATGCCATTGATCCCATTTTAATCCATCTCTAATATATTCAGCATGGGAAAACATAGCTTCATTACTAGTATAAATTTCTAATGGTATATCAATAGTAGAATCTAATAAACGATCTAAAACATCCTGATCAAAACCTAAATTACTATTAATGGTTAATCTTGTTGTGCTTTTACCTCTATTTTTCTTAAACCATTCGATTAATTTCCAAGTATGTCCACTCATTAATGGCTCACCACCAGTTATTCTTAATTCGGTTAATGTTTTATGTAAATCTGTATCCCACCATTTAAAAAATGCTTCAACATAAGGATTAACCTCGTTATAGTCATAAAGTTGATCACTATCATGTGGATGATCATAATGATTACGAACGTCCTGTATTTTTATATATGGTCCATTCTTTTTAATATCTTTCACCCAAGTAGTGCTAAAACTAGGATTACAATAAGAGCAGGCAAATTGACAAGTTCTATCAAATGCTATTTCTAAAGTTTTTAAATTTATGTCTTCATCATTGGGTGTATTTTTTGCTAGAAGCAAATCATCCTCCTTATAGATTATACTTTTATAAACTCTATCGCTAATATGATCTAGACCCATGTCCTCAATCTTCCAACAATACTCACATCCTGAAGGTCGTTCGCCGTTTTGCATTTTTCTACGATCATCTTTTTTTTGCGGTGTATTATGTAACATTTTATAATTATTTTTAATATCCTCTACGCTTACAAAATGTGCAGGCGGGTGATGACAACTAGTTGTTCGACCACTACCTAGCCAAATAGTAGCATTATACCATTTAGCACCGCAAAAAGTTGGGCTTAATTTGTCTAGTATTTTTTGTTTAAATTTTAAATCTGGATCAGTCATAATTATTACCATAAATTGTTTGGTTTTTTACTTTCCCATCCTGATTTAGAAAGTAAAAAAGGTTGAGAACTATATAAAATTTTTGTCCATTTATCAACTAATTCAAGACTTTGATCACTAATCTTGTCTAACCAAGATATCTTAGGTTGTATATGTTCTGTTAAATAGCCTAAATGTTCTAGTGGAAGAGGATGCCATTCTATGCATGGAGGCATATTGTCGTATTTTATTTTTATTCTTTTTTTAGCTAATTCTGGAGTTTGTTGCATTGTTCCTATATATTCCATCATAGGAATTAAATCTAATTTTATATTATATGTTTCAATTATATCAACTTGTTCTTCAAATGTTTGAAACGCATAATATTCATTATTTTGTAATAATGTAGTCATACTAAAATGAATAACTTTTAATCCTAATTGTTTTAAAGCAAGTTGAGTGCTAGCCATAATAGCAGAATCTCGCATAGCACAGAATCTAGTATCATGATAATTTTTAATAAAATTATCATCATATATATGTTGATGACCCATATTCCCTGGAGTAATCCAACCATTTTTCTTAGTCCATCTATCTTCTCTATTATATCCAGACCAACATATTAAGATAAAATCATCCTCAGTAAACTTATATTTTGTATTCATTTCCCATATACGTAAATAGATGAATAAATTTCCAGCACCACTTTTCCCTAAATTATATCCTTCAATTCCTCTAACTTCGCCTTCTTTAATTAAAATATCAGCCCAAGTTGGATACCAATATCCTGTAAAACTGCATCCAAAACAAAAAATTCTACTCATTAAAGTTCCTTACATAATTTATAAAAATCTTCCATTTCTGGAAATGTATCTAAAAAATTTGTATCTCTTCTTTTATCATGCTCGTCTACAAATAAAACAAAATTTTTCCTATCTATTCTTAACTCTTCTGGTGAATGTATACTATTTAAAAATTTAATTTTATGATCCAATACATAATAAGTCCTTTCCATACGATTAATTTCATAACTATAAAACCCTTTGCCGCCGCCGCAAGGTGGCCAATGGTCTTGCTGAAGATTATGATACATAAAGGTAACTTGATCTTCTATCGTTTTAAGAAAATTAGGAGTTAAAATATGAACCCCAAGATGAGTGGGCCATCTAAGATATGGTATATCTAAACTGATAGGATTAGGATCTTGCTTGGTAGAATATTGTAATTTTAAAGATAATATTTCTTTTAAAAAATCTTGAAAACTAGTAACGCTGAGAGCATTATATGTGCTCATAATAGTTAATTTAGCATTAGGTAATTCCCTTAAAATTTTATGGCAGTTATCCAGCCACTTCGAATAGTTCATTCCATATCTAATATATTCTGCTTTTGATCCTATTGCTTCACAACTGGTATATAATTTAAAATCTTTAACAGCATTCTTATCTATAATTTTTTTCATCGAATCTATAAATTTTTGAAACAATTCGTCAGGGACGCAAAGGTTACTATTAATGTTTAATTCAAGATCAGAGCGTGGATTATCTTGTACATAATCCAATACCTTAAAAGTATTTTTTGTCATTAAAGGTTCGCCGCCTGTAATTCTTAAAACTTCAAGATTAGGATATAGTGATGGCCACCATTCCCAAAAAGCATTAATATAAGGATTAACTTCCCTTTCTAA